>JAEEGL014031872.1_pt1 | contig 10397 bp, 10 predicted proteins | sample 9134231 | NCBI WGS metagenome assembly JAEEGL01 (sample SAMN16246548, study PRJNA631951) | gut metagenome | biome: gut microbiome; feature: rumen; material: fiber-attached | host: Bos | place: Iran: Karaj | collected 2018-10
AGACAGAGGATCAATGTAATGAGCCTTATGAATGCTGGTACTACGACTATTATCATCCTGACCAGGATTGATTGAAAACTTTTAAGGAACAAATTTCAGACCAAGAAAAGTTTTTGTGACAATTGAGAAAAAATCCTGATATTTCCATAATTCTCAATAATATTGAGATATATTTCTTCATATGGTAAAATTCTCAATAGAAGGGCAGACATATGATTATAAGAGAGAAATACTTAAGTGAAATAAGAAGCTTTTATGATTCCGATCTGATCAAAATCATTACAGGTGTAAGACGGTGCGGAAAATCTGTGGTCATGGAGCAGATCAAAGATGAACTGTCTGAAAAAACAGACAACATCATCTTTCTTGATTTTGATGACAGAGCAACGACCAGACAAATCAGTAAATGGGAAGATATCATCAACTATGTAAATAAGAATCGAAAAAAAGGCCTCTGTTATGTTCTGCTTGATGAGATACAAGAAATAGATGGATGGCATTATGCGTGCCGTTCTTTGCGCAGAGAAAACTGTTCGGTGTTTATAACAGGATCTAATTCAAAGCTTCTTTCCAGGGAATTTACGAAGGAACTTTCCGGAAGATATGTATCTTTCAGAATCAGACCTTTTGTTTATTGTGAACTTCAAGAATATGCAAAACAGCTGAACAAAGAAATACCTGTGATCGATTATCTGATCTGGGGTGGTTTTCCTAAAAGAATAGAATTCAACGATGAGCAGTCATTAAGGCGCTATTTAAATGATCTGGATGAAACGATTGTTATAAATGATATAATCCAGCGCTACAAAATCAAAAAAAGCAACGAGTTCAAAAAGACAGCGGATTTTCTCCTGATATCCAACGCCAGACAGTATTCAGCCAATTCAATAGCAGCAGCACTTAAAGCAAGCAGAACGGACTGTGCAACAAACACGGTTCAGAAGTGGATCTACTATCTGAAAGAAGCATACGTTGTAGACGAAATCAGCAAGTACTCCAAAAAAGCGAAACGCAAACTCGAGCAAGCAAGAAAAATTTATAATGTTGATGTCGCTTTAAATTCCATCAGAGTACCCAACGGTCAATACGACCTGACTCACAACCTGGAAAACATCGTATACAACGAGTTGCTGTTTAGAGGATATTCTTTAAGTGTTTATGATAACAATGGCAGAGAAGTTGATTTTCTAGCCGAAAAAGACAATAAAAAATACTATGTTCAAGTTGCTTATAGTGTGATTGAAAGCAAAACCTACAACAGGGAATTTTCTGCTTTCAACAATCTTAGCCAAATAGATACAAAAATAATCATTACCAACGACGAAATCGATTATTCCACCAGCAACGTCAGGCACATAAAACTTAAGGATTTTCTATTGGACGGACTGGAAAAATAAAGCGGGCAGAGACCATTCAGGTGCAGCCAGAAAGAAAAGGTCGCATTCCCCTTCCGTGTCCAGAGATTTGCGCTATTTTATCGAATACATTTGTGCTTTTATGGCGAAGAATTTTGTTAATAAATAAGCAAATTCTGTCCAATAGCTTGTGTGAAGTATGAGTATAGAAAAAACTAAAGCAGCCTTCCTCATAACGGAAGGGTCAAATTATATGACAAGCCAATCTGTAATAGAGACTAAGCGAACCGTTCATTATTTTGATACCTTCAAGTATCCTGTCTTGTTTAAACTAACGCTAACGCGTTCAATGTATTCGTTTTTTTCAAGATATGATAGATTATACGAAATTAAGTTATAAAAAAGAAAATGCCGGTCTGTCTCCGTATTCTACAGGCGTGACCGGCAATGTATTCCTCTCAATTCATTATAATTCTGTTAATGAAACCAGGAAATCAAAAGAGTTGTATTAGCTTTAGATGATCTGCATGATTTCTTTTTCTTTGATGCGTTTTGCTATTTTGTAGTAACCGTAGAACTTCTCATACTCTTCATTTCCCGGCGCAACCACGAAGATCCGTTTTCTTGGATTTGGCAGTTCCGGGATATTTGTTATGTGGGTAATTTTCATCACCCTGTCGGCGCTCCTGAAGCGGATGATGTATCGACTCTGCTTGCTTTCAAAGTAGATCTTGGTGACCCATTCCCTTAGGCTGATCGTTCTGGTTTGCTTTGTTCTCTTGTAGTGTGGGTCGTCTTTGCTCAGATTGTATTTGCCAGAGATCCTTTTCATTTTGAATCAATCACAAGATCCTTTAATCCATTCATTTTCAGATGCTTGTTGAGATAAAGCTTCCATACATCATCCTGCATCATCAGCAGACTATAATTCATCTTTGCCTGAAGATATTCCATCATAAAAGAATATTCTTTATCTGTAAGGTCTGATGTATGATCTATGCTGTCTGCGTACTCATTGTAATGTTTGAAATCATAATAGGATTTATCGATCAGACTTTTATACATTTCATTTCTTGATGTTCTGTCTACCACGTTGCCGAGTTCCTTGCAGATATAGGATATATTCATTTTCCTGAAATCCATCTGTATGTGATTGAGCGCATCATAAAGATCGAGATAGGACGCAAAAGGCAGCGCAATCAGAAACTTGACGATCGTATCATAGATGTATTCTCTTGCTACCTCTTCCCTTTCGGTCTTATCTACAATCAACAGTGCCTGGCCATTTTCTTTTAATACAGTCAGAAGGTTGTCGATCGTATAGTTGTCGTTGCCGTTTTCCATTCTGGAAAGCGTCTTTAAGGAGACGTTTGTTTTATTCACCAGATCCAGCTGTGTCAGACCGTTTGCTTCCCTTGTCCTGGCAAGTTCCTTTCCGATCTTATATTTCTCGTCTTCAAGATACCCTTCCAATTCTTCAATATCCATATCATCCATCCCTCCTTCGTTTTTATCATATAGAAAAGTCATATATGAGTAAATAGAAATAAATGACACGTCATATATGACTTTATAGTTGATATTTCTGTCTTTTATGAGTTAATGCTGTTAAGTATGTCAAGTTATATTCTTTACAACATATGGATTTTATAAACTTCGTAACGATTTGTGGCTGAGGGGATAATTGAGAATTCCTCTACTATATAAATTTGTAGATTTCGGCTTAACCGAAACAGTGTTCGTTTTTAACTAAATACGCAGTAAATTGAGGCATCTTCTTGTTTGTAATAAATCAGAAAATACGTTATATCTCTTTGCTTTCGATCGTTTTAATAAACTATCTATATCTTCTGTAATCCCGTAGACCAGACGTACTTCTCTTTTGAGTTTGCCAGTTTATTCTGAGCTATAACTCCAGCAAGCATATGAGGAACATAAAGTTCTTCCAGATATGTACAATCATCATCTGAAAGTTCCAAATACTATCAATTGGATTCATATCTTTTAATGATCCTATAAAGCGTCTGTCTACTCATGTTGAGCTTCTTGCACATGTATTTCTGAGTGATATCCCCGGCTTTCCATTGTTTATATAACTGTTCAAACTCATATTTATCATAAGGTTTAGGTATTCTTCCCTTATAAACACCTTTCGCTTTGGCAATAGCGATACCTTCTGCCTGTCTTTGTCTGATCTGAGATCTTTCTAAGTCTGCCATAGCTGCAAATACCGTAAGCATGAATTTACCTTGAGGAGTATCAGTATCGATGTTTTCTTTCTGAGAAACAAAGCCAACACCCTTTTCTTTCAGCTCATCAACAATATTGAGAAGGTCTTTTGTAGATCTTGCCAGTCTTGATATGGATTCTACACAGACAGTATCCCCTTTTCTGACAAACTTAAGCATCTCTTCAAGGCCAGGTCTGTTACGATCTTTACCTGATAACATATCTGAAAATACTTCTTCACAACCCATTTCTTTCAGAATATCGACCTGTCTAGCCAGATTTTGTTCATCGGTGGAGCATCTGTAATATCCAACTTTCATTTAAAAAGCCTCCGTATGTATCATTTAAATCAAAATTTTTCTATATACATAATTGTATCATACGGGTATATGAAAAGTTATTTAAATTACATACAGTCGAAATGCCCATTTGGGTATACTTCAAAGGAACAACAATAATAACGAAAAGAACGCTATTCATCTTTTAGATAGCGTTCGTAAATCTATAGTTTTCAATCAAATCTAGTCATAGGACGATATATAGGTTGTTTTTATCCTATTTTTTATTATAATGGTCTTAAGGAGGTATTCTCTTATGCTGATTGATACAAGGAACATCGTTTCCATGACGGAAGCCAACCAGAACTTCTCAAAAGTGGCAAGACTTGTTGATGACAACGGTTCTGCCATTATCATGAAGAACAACAAACCCCGCTATCTGATCATTGATTTTGAAATATCCGAATCTATGCAGACGGCTGCTCAGGAAAGTGTAGAAGAAATATCCAGAAAACTGATCAATCAAAACAGAAAAGCATACGAGGAACTAGCTAAATGATTATTCTGTCCAAAGGGCAGATTCTTTATCTGCATGAGGAACTGATCAATGAGACCGGAGGCATGCACGGACTGAAGGATGAAGGTCTTCTGGATTCTGCCCTTGCCGCACCTTTCCAGTCTTTTGGAGATCAGGACCTGTTCCCTTCGATCTATCAGAAGGCGGCAAGGCTTGGATTCGGTCTTGCCAGCAACCATGCCTTTATCGATGGAAACAAAAGGATCGGTGCGCATGCAATGCTTGTATTCCTGGAATTAAATGATATCCATATCAGTTATTCTCAAAATGAATTGTCTGATATCTTTCTTGACATTGCTTCCGGAAAGAAAGGTTATGATGAGCTCCTTGTCTGGATTGTCACACATTTAGAATAATCTATATAACTATTAACTGAAGGCATAAAAACAAGCACCCGTGAAGGATGCCTGTTTTCATTTCATTTCTTGTATCCATTGCTGGATAATGCACATAAATGTATACTTCAGAGTTGCATCAACAAGAACAATAAACATATCAGTTATCAAGACACAAAACAAGAAAAAATTAGAATGTGTCTCATTAACTGTCACTTTGGATATTGCAGAACAGTATATTTTGAAAAATATACATTGGGCTAATGAAATAACTGGCATGGAGCGCACAGATATTCCAGAAATTCCTGTTGCCGTTATCAGAGAAGCTCTTGCTAACAGTTTTGCGCATTTAATTTATAATGGATCAACATATCATGAAATATGCACATACCCAAGCAAGGTTACCATTTATAGCCCGGGTCCTTATGAAAGCTCTCATAAACCTGAAGATTATATTAAGAAAAACCTACAATCTTCTATACCCTGTTTTGAATGATGATTTTCTTATTATATGGGATCAGAAACGGCATTTTCATCTTCTCCGGCTTTGAATTCGATCCAACAAACAGCGTTTTTTTATTGCCGATCGACACCTTAATATCACCGTTCATAAATGCATACCTGTACAGAAGTTCATCCGTTATTTTTCCAGGGAGATAGAATCCTGTTTCAAACACATCAAAAGTTTCTACATCGACCCAGGGCACATCTTCGCTTCTTCTTTTTACGCAGCTGAGGTTCTTTGGCTTGAAGTTGATAAAGTAAACCCTGTTTATATATTGAAGAACTCTTTCAGGAACGATTCCGGGATTATATCCGATATTGGATTCTTTAACGATCTGCTTATACATCTTCAAAGCCTCATCGGCTTTCTTCTTGTTTGCTAAATAAAGGTAGGAATAAAGATCTACCAGCTCAGTCTGTCTTCTGAAATCCCCAACCTGCTTAATCCATTTGGCAAGATCGGCTCTGTTTATATATGTTGTTACACGCGATTTAAAGCCCTTCTGGAAGAGATATTTATAAGAGTATGTGACATAATTGATCTCTTTTAACAGCGTGTGTCTGACAAAAGACAGGCTTACATCAAGATCTGACATCAGATCAGAGATGCAGTAATCAAACCCCCTATTGTACATAGCATCTGCCCATTTATAGTAATTCGCATTGTTTCCGATATATATGATTTTTTTGGAGGTCTCGTTCATAAATATATATTACTATATGTTAGGTATATACACAACATATAGATTATTCATAAATCGATTTTATGAACTGCTCTGCCATTTATAAGCGGGGCTCCTTTAAATTTCCTCTCACGATAGGCATCTTTGTTTTCGCTATATCCTTCCCACTACCAGGCGGATTCAAAGCTTTAACCCGTCAGAAAAGTGCACCGCTAAGCGCACATGCTAAAGAGGTGCCCAATCAATAGACCAGACACCTCTTTACAGATATATAAATATGCTTGTTTATGATCATTCGATACCCGTCTTTGGAATGACATAAGGCTTTTCAGAAGAAGATTTTTTCAGAATTCTGATCGTAAGAGTCGTGTGTGCATCACCGTCATTCGACCTGATCACTACATCGTGAACTCCGATCGATAAAGAGCTGAGATAATCCTTATGCAAAGTAACTACGGTAGAGCCTGAAACAGCATCATAGTTAGCTTCTTCTACCGTTTTTCCATCGATGAGTACTGAAACGAACTTGTCAAACGGAGCGTCGGATGTCACAACCAGATCCTTATCATAGGCAGGCAGCCATGTGCCGTCCGTATCCTTGATCATTATCTTATCCGCGCCATCGATGATCTTATATTCAACGACTTTTTTCCTGACTGTGACTTTGCATGTAGCAGTGATCTCTGTGCCGTCCTTGCTTTTTACGATGATCTGCGCCTCGCCTTCGCCAACTGCCGTGATCTTGCCGGACTCATCGACTATGACGACATTCAAATCGGTGCTCGAGAACTCGACATCTTTGTTTGTCGCTTCTTCAGGCAATACCGTTAATATAAGCTGATAAGTGTCGCCCTGCTCCAGTTCAAGCGTTTCTTCAGAAAACTCTATGGACGCTACTGGAATATTCTGCGGTTTTGTCTAGCATACGACATCCTTGCGGTCTCTGACCCTGATGCGCGGGAACGGGCCTTCCGGTGCATTGAATGTGTCATCGTATTATGCAAGTCTTGTTACGGTGATATCGACACCGACTTCAAGATCTTTCACATCTTCAGCGGTTGTGATATAGCCGTCAATGAACACGCGCGCCACATCGCCGTCTTCATCTTCAATCATGATAGTCTGAACCAGACCATTCACTATCTCATAACTCTTGACCGTACCTTTCAGGGTGACCAGTCTGCCTTCGGCTTCACGGTCGCTGATCTGCTTTGCACTTACCTGTTCAGCTTCGACTTCGCCGCTTCCGATCAGTTCGATCGACTGCACCTGTAGTTCTGGCTCGCCCTGATAGAAATCGGTATGGCCGGCTATCCTGACTTTGTCACCGACTTTGAATTCGTCGTCCTGTGTCTGATATATCCGATCATCCCGAGAATGCTTTTGTATGTTTCAATGGAGTACTGTTTCATTAAAAATATATTCCCAGTTTCTTTTCGCATACTTTCTTGATGCGTTTCTTCTGCTCACTCCCGCCATACGCTTGCGGCCGATCTCATCAAACGATCTGTTTTCGACCAGGTTCAGATACATGATCCTCGAAAGAATCGGATCCGCCCTTCTCAGCTGTTCAAACGATGAGTCGACGAAATCGATCTATTCTTTCAGCATGTTCTGCAGCATGAGATCGTATTCGCTGCTTTCTGCTTTGCCTCTAAGATCATCCTGCAGCTCCAAAGAATTCATGCAGCGGAAAAGGCGCTCTTTGTTGTGTAGATAATCATGGCAGCATCTGACAAAATAACTGTATTTCCCTTTGGATCTTCTTTGCATGGTTCTCGCTTTATTTCAGACAGGCTGAATATCATGGTTCTATCCCTGTGCTTCTTCCGGTTCATAGTCCGGGAAAATATCCAGAACATCATTCGATCTACACTTCAGCAGCAGACAGATCCTGGCAAGTGTTTTTATGGTGATGTTTCCGTTGATTCGCAGTTTCTGAAGGGTCTTTCTGTCAATGCCGTTTTCAATCAAAAAGGTCTGAGGCAGGCCCTCCTTTTCCAGAAGACGGAATAAAGGGATATAGCTGATCATCTATAATATTATTTTTTATGTCTCCTTGATTGGCTAGTGGCGATAATCACTAAAAGACAGAAATCATAAAAACAGCAATATGAAAACCGGAATCTTTCGGTTCCGGTATTGCTGAAACAGACTGATCTTAAGGAAAACTAATTCTGCATGAATGAGATTCTTGACAAATTCTTCTAAGCAGAATTAGACTAAAGTCGTTTATTCTGTTCCTTTTCCAACTCCGAACAGTCTACATAAGTGCAAGGCAGGCGTGTACTATCTGATCAAAATCCTTTTCTGTAACACGCCTGCCGTTTTTTTATGGATTTTTTTTCTTATCCGAAGTTGTTATCGGAATGCTGGAGCAGTGCTATTCCCCTGTCTGGAAATACGCATCTGCTGCCGCAGAATACAGATAGATCGCCTTACATACATTCTTCAGATTTTCAGGAGCACCTGATGCTCTGATGACGTTGTTGCAGTAGCTGAGAGCTGATGCCTTGTAGGTGTACTGCGTTCCATCAATGGTTACTACTATAGTATACATCCTTGAGAGGTTTCCGGAAGCGATATTGTCAACTTTTACGGTATAAACACCGTTCTTTTCGACAATATTGGCCGTGGTTCCGTTATAAGTAGCGGCTGTTACTTCGCTGTTGAAGTTGAGATAGAGACTTGTCTCGCCTTCCAGGTTGAGCTGCATACCCCTGTAAAGAGGCCTGTTGCTCGGATCGTTTGGATCATATGGATCTTTTGAATCGATGACGATGTCGTATTTGCTGTCAACGGTAACAGACGCCATCTTCTCATCCATTTCGCTCTTGATCTCAGCGAGATCGTGCAGCGCAAGATTTCTCATGTTGTAGTTGAAGAAGTACTGAGCCTTCTCGCCGTAGTTAAGCATAGCCTTCATCAGATCCTTCAGAGAATCGGTCGCATTTTCATCTGCCAGAGGAAGCAGGGCGTAATCATAGACGGAAAGCGTCTTTTCGGTATACATCTTGCCTTTATATTCAAATTCCTGCTTGTTTCCGCTTCCATCCAGGATCACCAGGGTGACTGTCTCTGTCATCTGGCCTGAACAGATGTTCGGATACATCAGAGTGAATCTGCCGGTCTTGCTGTCATAGAACGTCTTGTTGCCGTTGTACAGGCCTTCGTAGTACTCCTTGGTCTTGTCCAGTTCGTACTCGACAGGATCCAGCTTGTCTTCCCAGAGCTTAGGATTCTCCGTATCTTCAATGTTGTATGTCAGTCTTGCAGTCAGACCTTCCATGCCATCAGGAACGATGACGTTGAACTGGATGGAGATCATGCCGTCAAGGTAGATCTGCTGACCCGTAAGGATAATGCCGTCCAGGAACTCGATCTCAATATTGATCGTTTCGTCATTTGCCTTGCCTACCAGGGTATCCAGCAGCTTGGCCAGCTTGATCATAAGGGTCTCTGTGCTGTCGGCTGTAGCGGCTCTCAGTTCGCTCAGGATTCCTTCCAGAGCGCCCTGCAGAGTTTCGTTGGACATGGTGACCTTGACGTCCTTGAGTAATTCGGCCTCGCTTGAGCCGATCGCCAGGATCGTGCCCTTCTTGAGAGTGAAGGTAACGGCGCTGTCTTCGGCCGTGCTCAGCTTCAGGGCGTTCGTGATGCTGGTGAACAGTTCCCTGATCTTGCCGAAGTTGTCCAGTTTCAGATCATCTTCGACTTCAAATTCAAGCAGTTCACTGCCGACCTGCAGAGTGCTTCCGTTCTTGATCAGGAAGTAGCTGTCATCTGAGGATTTGGTAGTGAATGCGAAGTGATCTTCTCTGGTCAGAAGCTGCCATGCGGCTCTGGCTTTTGCCTCATCGGTCGTGCCGGTAATGACGTTGCCGCCGTTTGTGCTGTCGCCCTTTAAGGCCCAAGATGCATCCAGACTGTCGGAGCCGTCCTTGACGGTCGCATTGACTGTCGCATTGCTGAATGCGTAGATGTTAGGAAGCGCACCCTTCAGATCCACTTCCCTGTCCACACCTGTGCTGATCGCAACGGTATGGCTTCTTTCACCGCTGATTCCCAGTGTGGCGATGTTCTTCATGATCAGAGAGATCGTCGCACCGGATGCGTTGACCTTGCCTTCCGGGAATACGGCCTTGACGCTGTAATCCGCATAGACCTTGCCGGTCACGGATGTATTGTTGGAAGAAACGACTACAGTGACCTTGGCGTCGTCAATCATTACTTTATGATCTTCGTATTCTTTATCCTCTAATGATACACTGGCAGTATACAGAATATTACCTTGAGAATTGTATGAGCTGCTTACAGTTGCTTCAAGATCCAGAATATGTTCACTATCTCTGCTGCATTCAAATCTGGCGACAGCGCTCGAATAGTCATCAGACCATACCCATTCAACAAGTTTATAATCGTGGCCTAAAACAGGA
>JAEEGL015107074.1_pt1 | contig 10397 bp, 6 predicted proteins | sample 9134231 | NCBI WGS metagenome assembly JAEEGL01 (sample SAMN16246548, study PRJNA631951) | gut metagenome | biome: gut microbiome; feature: rumen; material: fiber-attached | host: Bos | place: Iran: Karaj | collected 2018-10
AAAAAAATCATACAAAAAAATTTGCATAATCAAAATAAAAGTAGTACCTTTGCACTCGCAAATCAAAAGATATGCACTGGACTTGTAGCTCAGTTGGTTAGAGCAACAGACTCATAATCTGGAGGTCCCAGGTTCAAGCCCTGGCTGGTCCACATTAAAAATCAAGCACTTACGAGTTTTTCGTAAGTGCTTTTTCTTTTGTTTGCGAATTAAATGCGAAAACAATCGGTTTGAGTTCGCCCCCATTTTAAGCAAGTTTTCGCAATCTTGTGAGACTGCGAAAACAAGTCGCTTGAAACCGATAGGGTTCTGACAACAATCCATCATTCTCCGGAAAAGTACTCCTTTGCCAAGTCAATGGCATCCAAACGGAGGTTTTCATCTTCCTCCTTCAAGATGGCATAGACGCCATCAGCCAGCCAGAGCGTCATCAGTTCCTTCTCATCAACCTTATACAGCTCCGCCAACTTGGGAACCTGGTCACGCCTTACACGTCGCGCTCCCAGTTCCATCTTGCTATACATAGGCATGTCCGTCCCCAGCAATTCAGCCAACTGACGTTGTTTCAACCCTCGCTCCACTCTCATGGCCTTTATCTTCGGGCCAAACATCCCATAAATTCTTTTATCCTTCATATTTTTGTTTTATCACAATAATACTCAAACCAAATTCTCGTTATAAGTGGATAAATTATACTCATTCACCTCTTTAAGAATTCTTTTAATGATATTGTATTCATGTTTAGGCCTTTTGCTTTGACCTGTAACCCATTGTCACTGGTAAGCAGAATTGGATTCTCACTTTTGAATTTTAATGCAACAGTCAAAATGTTGTTATCAGGAGAACGTTTATCGAAATCATTAGGTAGCAATGATAGGTCTGACAGTTCCATTCTGACATTGGACTTATCCATTGCTTTATTGATGTAACGCAAAGCAGCTTCAACATTTCTCTTTTCATCACTGGATAGTTTAATTTTTAATCTATCAAGTTCATCAATGACCTTTGCTGATAGGACTACTAAATATTTATCGTCAATTTTTGAAATAATATCAGGACAGTTCACGAAAACGTTAGTATCAATGATATATATGTTTCGCCTTGTACTGGACTTAACGGCTTTTTGTTTTGGAGTCTCAAATTTCGATAAGTCAATCTTGTCAATGACTTTAACTTGAAAATTTCCAGATGATATCACCTTTTGTTGAGGACTGGCTGGCATTTCACATCCCTGCTTCGTCTTAATCAGATAATTCTTAACTTCTTCAGGTATAAGTTCTTTGTATATTGTGGTGGGCAAAACAATGATAGTATTGTTTGTCGCTCTTGATGTTGCCACATTAAACAATTCGGGCTCTAACGAATACCTTATGGAGGCATTGGGTATGAGAAAAAAGCAAAAATGAACAGTAAGACCTTGCACCCTATCAATAGTATCTATTTTAATATTATCTGGGTAATCCTTTCCATCCCATCGTAAGGTAAAATACTTTTGTAATTGTCGAGTTGTTTCCCTGAACTTTGACAGAATGGCTATTTCTAATTTGGAGTTTTCCAGAAGAATACTCGTTGTCAGATTATATATGTATTCAAATGCATTTTGGGGATTCTTATCTCCAACTTTCATCTCAATTTCTTTTATCACTGCACCTCCCAACGGATCCAAATCAGAAATAGCAGTAGGCACTTTTTGATTCTCGGAAACGGAACGCAATTCATTGTTATAAAACACTCCTGTACATTCTGCGCCTCGTGCAGTCATTCGGTACGTATCACTTAGCATAAATGAAGTAAAGCTGAAATAACTACATATTGTTTGGAATCCCTTGACAATATCCGACCAATCAAACCTGTTGATTAAGTCCTCATTAGTAAGCACAATTGGCGAGAGCTGCTTTTGGTCGCCAATCAAAATAACCTTTCTGCCCAATTTCATTGATGCTGCAATCATTGGGAGCAGTGCTTGACTTGCTTCATCCATGATGACGTAATCAAAGGGAATGTCTGTGACATCTACAGCCCAACCACTTGACAAATAGAACGTGGCAAGAGAAAGGAAACCAGAAGAAGCGTTACATTTATTCTCCTTAATTTCCTGTAAATGCGGCTGCTCGCGCTTTTCATCAACAGTGAGGCTGGTCTTTGAAACTTTTCCTTTCTCGATATATTCCTGCAACTTATCTTTCTTAGCAAGTTCTATAAGAGCTTGATTTGTTAAGGCAGTAACCAGTACGCTTTTGTTCTCTTTTAATAAGCTTGCTGCCAACTGTGCCATTCTTGTCGTTTTACCTGTTCCTGGAGGACCTTGCACAACAACGCATTTCTCATTTGAGTGATTGTTTAGGATAATAGATATCAAGTCTTCTTTTGCCTTTATCTTTCTTGGATTCCATTGGTTGCTACTCTCGGTGAAATCCAGAATAGGTTTTGTCTCTTGATTCTGTTCATCCTTGACAATTTGGATAAGATTCAACAAGTATTGCAATGGTGGATCTTTTGGGCCAAACGCAATTATAGTCTTCCCTTGTTCCAATAATTCTGTGAACTGAATGGTTAGGTTCTTTATTCCTACCAAACAAAAAGCATCATCATCCGACTTGGATATCCATGCACACAAACAGTCAGAGAAGTCACGTTGATAATCTTCTCGGAGTTTGTTCCATGACAAATCGCCCCAATTTCTGAATTTCCCCATTTCTCCGTTCAGATATACGGCAGACCAAAACGAGTTCTTCCGAGGCATGTTTTCTGAATTCCGCACTTTAAAAATTGCGAATCCCGCTTCGTTGATTTTTTGGAACATACCAACAAATACCTCGCCATTGTCTTTTAGAACGGTAGCTTTTGTTTTGACAATCTGCTCATAACTTTTCTCTTGAGCCTCTAACTCTGTACAGAGAAACCTTACATACTCTTGTCTTTCATACTTCATTATAAATCCCCCTCTGTATTAGTGTTTTGAAATCCCTCGTTTTTCTTAAAGATATTTTTGATAGATTCTGCGTTTTCAGCAATATTGAAACTGCTAAAGTCAAAATGCAGCTCCTTGAAATAATGTAGAGTTGAGCAGAACGCATCAATGCGCTCCTCTATATCAAGATTCTCCGTGCTAAAGGAAAGAGAAATATTTGACTGATTCCTAACGAGGTCCTCCTTCTCTATTCTCTTGATATCATCACCCGTGTATATTAACAGATAGGCAGACTCCTTGAAAATATAATCCAATTCTTCTGGATTCATCTTGAATGGCTCATCTTGTTTTTTGTAGCTCTTCAGTACAATTAAGATAGGATTCTCATCTGCATCTTCCAATTCCACCGTTGAATAGTAGTATGGCGTGCCATCTTCTTGATACTCTCCATAATGTGGGGGAAAGTGCCATGATGGTTCTTCTTGCATAAGGAAATTCTGTGCTTCAATTTGAGCCTCATATTGTTTGGATTTTGGTATTTGAGAGTTATACCCCTTTTTTATTGTAGGGTCTTCTTCTTTTTTCGATGCCTCATCCTTATCAAATTGGGGATTATCTCCTTTTGGCTTGTCTTCACTTTCTTTTATGTCTTGTTTGCCTTCATCTTTTTTTACCTCCTCCGTCTTGGGAGGAAGAGTTCCATATATCTTCTTGTATTCTTCCAATTCATTTTTCAAATCTTCTATTTCTTGCTCACGACTCTCTACTTCAGACTTGGATACCAGGTTGTCATAATACAGTTGCTGCCAATCTTCCGCTGAAAAAGGAATAGATTTGTCTGATACTAATGAGTAAAGCGTATCTCGTACCTCACATAATTTATTCAGATATAGAGTTCTTGTACCATTATCGTAATAATAGTCATCTCTAACAAACGAACAAATCAGCAAATCATTATCATTTGTCTTCTTTAGCTGATAAGGCATCTGGCCATCATAAAGAAACACTGTGATAGAACTGGCCTGCTTCCAGTTTTCATATTCGGGCAAAGTATACTCAACAGAATTTGCTGATAGCTTTTCTTTGTCAATAATAACAACCAAATATTTCGAGTAGGCTTTTAATGCCAGCATCACAGCAATCTGATTGCTGCCTTGAAGTGGTAAGAGTTCTTTGGATTTCAGTAAATTGATGGTGGATGTAATATTATCCTTCATACTTTCAATCTCAGCACTGCTGAGCGATTCATCATTTACCAACGATTTCCTACACTTTATTAGATTAGTACGCTCGGTCTTGACACCCAATCCAACAATGTAGGTTAGTTTGTCATCCGTATCTGCCCATTTTTCAATTGCCTTAAGGACTGTTTCATCTTCATTAACATAATCATTGGAAATATATCCAGTGAAATAAGATGATAACCTATAGCCAAAACAATCCTGATATAGTTCTACTTTCTGTTCGTACATGATTGAAAGCAACTCAGATATCCAAGATTCAGTTTGTTCTTCCAAATTTACAGAAGGGACCCATCCTGCATACCAACCATGAACTTTTCTTGTACGATATATTCCCAATAAATATGTATAAGGGGTTAATCCGTTTGTCCTATCCACCTTTTGCCAAACATTTTGCGTACTCATAGGTTTCAGAGCAAGCAACCTGTTTAATGAAGTCAAATCAAATCCAGAAAGCGTATTTCTTATTTTTTGAACTATGCTTGTATCTGCATATGACGGCAGCAATTTAATCAGAGGAAGACGAAGACTCTTTCCTTCGTGATAATCAAAAGATATTTCATCACTCACCATAAATGAAGTAAGAGCTCTTTCTCCAATCCATATCTTTCCTGCAAAATCACGGAGTTCGTCATCGTTTAAGACTTGAAAGGCTATCGCTAAAACTCTATAAACTAGAGAAGTGTCGGAATATACTTCTTCAAGCTTCAAATCCATTTTTTCCATTTTCTGGAGAAAATATTTTTTCGAATCTACATCTTGGAGGATCTCGACCAAATCTAATACAGAGAATGATATACCATACTTATTAATGATGAACTTCGAAAATTCCAATGTCCATGAATCCTTGTATGTAATGTATATGTCCTTTAAAGGTGTCTCATTTGCGATTTCGCCAATATTTGGTTTCACAATATCCACAAAGATACGATCCTTTTCGACCAAATAAGGTTGTAGTTCTTCAAAATATTCTTTCTCATTAATAGAATAACTATACATCCATACAGGCAAATCATCAGAAAAGCCAGTCATTTCACCCAACCCTTTACAATGGGTATTTGTATTATTAGCAAATAAGGGTATTTGTGACAATAGAATGTCTGTTACACCTGTAAGCTGCTTTAGTACTATAAATAGCTCTTTTTTTTCAGAAGAATTTAGCGGTACAATACCCACTTTATCTTTAATCCTAGTAAATAAATCTATTTCTTTAGGTTGTGAGACGAGTGCCGCAAATGGAGAAATCTCAAAATTAGATGAACACAGGAACCCCATTTTAGTTAAAATAGGCTTGATTGGCTCTATTCTGGTTGTTATAATAATTCTGGTTACATCTTGAATTGCAGACTGTTTTGTCATCGAAATATCATCGAACTTAACGATGGGCAACGATTCTACAAAATCAGAAACGACTTTGTGATTGGACTTATCCTGGAAGATAAGCCAATCTATCAAAATTTTGAGTTCTTCTACTGAAGAATTTGATAACCATTTAAAAGAATCATCACGACTTGTGAAATGATCAAAAACATACGAGAATGTTGACTGAATGATATTTTTAGAATAGAAAATGGCAATAGGTAGCTCATCTATGTTATCAGAACACTCATACCCGCAAGCCTCAAATACAGGCTTTAGTACCGCATGCTGAGAGCGAACGACAAATTTGTTGGAATCATCTTCTACCTCTTGCTTGTAAAAATAAGATTCTCCAAATTTGTAAATCGGCAAATTATCAACCAATGACTCGATAGTAGGCTTTCTCTTCTCGGTGTTTATATCTACAAGCCAATTGTAGAATACTTTCTTTACCTCCTCGCTGGCTGAGAGGAACCATTTGTGAAAAGAATCATTATTATATATTTTTTCTAATACTGAAAGAGGCTTGCAAACTTCGATATCCTCAAAAAGAAAAGAATCCTTAAGGGCCTCCTCGTCATTTTCGTCGAATGGAAGAGATTTGTCAGGATTTACAATCTCACAAAACAAATCTTTACCTATGATTTTTGACAGGCCAGATTTATCAATCATTATATCATCTATCGCTATCAGCTCTCCTTTATGCCCCTTAACAAAAGGCTTGCCCGATATCGATTGAACTAATGCTTTACAAAAATCATTACTGAGCAGATTGTCAGTGTCGTCAGCCTTAGAAGGCAATAAACTCAATGCGCCTTTGTAATTACTAAGACTTTTAAGCCAGTCTAACAAAAGTCCCCCTATTTGAGTAAAAAGGAATCTGTTCCATATGTTCTTGAAATGGATTTGTTCACGACTTGCAGTCGTCAAAAAGTCTGCGTTAACAAGAAATTTGAATCCAAAATCATCTACTTTGGTAGGAAGGTATGTATACAATACTGCATCATCTACGGGGATGATAGTTCCATCTTCAATTTTTGCAGCAAAGGTTATTTTGGTTTTCGTCGCTTCTTTCAATTTGGCTGGGACTAATTTCTCATTCTGTATAGCATCCCGTGTTTCTACAGGAATGTCAATAATATAGTCTTTCGTAATCCAGTTCTCTGTGATGTTATTAGACGTAATTCCAACTATCCCAGATTCCTTTACTTGCTTATCAATTTTTATTGTGTCTCTTCCTTTAGATTCAAAGGAGATTTCGCCAACATTTCTCAAGAATAATGTAAATTGAGGATTTACAAGTAACTGAGAGATACTTTTATTATATACATCTATATTTTCACTACCAACATTCAGGGCAATTCCAACAGGTGCATTGAAATACGATTCCTCCTTTTGAAGTTCTTTAGGAAGGCGATAACGCTCCTCCCAAATAGGCTTTATTTGCCAAGGAATTTTATCCATATCCGCTCCATCTGGATATAAAGGAGAGTTTTTGTCAAAAGCAAATGAAAAATTGCCAGAATCAATATACACTGTATCCGCAACAGAGAAAACAGATTTAAATCCAATTCCCTTGTAACCAGTCTTCTCAATATCATTTTTCTTCGTACTATCTCCTATGCTAGAGATACTTTCAACATCAGTTTCGCTAAAAGGTTTTCCTGTATGTAGAAAAAGAAGATTCTCATCTAAGGCCTTAAGTTTGACATTTACAAGTTCTCCTTCTTCGGGCTGGTCATCTGAATTTTGCAACAACTCGAAAACGAATCGCTCTGTTTCTGTATAGAGATCGCCCATTAGGCGTACTAAAGCATTGGATGTGTTTATTGCATCAATTTCAGTATAACCAGTTTGTTCAAACCGATGCCTAATTAGCTTTTCTTTCTTTATTCTGTCAATAAAATGAATATTGGGAGTATCTATTTCCCAATTATCCAAAGTTAACATAAAAGGATTAGCTTGTTTTTCTCTTTGCGAGCGAGGTGCCAACTTAACATTGATTTGTAAAAACTCAGATGACATAAACTTCTCTTTACACATGGAAAAGATTCTTACTCGCCCGTATTTCTTTGGAAAAGGATAATATAATATATCCCCATTTAGATTCCGAACATCAACGAAAAAACCATAAGTACGATTGTTTTTGTCTTTCTTTTCCGATTTCTTGAAGGACGCAATGACCTTAAATGGTTTCAACAACTCATCTTCGCTCATTTTCCACCAACGAGCTAAAATTCTTATCAATTCATCATCTGTTTTTGCAAATATACTACTACGATTTTGTTCCATATCGTTCTACGTTTTTATGTAATTGATAATTATTCCTTCTATACCTTATGTGATTTATTCAAGACATGCATTTGTCATCACATTTCTGTTGTATTATGTTCTCTATTTATGCCACACTTCCATAATGCTGACTAAAGTAGTTGTATACAGCATCGCGGTAGTAATTAATGCTTTCGTCAGAATAGCTCTCGGGAAGTTCTTTCCAGAGAATGTCACGAATGGTTATGATTATAGATGCCCTGGTTCCTTGCTTGTCGAACGGATGATCCATCGTGGCCAGTTGGGCCTTTATTTTCTCTAGCAATTCCTTGGCTACAGTCTTTAACTTCTTGATGTCTTCCTTTGAAAGGTTGTCTTTCATCAGCACATCATATATGGAGAGTTGTTCGTCGTTCTCAAAGCCTTCTCGAATGTAGCGTTTTTCTTCCTCGGTCAGATCGTAGCCTCATTTTTCGTTGCTTATTTTAGAATATTAAACTTGTTATTATTTTCAAGACAGCTTTAATGTCGCAAATAATTCAAGCCCCTTCTCGGTCGGATAGTAAATTTAGTCGGTCAGATGACTATTTCAACATATCTAAGATTGTCTCTGGTGATGTTGACAATTCGGTTACAGCACATAATCCGGCACCAATATCTTTTACGCTGGCACCAAGGAGATATGCCTTATTGTCGATAATCAAGAAGCGGTCATGATTCCTGTGGGGTAGTTGCACAAACCTAATCTCAGGATATTGTTCGTTGTGTTTCTTTAGGTCTGTCAGGAATTGCTCGCTGTAGCGTGTATGAATTGTGGCTGTCACGCCATCTGCACGCTTTGTTAGCAAAGACAAAACACGATCGTCCACAAAATTGTCAATTAGCACTATCCTTTGTTGGGCTGTTCGTACTAAGTCTGAAATATACGACCAGGCATCCCACACGCATCCAGTCTGGAATATCTGCTCCGGCAAGAGCTTCGGAGAGAAATTTTCTATTTTCTCAATAATGGCATCAATTTTCTCGTCCGTCTCCTGTTGATGTTGCTCAATGTGGAAAATGCGCTGAATCATCTGAGCATTATTATTCACTAACCGTGGGATAGCCGTGAAAGCACGCATAATCTTGATATTGACACCAACAGCGGTCTGTGACCTCAGCACGCTACTAAGCATGGCTACACCATTGCGAGTGAAAGCATAAGGCGGCCTTCTTAAGCCCATTTTCGCAAAATTTGATGTCGCATTTTGCGATATCAAAATATCTGAGCCATAATTATTGTTAAGATTGGAGGTCACAATTTGTGACTTCCAATTAGTATCTTGCTGTCTTTCTACCGGATTGGAGGTCACAATTTGTGACCGCAATATTTCAAGTTCGCTTTTTGTTAACTTGAACATAAAGTCCTCTGGGAAACGATTTGTATTACGCTTAACAGCCTGATTGAGTGCTTTTGTTTCAACACCATACAGAAAAGCCAAGTCGAAGTCAAGCATTACCTGTTGCCCTCGTATAACTCGTATCATCGACTTAATGCTGATGTCTTCAGAGCTACTTTGTCCAACGGATGTTATCACCTCGTCATGGTTTGGGGACACTTCATTAAGGTTATCACATTTTGCGATAACCTCAGGTTCAACTTTTTCAGCAGCTATCTTCTTTGCCATATTGCTCTTAACAAATAATGTCTTTTGTTGGCTACAAAATTACAAAAAATATCTTGTATAACCTTTGGTAATGCCAGTAATTTGCCTTTTAATGGCTTACATTTATATTTTTTTGTGCAAAATATGTATTCATAAGCCTATTTTTGTGTTCAAAATGGGATGATGATACCAATTTTCATTCTCGTTATCGCTTTGCGCGGAACAACAACGAAGTGTCTTTCGAGAGAAAGAACGAAAACACCACCTTACACACTTTTCGATTATGATAACTTCTGCAATTTCACACTCAAATTTAAACTCTGGTTAAAAAAGACTACTAGGTGATACTGAAGAATTGAATATTTCGCAAAGTATTTTGTTTATAAATACCCCAGTTCGGGATAAGTATTTTAGTTTTTTAACGAACGATATATCAAGATAACCGCCTGATTATTTGCAAAATAGCGATATTTTTAGTAACTTAGTAGTAGTAAACAGACAATGAAACTAAAGAATATCGCTATGATTACCGAGGACAAAGATAAAAATTAAGATTAAATTAAAATAATTCGTTTCCAAAAAATAATATTTCGTTTCCCATTAAAAGAATTATGATTAATTATTCTAATTTCTTTCCCTAAATATCGCTTAGGCTTTAGAATCGAATTATGCTAATTAAAATATTTTTTTTCACGAATCATATTAATAATAATGTGTTTTCCCAATTATAAAAATTAAAAATTAATTCTTTGCAAGCAAAGCGTCACTGCGTGCCGAGCGAGAATAATTCGTGTCCAAAAAACCATAATAATTCGTGTCCACGCCAACCACGAATACATTTTTCCGTAAGGCGAGACCTGACATTTAGAACAATGCCTGACCACCGTTTTGCCGCCCCAAAACGTAAAAGCTATCCTTTTACCACGTAAAAGGATAGCTTTTACATCCTAATACGATAGCTTTTACCAC
>JAEEGL015789709.1_pt1 | contig 10397 bp, 8 predicted proteins | sample 9134231 | NCBI WGS metagenome assembly JAEEGL01 (sample SAMN16246548, study PRJNA631951) | gut metagenome | biome: gut microbiome; feature: rumen; material: fiber-attached | host: Bos | place: Iran: Karaj | collected 2018-10
AATCTTTTATTAACATCTCTTTCAAGTAATTTCTTAATAACATCTTTAGCTTCATCACTTAATTGAATTCTCTTAGGAAATTTTAAAGGACCAGATTTAATTAATTCATACATTCTTTCTAAATTCTCAACATAAAAAGGAGGTAAACCACATAACATTTCATATAATAAAATACCAAAAGACCACCAATCAGCATTTTTATCATGTCCTTTACCAATAATAATCTCAGGTGCTAAATATTCAGGTGTACCACAAAATGACATTGCTTTCTCATTATTATTTAATTGTTTAGCCATACCAAAATCTGCTAATCTCAAATAACCATTTTCATCCATTAATATATTTTCTGGTTTTAAATCTCTATATACTATTCCTTTTTCATGTAAATATTGTAATGCTAATGCAATTTGAGCACCGTAAAATTTTACTTTTTTTTCATCAAAAGTACGAAATTTTCTTAAGTGTTGAAATAATTCACCTCCACTTAAAAATGGCATTACGAAATATATTCTTTCTTTTGTTTGGAAACAAAATATTAAATTGCATAATAAAGGGTAATTTATTGATTCTAATATTCTTTTTTCAAGTAATGTATTTTCTATTTGTTCTTGTTCTATTAAAATGTCTTTTTTTAAACTTTTCATTGCATAAATTTCCTTTGTTGGTATATATTCTACTAAACTTACTTTACCAAAACTTCCTCTTCCTATTATTTTTAATACTTTGAAATCTTCTAATGTTACTTCTTTTACTGTTTTATGTGATGAAAACATTGTTTTTGTTCTTTCTCTTGATTTAATTTCATTTGAATTCTCATTATTTGTTTCGTTGTTTTGATTATTTGTTATTTCATTATTATTTGAGTTTGCATTTGTATTTGGATTATTATTTAAATATAAATTTATATCTGTTAATTGATTTAAATTCATTCTTGTAAAATTTGGATTATTTTTTTTTTCTTTTTTTAAAGTTACATAATTTTTTAATACATTTTCTTCAACAATACAAAATCTTAAAGGAGTATGATCAATTTCTTTATATGCTTCTGAAATTACTCCAATAATTTCTTTTCTTTTTGGTGAAATATAATCATAGTCATATTCATTATCTGTTCCGTGAATAACAAATTCATCTGTTATTTTACTTATTGTAATTCCTAATATTATTCCTAATGGAATTCTTCTTTTAAGAGCTAATAAATTTTTTTTAAGTTAATAATATTATATTTCTTACATTTTTTTTTTAAATTATATATTCCCCAATTTGTTATTAAAATATTTCTTTCTTGACTCATTCCATATCTATTTATTTTTATAATTTTATCTGTGAATAATATTGTTTCGCCCTTTACAATTTTTTTGATATCTGATTCATTAGCAAAGTTTAAATAATCTTTTACTGTTATAGATTCCATTTTTGAAATATGTTTTTTTTTAATTTTTTTTATTCTTTTTTTTAATTAAATTTTATATTAATATATTTATAAATTCCAATGAATTATTTTCTTTCAATATATATTACACTTATTTAATCATTATTATTTTTTTACTTTATATAATCTTAACTTCAATTATTAAAAGGATATTTTATATTAATTATCTGAATTCAAATTTAAATGCTTAACTTCTTTTTCTGCTTCATCATCAATTTTTATATTTTCAATATTATTTTTATCTGAATCTTTATTTGTTTTTAAAATTAATTTTTTTTGATTTAATTTTTTAAATATATCATTTTCATTTATTTCAAAATTATCACTAGACTGAGTAAATGCAGGATTTTTTTGAAATTGTTTTGATGTCATATTAGAATAGTCTAAACTAAGTGAATGTGTTTTATTAGAAAAACTAATATTATTTTCAACAACCATACTTTGTTCAAGAGAAGTATTATTATTATTACTTTTAAAAGATATACCATTTAAAAAATTTTGAAAACTTTCTTGATTATCTAATGAAAAATTATTTATCATTGAAATATTTGTATTAATATATTGTTCACTCGCATCATATTTTTTATTTTTTTTAATTATATTTTCATATTTTCCATTTATACCTTCTAATTTGAAAATATTTTTGAATAATATAAGATTTTCATTTTTTAAATCTTTATTACTTTCTTTTATTTTTTCTAATTCTTTTTCTAATTCATTTATTCTATTATTTCTCTTTATTAATATTCTATTTAACAATTCAATTGCATCAAGTATTTTTGACATGAATTTATTTCCATGTGTATTATTTTCTATATCCTTATTTGTTATATTTAAATAATTTAATACTGCAAACCATTCATCAGTTTCCCAATTTTTTTTTGTTTGTTTTTGAATGATTTCATCTATTATTTTTGTAGTAAAATTATTCATATTACTTAAATTTTTATCTCTAATTTTATCTTTTAAATTTTCTATTTCTTGTTTATAACCTTTTATTTTTTTTAATATATTTTCATATGATTCTTTATATAAATTTAAATCATTATATAAAATAAGTAAATTTTGATTTGGTTCTGATATATAAATTTCTCTTGGTTCTTTTTCTCCTTGACATTCTTTACTTTCTTGCAAAGTTAAATATTTTTTTTTTAAATTTTCTATCACAAATTTTTTTTTAACTATTAAATTTTCTAAAATAAAAATTCTATTTTTGAATTCTCTTGTTCTATCAGACTTTTTTATTATATATTGATTCAATATATTATCATTTTTTATTAATCTATTATGTAATTCATTATTATCATTTGCTAATTTTTCATTTTTTTCTTCAATTACCTTCATTTCATCTTTTAAAGTGTTAAGATATAATAAATATGTATTTTTTGCTTCATCTTTTTGAAAAAAAGATTCTATTATTTCTTTATTGATGACTAAATTTGATTTTAAGTCCATTATTTCTTTTTTTAAATTTGAATTTTCTTTTTCTAATAATTTGTAATTATCTGCATATTGATTTATTATCTTTACTACAAAATTTCTATCTAATTTTTTTTTCATTTTTTTTTTCTATTTTTAATTTTTATGAAGTAAATAAGTTAATTTTCATTTAAAAATTATTTTAAATTCTTATCATAATCTTTTCAAATTTTGAGCGTAAATATTATATTAATTTGTATAATATCAATTAATATATTTAAATAATTTTTATTACTCATTTTTAATTTTTATAATACAAAATTTTTTTAATTTATATAATAAATGTTAATCAAAAAAGTTACTTTTATGATATTTAATCAAAAATATAAAAGAGATTTATAGGAAAAAAATGTATATTAAATATATCATATATTCCACATTGAAACTTAATTAAAAATAAAATAATTATATTAATATAATATTATAAATTTAAACGGTAACAAAAATTTATTATTTACTTTATCAAAAAATAATTTAAATGTGGTTATTAAATGATTCACTTTGGATGCAAATTTCTATTATATAAATAGTTTTACTTAAATTTTCTAATTTTTTTATTTATTTTTTATTAGTGTTTTTATTACTATTTTTGGTTGATTTTCTGTAAATGGTTTTTATTTGATAGATATAATCACATGAACCTATTTAATAAATATTTTAATTATATAAAAATATTCTTTTATTTTTTTTCTTTTTTAGACAAGATAATTTTTTAATTCAAGTTATTTGTTTTCATGTAAATTTTATTTATTTTATATAATTGTTTGATTTATTATTTTAATTATATTTAAATTATTCCACCTTTATCTGACTCCTCATAAATTTAATAAATTCCTCATTTTGTTCTTGAATTAATTGGTTCATTAATAATCTATTGTTTTATTATATACTTCAAATATTGAATATATATTTTATTCAAATAATTTATTTAAATAATGATATCTGTATTTAGGCAATTTTTTTAATTTGAATAAATATATTATATTGTATTATTACATTTATAATTAATTATAATAATTAATTATTATGATAAAATATATAAAGATTATGAATCATTTTAATTTGCCTTTTCTAAATAAACATAAAATTTTAAACAAAATTTTTATAAAAAAGTTTCAAATACAATTTTTAAATAACTTTAATTTTTATTTCAAATAAAAACCTTTTAATATAAAATTAAAAATTTTCAAATGAGTGAAAAAATGAAAAAACGGTTAAATTAAAATAAAAAATTTTTGAATATTTTTACTTTTTAATCTATAAATTATTAATTAAAGTAGTCATATTATCTTTTGCAAAAACTTTAAATTCATTAAAGTCAATATAACCATTTTTATCAACATCTAATTTTTTAAACATATCTTCTAAAGCTTTTTTAGTAGGAGTAGGAAGATTTAAACCATTAGCAACTTCTTTCATACATTCATATAATTCATTTTTTTCAATTTTTCCATTCCTATTTTTATCAGCAGAATCAAAAGCATCTCTAGCAATTGGTTCAAAAGTAACAGGATTATTAATTGATTCTAAAATTTGTTTTTTGGTAGATGAATTCATTTTGTTTTATTATATTTTATTTATAATAGAATTTGATATATTATATGAAAAAAAAAATTATTATTTTTGCCAAAATTAATTTAATATATATAAAAATTAATTAATTTTTTTTCAATTACAACAAATTTTTTTTTTTTTTGTTTCTTTTAAAGAACTATGACTCATTTTTTCAGATGATAAAGAAATATTTTCAATGAGATCACCATAAATTCCATTTTTATAATTATCATAAAATTTCTTTGATAAATTATTAAATAATTCTTCAATTCCAATATTATTATATACAGAAGTTAATCCAAAAATAATATCATATTGATTACAAAAATTTCTTGCTTCATGCTCATTTACTTTTTCTTGATCATATAAATCACATTTATTTCCAGCTAAACCAATAATAAGATCCCTATTATTAAATTTTTGAATATCATTTAACCATTTACCAATTGCATTTTCATAACTAGTTTTATTTGTAATATCATATACAATAATACAAATTTTAGAATCTAAATAAAACATTCTATTAACTGAATGATATCTTTCTTGTCCTATTGTATCCCATATTTCAAATTTAAATTTTTCATTTTCAATTTTCATTTCTTTTGTTACTGATGATATCTCTATAGTTGTCTTTTGACTTACTGTTTTCTCATTTATTATTGTATTAATTATTGAAGTTTTTCCAACATTAGAATCTCCAATTACTATTACTTTACATTTAATTACCTTACTCATTTTTAATTTTTTATTTACTTTTTCAATTTATTTTAATTATTTTTTATTTGTTATTCTATTCTATATTACAATAACTGAAACATAATATATATAAATTAAATATAATTTATCAAATAAAAAATGAGAAAAAGAATGGATGAAAAAATCAGAAAAAAATACTCTAAAATATATGCATATAATATAAACAATCAAAACACAGGAATAAGAAAACAAATAGCATTTAAAAACTTAGAAAAAGATTTTTACGAAGATATAATAAACAGTGATTTAGGAATAAAAAAAATAAAAAAAAATTTAGAAGGAATAAAAGATGGAACAATAAAAGAAAGTGTATATACAAATAGAGAAATTCCTGATGTTTGGAAATCAAAATTAACTTATAGACAAGAAGTTCATGATGCAATAAGTAATGATGGAAATTTTGCAAAATATATTGGAACTAGTAATGAAGAAGAAAAAGATGATTTTGATTTTGATAATAAATTAAATACTTTTTCTTCTACTTATTATACTAATAATGATAATAATGATTCAAAAAAATTAAGTAGAAATAATTTTTTAAATTTTGCAAATACTTCAAAAACTTTTTATGATAATAATGATTCAATTTCAAAAAAAAATGAATCTTTTAGTGAAAGAAGTGATACAAGAAGACTTACAAAAAAAAAATTATTCTCAACTTTTAATCAAACTAATAATATAAATGATAAATTAATAGCAAGTAAATTAGATGAATATAAATTAAAATTTGATATGAATGCATTTATGAATGAAATAAGAAATAAAAGAATTTCAGAAGGAAAAGATTCAGAATTAAAAAGTTTACCAAATTTTATTAAAGAAAGAAAAAATAATTATAGAATGTATCTTAAAGCATTAATTCAAAATGAAAGAGTAAAAGTATTAAAACAAACAATTTATGTTAATTTACTTCCTCCAAAAGATAAATTAGATGATATTGATATAGAAAAAAATAAAAAAAAGAAATTTTCAATGGATCTTCCAAATAAAATTCAGTTTTTAGATAGTGGTTCCCCAGAATATGATAATCCACCAAAAATTACTAATCCAAGAGTAAGAAGAGATTTAGAATTAATTGATTATTATGGACCTAAATATGTTCATTGTAAATATTGTCATAGAAGAAATTTAGAATATTATGAAAATATTGAACCTACTGAATGTCTTAAACTTACTAGATATTTGAAAAAAAATAGATTAGGTGGAGAAGATAATGATAATTAAATTAAAATAATATTTTGTATGGGTATTTATTTTTTTTTAATTTTTTTTATTTTTATTTGATTTTGAAACAACATTTTTGATGTTTTATTGTTCTAGAATAATTAAATGATTAAAAAATTTACTTAATTATATATTTAATATTTCTTAAAATATAAAAATTAATTATATATAATTGAATTATAGTAAAAAAAAAAAACAAAAATTATATAAGAGTATAAAAATTGTCAAAATTATTTATCCTTTTTTAAGTTTTGATAATACTTTATTATAACCAATATAAAGTTTATTTTTTTGTTCATCTATATTATAAAATAATTTTTTTAATTGTGTATTTTTTTTCTCTATTTTCTTTTTTATTTTATCATTATTTGCTAATTTCATTTTTTGAAAATAATTACTTTCATTATCTAAATTTAATACATTTTCTTTGAATGTATATTGTTCTAAAATATTTTCAGAAAATCTTAATGCTTCTTCATCATTCATATTTTTTACTATTTCACTAATTTTTAATAAATCTTTTTTATCTTTTCCCATATTTGTATAAATATCTTTTTCATTTGATGTTTTTAAAAATAATTCTTTTGTTTTAAACTCTTTTTTTTTCTTTAATTTTCTATCAAATATTTCTTCTATTATTTTATCTACAAAAGGACCTTTCTTTTTTTTTAATTCTGCCTTATCAGAAATTCTAAATAATTTTTTATTCATTTTCCCAATTTTTTTATTTATTCTATCAGCTTGTTTAAAATATTTAATTTCAAATTTCCTTAAATTTTTCCTACTTAAATTAATTTTTTTTCTTTTATATTTTGGACTTTGAGAAGAATTATTTATATCTTTATTAAAAAAGGTGAATGTATTATAAAAATTAATTTTATTATTATTATTTATTTTTGTTTCATTAAAAGATTTATTTTCATTTATTTGAACACTATTTTGTAAATTATTTGTACTTAATCTATAATCTTCTTTATTATCTTTTAATTTATTATATTTTTGAAAAATTTTATCAATAGAATTTTCAGAATCAGTATGTAAATGAATTTTATTATATTGTTTTTTAACATATGCATCAGTTATTATTCCTCCTTTTTCACTTGAAAAATATTGACTTCTTCTAATAAATCTTTCCATTTTTTCATATTTAGCTTGTTTTTCTGTTTCTGAAGGTTTATAATCTTGAAGAGAGAAAAAATTTAATTTACCTAAAAATATTTTATCATTTGATATATTATCAAACTCTTTTATTTTTCTATTTCTTGTATAATCATTATGCCTAAAGAGATTTCTAGAATCAATTAGATAATGATCTAATATTATACTATTATTACTTGTTTTTGATTTAACTTGTTTTAAATTTATTGGACAATTATAATTTGTGCCTAATCTTTCTAATACTAATGATTTAATATGATTTTTTTTTATGTAAATTTCCTTTTTTATAGATGGAATTTTTGTTTTAGGAATTTTATCAAAAGGACTTTTTAAAAATATTTTATCAGTATTATTTTCAGTTATATCCATTGAAAGACATTTTGTTTTACGTAAATTATTACTATTATAATTTCCAAATAAAGTATTTATGTATGACATTTAAATACAAAACAAATTAAAATAATTTCAAATATAATATTTTTTTTAAATTTTTATTCCAATATTATAATCATAAATATATTAATTAAATCAATAATTCTTATGAAATTAAAAATTAATGAATAAAATATTTTTTATTTTATACACTATTTATTTATTTTGCTTTTAATTGTTTTTCAATAAGTTGTTGATTAACAGCATTCATTTGTTCATTTTTATTTTTAATTAACTCATCAATATTATCCATATTTTTTTTAATAAATTCTAATTTCCTATCACAAAATTTTTCAGCTTTCTCAATTGTAGTTTCAACATAAAAATTAGCTCCAATTTCAACAGTAACTTTTTTAACATCAGAACATTTTCCAGGAACATATAAACTACTTGTCATTGGTACTAAAATTTCTTTATCTTGATATGTTTTCAAATCATTTATATATTCTTTATTGTCTAAAAATTTATTATATGCTATTCTCAAACTTGAATAAGATGAAGAATAATTTGATATTTCTTGTTCAATTTGTCTTCCTACATAATTTAATTGATCTATTGATAATTTCTCTAATGGTACTTCTTTAATTTCCATTACAAAAAAATAAAATAATATTTTTTTTTTTTTAAATTATATAAAAATAAAATAAAAAACAAGAAAATATAATATAAATAATATTTAAAAAAAAATAATAAAATGGAAGAACTTAAATCTCCTTTTATAGAAAAAATATATGAAAAAAATGAATCAAATTTCCTTAAATTTGGTTGTTGCAGTATGCAAGGATGGAGAGCAAGAATGGAAGATTCCTATATAAACGAAATAAATAAAGGAGAAAAAAACCAATATAACATATTTGGAATATTCGATGGTCATAGAGGAAAAGAAACAGCAATTTTCGTTAAAAATCACTTTATAGAAGAATTGATAAAAAATGAAAATTTTAAAAAAGAAAATATAGAATTATCATTAAAAGAAACATTTTTTAAGATGGATGAATTAATGTTATTAACAAAAGGAAAAAAAGAATTAATAAAATTACATTCTCAATCTTTAAAAGATGATGCAAAATTAAAAGAAAAAAAAGTATTTAATATCTTACCAATTCAACCATTAACTCATTATAATTCAGGATGCACTGCTTGTGTTTGTGTAATAGATTCTATAAAGAAAAAAATATATTTTGCTAATATTGGTGATAGTAGAGGAATATTAATTAAAAATAATATTGCTAAAAAAATTACAATTGATCATAATCCTTCAAATAAAAATGAAAATAATAGAATTATAAATGCAGGAGGTAAAATAATTGATAATAGAATTATTTTTAATAATGGAGTTATTAGTGTTAGTAGAAGTTTAGGTGATTTAGATTTTAAAAGAAACAAAAGTTTAAGCAAAGAAAATCAAATTATTACTGCAAATCCTGATATTTTTGTTGAAGATCTTGAAAAGGGAGATTTTGTTATTTTATGTTGTGATGGTGTTTGGGAATGTTTTGATAATGAACAAATGATTTATGATTTTATTTTTGCAAAATTAAATAAAAATAATTGTGAAGATATTGATAAAGTTATTGGAGATATGTTTGATACTATAATTGGAAAAAATAATCAGTTGACTTTTTCTGGGTTTGATAATATGAGTTGTATTGTAATTAAAATTAAATGATATTTATAGTAATGTAAATAAGTTTGTATTTTTTAATATTTGGGTTTATTTTGAATTAAATAAAACTAATTTTGTGATTTGAATATAATTATACATAAATAAGTTATTATTAGATTTTTTTTCTATTAACAGGAAACATATATAAAAAATTATAATATATTTGAATTAAAAATATAAAATAGAAAATCAGTTAATTATTAATTTATATCTTTTGTCAATAAATTCATTTGAAATCAATATAAAAAATAAAAAAATTACAATAAAAATATTTTAATATTATTTATATACTAAAAAAAATAAAAAAAATAATTAACTTCTCAAAAACCATTTAAATCTCTTTAAAATTTAAATTTAAAAAAAAAAAAATGGACTACAAAGATGAATTAGACAAATATGAAAGAATAGAAAAAGTAGGAGAAGGAACATATGGTGTAGTATACAAATGTAAAAACAAAAAAACAAACGAATACGTAGCATTAAAAAAAATACGTTTAGAAAACGAAGACGAAGGAATTCCTTCAACAGCAATTCGTGAAATATCAATATTAAAACAACTAAAACATCCAAACATAGTAAGATTAGTAGATTTAATCCACGGAGAAAAAAAACTATATCTCGTATTTGAATATATGGAACATGATTTAAAAAAATTTTTAGATTTAAACAATGGTCCCTTATCACCACCTTTAGTTA
>JAEEGL017387153.1_pt1 | contig 10397 bp, 7 predicted proteins | sample 9134231 | NCBI WGS metagenome assembly JAEEGL01 (sample SAMN16246548, study PRJNA631951) | gut metagenome | biome: gut microbiome; feature: rumen; material: fiber-attached | host: Bos | place: Iran: Karaj | collected 2018-10
GGAGCTGCAGCTTGATGGGCGTGAGGGGGTTCTTCAAATCGTGCGCCACGCGGCGGGCCATATCTGTCCAGGCCTTGTCCCTTTCCACCTGCGCCAGGCGGCGGGAGCTTTCTCCCAGCACCTGCACCATGCGGTTGTAAGCTTCTACCAGCGGGGTAATCTCGTCGTCCCCGTCGTACACCAGGGGCTCCAGGTGATCCACATCGCTCACCGTCATCTTGCGGCTGAGGGCCGAGAGGGGACGGAACAGACGGCTCACCATAATGAAGGTGATGAAGCGGGAGATGAGCAGCAGCAGCAGGAAGATGGTGATAACCGTGGCTACGTGCAGGACCACCTCGCTTTCAAAGTCCTGGGAAAGGTCTGTGAAGGGGGAGGACACGATGGCCACCATATTGCCGCGGCTGTTGAACACAGGGGCGTACAGGGCATAAAAACCGCGGCGGCTCACCCGCTCCTTCTGCATGTAGAAGCGCTTGTGGGCATAGATGATATTGTAGTATGCGTTGTTGTCCAGGCGCTGGCCCAGGATCATTCGGTCGTACACTTCGGGGGTGGTGCTCATGACCACTCGGCCGGTTACGTCAAAGAGGGTGATGTCGCAGCGGAGGTTGTTACCCACCCCTTCCACGGAGGCCAGGGTTTGGGTGGTGGTGAGTTGCTGCGTATTTTCTACCTGCCGCAGGTGCTCCTGCAGCATGCCCTGCAGGGTGTTGATGCGGGAGGTCATGACGCTGTTCATGTCCGAGTTGTTGCGCTTGTACACAAACCACACGCTGAATACGGCCATGGCCACCAGCGTTACCAGCAGGGAAATGTACACCACCAGGCTAATCCGGTTCTGGAAATAGCGGCGGCTTCCGGAATTGCGCTTTCTCCAGGAAATCCAGGTGAGGAGACTGAAGGCCAGGATGGAGAAGAGGAAAGCCTCCACCACATAATACAGCCATTCCGTGTGGGGACGGGAGATGACCACCACCTCTTCGTCGGAAACATTGCGGACAAAATGGCACCAGCCTTCCAGGTCCACGTGGCCGCTGGAATGCTGCTCTGCCAGTTGGCGCAGGCGGCCCGAATAGACGGTAGGATATGCATAGGAGCCTTTGTATTGAACCAGTTTGTCCGTATTGTACTTGGCCCAGGAATAGACGGAGGGCAGGGATACGCGGCCCGGGTCCGAGATGCCCAGGAGCCTCAGGTAACCCCTGTCTTCCCGGTTGTGCTTGGATTCTACGCTAATGAGGACCAGGCGGGAGCCGTACTTCTCTACATAATAGGAGAAGAGGCCCGTGTAGGAGGTGCGGCCTTCTCCCAGGCTGGTATAGAAGAAGTGGGAATTCTCTCCCAGGCGCGTGCCGCTGCGGATGCGCTCCTGGTACAGCGTCCCTACGCTTACATCGGCCCCGGGGATGACCACGGTAATGTCGTAATCCTGTGAGATGCGGCTCATGAAGGCGCTGGTGAGGCGGCTGCGGATGATGTCGGCACTGCCGTCCAGGGTGGACAGGGCGCCTATCATAGGGTCGCTGGCTATGGCGTTTTCCACGCTGCGCAGCTGGATTTCCAGGGCAATGTCGCGGTCCATGGCCAGGCGGGCGGCCCATACGTCAATGCGCATCTGCTCCTTGCTGAAGCCCAGGGTGGAAGAGGCCACCACAAAGTACACGCCGATGCAAACCGCATACAGCAGGCGTCCCACGGGCGTGAAAATGTCGTATCGCATGCCCAGGAGCTCGTGGGCAAAGGGAGAGAGCATCTGCAGAAGCACCGGCAGGGTAATGGACAGGGCCAGGAAGGAGATGTACACTACGGCCGTGTAGCCGTTGACCAGGAACACTTTATACAGTTCCAGGTTGATGCTGGAATTGATGAGGATGCTTCGGAAAGTGAGGTGCAGATAAGTGCCGATGGCTACGAACAGCACCAGCAGAAGGCCCGCCAGAACCCACTCCAGGGCCTTGGAATGGAGGCGGTGAAGCTGCTTGAGGAGGGTCCACCGGACCAGGAAAAGGTCCATGACCACCAGGTTGATGCCCAGGTTCACCAGGATGACGGCGCCCAGCGAGTAGAGGACGGGGCCGTCGGCATACAGCAGGGGAGAGAAGAGCTGCGTATTCTGGAAAAGATGCGGCCCCCTCAGGTATAGCCAGGCCAGCACGGCCATCTGGCACAGGAGGACGCCTGCCAGCCAGGGAAGGGTGGGATGGGCGCTTAGCAGCAGGATGAGGCCGGCAAACAGCAGGCCGATGGCAATCCACAGCAGGGCGCTGTGCGTGCCGGAAGGTTCGGCCAGGGTTTCATCCGTGAGGAGGAAAAGGGGCTCCCCGTTCACGCTCACCGGCGCTCCCGCACCTGCGGACAGGGGACGGACGCTGTATCTTTCGTTGACGCGGAAATGGCGGTTGACCCCGGTGGGAGTGGAGGAACTGAGCTCGTTCACAATCTCCAGGCCGGCCACCACCTTGCAGTCGTCGTCTCCCACGGCCTTCACCAGATACCATTTGGGCCCGTAATTGACAAAGGAAGGCTGGGCCGATGTTTCCCCAAGCGGCGAAGAAAGCGAACTGCGGGAATCTCCCAGCCGCTGCACCAACGTGCGCAGGTGGATGTCGTCGTTGCGCAGGGGGAACTGGTTCACCCAGCTTTGCAGGGAATCGTCAAAATAGCGGTACACCACCATGTCTTCCGGCAGGCCCTGCAAGTCCATCCAGGCCGACGGGTCTCCCTCCAGCGCCTGCCCTATATAAGTGTCCAGCAGGTTCATGCGGGTTTCCACCTTGCGGCTCATCTCCTTGGCGGCGGAAGTGACGTCCGACCTTCCGGTGCCCACCAGGGCCGATATGGCATACATAATCACGGCGGCAACTATCAGCGCCACCGCCCACCCCTGTCGTATGAGCCGTTTCCTATTCATGGTGATAGGGCTCTCCCTTCAGGATGGTGAAAGCCCGGTACAGCTGCTCCGCAAAAATCGTGCGAACCATCTGGTGCGAGAAAGTCATGCGGGAGAGGGAAATGCGTTCAAAAGAGCGGTTGTACACGGTGTCCGAAAAGCCGTAGGCCCCGCCAATCACAAATACCAGGCTCTTGGCCCCGCGGGAGAGGAGTTTCTGCAGGTGGTCGGCAAATTCCAGCGAGCGGAATTCGTGGCCATGCTCGTCCAGCAGCACCAGGAGGTCCTGCGGGCCCGTGAGCTTGAGGATGAGTTCTCCCTCTTTCTCCTTGATTTGGGCCTGGGTAAGGGCCGATACTTTCTTAAGCTCGGGAATCTCTACCACGGAAAAGGGAATATAGTGCTTGAGCCGGGAGGCGTATAATTCCAGGCCTTCCCGGACCCATTGGACGTCCGTCTTTCCTACCGTGATGAGTTTGATTTCCATACCAGCACAAATGTAACGATTCGGCGCGGAATTTGCAAGCAAAGAGGCCGATGAACCATTTTCTGCATACGGTTTGTGCGGCGTTTGCGCTGCTGCTGTGCCTGGAGGCCGGTGCCCAGTCGCAGTTTATGACCAGTACCAGCACCCGTACCCAGCCCCAGGGAGAGTTCTCCGTCTTCTCCTCCATCACCAAGTATCTGGCCGCAGGGGACGAAGTGGCCCTTTCCAGCTGGTTTGCAGACAACCTGGACGTCACCGTCCTTTCCACCTCCCGCAACTGTTCCAAGAAACAGGCCCGCGAAATCCTCCGCAGTTTCTTCGCTTCCAATACCCCGCGCTCCTTCCAGGTGTCCCACCGGGCTTCGGAAGCCAACAAGAAATACCTCATCGGCCTGCTTAACGCAGGAGGAGAGTTGTTCCAGGTAACCATCTATGCCACTTCCACCGGGCAGGAAACCTACCGGATCCAGCAGCTCAGCATTTCCCGCCAGACGGCGGCATTTTAATCTTTTAAAAATTGGGATAGAGGGCGTTCCCGTTGCGGGTGACGGCCAGGCATTCCATTTCTACCAGCCAGGAAGGCCGGCAAACCGGGCCCTGCACGTAAACGATGGGAATGTTGGGACAGGAGGCCTCCACAAGGGCCCTGACGCATTCGTAGTCCGAGAAGTCCCTCAGATAGACTATGCCCATGGCCAGGTCTTTCAGGCCCGCACCGGCCTCTTCCAACAGGGCCGATATGTTCTCCAGCATGCGCCCTGCCTGCCGGGCGACATCTCCCTGGTACAGGACTTCTCCCTTGGCATCTATGCTGGCCGTTCCGCTGATGAAGATGTGGCGGCGGTCTCCGTAGGTGACGCAGGAGCCGCGCTCGAAGGTGACCCCGTAGTCCCAGGTGGGGCTCAGGTGGTCCAGGGCATACAGATAGGACAGCTGGCCCTTCTGGAGGCCGCCTATGCTGTAGGCATCCATCTCCACCAGGTTTTTCCAGTCCGGATGGCGGCCTTCGATGCCGGTGCTGGCAATGTAGTGGGTATCGGCCGTGAGGCCTATCTCGTTGAAATAGTCTTTTCTTCCGGCTACGGCGCCGGCATAGTTGCAGTCCACGTCCCTTACGAAAATCCAGGTGCGGACGGTATTATCGGCTACGGAAAGGGGCCGGATGCTGTTTTCCAGCTGCTTGAAAACACCGTACATCTGCTCGCGGGAACCGGTGCCATTGGCGGTGAGGGACCCGTTCCAGTGATGGGTGTAGCCGCCATGGGAAGGTGCCCCGGAGGAACAGTCCATGGGGGAGGTATAGTAGAGCCAGAGGGCTATCTTGCTCCTGTCCAGCGGCGCCTGCTGCACCACGGAAGTGGGGACGGCAGGAAACTCCTGCAGGGCTTTTTCCAGCAGGGAGACCTGGTTGGTGGCGTCGCTCAGGAAAAAGCGGCGGAAGTGGACGGTTTTCCCTTCGGAAAGTTCCTTTGCCGCCTGCAGCACGGCCTGCATCTGTTCCTGAAAACCCAGCGACGGGCAGGTCACTGTAACTAAAGTATGATATTCGGAGACGTTTCCTTCCTGGAAGGAAAAAGTTCTGTTTTGCGTGTTCATTTCTAGGCTACGAAGTTAAGCATTTTTTCCGGGATTTCATTTTATATCTGCATCTAAACCAAGCATCAGTCAGGATGTAAAAATCACAGAAATGGAGAGCAGTGGCCATGACGGTATTTTTGGGTATCGTTTTGTATGGCTTCTTTGCATTGAAATATCCCTATCACCTTCATTTCCAGGAGCAGTATCAGCTGTTTGAATCTACCTGGTCCTATTTTGCCAAGGTGGCCTGGCTGCCGGGTGGCCTCTCAGACTGGCTGGGCCGTCTGGTGACGCAGTTTTTCTACTATGCTCCCCTGGGAGCCTTCCTTTTGGCGGCTTTCTTCTGTGACGAGAATGCCCTGGTTGGGGGCGCCGTGGCCATCCTTGTCGCCCTGGCCGGGGTTGCGCTTACGCAGCTGGTGAGAAAAGACAGGGCCCGGCATATCCTGGAGGCCGTGCTGGTGCCGCTGCTGTACTGGACCTCGATGCCCTGATCCGGCAGGAAGTGGACCTCTTCGACTCCCGGGACGATATCACGCTGGACGACTTCGGCCTGTCCGACGCCATCGTGGAAGCGCCGCGCCCGCAACTCACGCGCGTAGTGGTGAACCTCATCACCAATGCCATCCAGGCCGTGGACGGACAGGATGGGGAAAAGCGTCTGATGGTGTCGCTCCGCAATACCATGGAAGACGGTTTCTACGACATCGTGGTGGAAGACAACGGCCCCGGAGTGGACGAGAAGAACCAGGAAAAAATCTTTACGCCGGACTTCACCACCAAGACCAGCGGCAGCGGTCTGGGCCTTGCCATCTGCCGCCGCATTGTGGAACATTGCGGAGGGATCATCTCCTACTCGCGTTCCTTCAATTTGGGCGGTGCCTGTTTCACCGTCAAATACCCTAAAGCCTGACGGCGTATCAGCGTTTACTCCGCTTCCAGCACGAAGACGGCGGAACTGTAAATCCGGGGAAGGCGCGGGTTGAAGGCCCCTTCCATCAGGAAATCTCCCTTGAAACTTTTTCCGTTCCCCCACCAGCACGGGCGGTCGGTATTCTGCTCGGTCACACGGTAGGTGCGGGCCGGGTCCAGTCCCTGCAGGCGGAAGACCTTCCCGCCCACATTGCGGGATTCGTAATCCAGACAATACGTGAACACCACTGCGCGGGTTCTGTCCTCGGACACGTACATGAGGCCGTAGTAATGCCCGTCGTAGGGAGAGGCGAGCCGGTAGAGGTCTCCGGTGAACACCAGGTCGCGGTACTGCTTGTAGGAGCGGATGCAGCGGTCGGCGAGGGCGCGCTCGTCGGCCGACAGGTTCTTGGGCTGCAGTTCCATGCCCAGGCGGCCGGCGCAGGCCATGTCGAAGCGGAATTTCAAGGGTGTGACATTGCCTGTCTGGTGGTTGGGCACGGCGGACACGTGCGAACCCATCACGCAGGCGGGGTAAATCAGGCTGGTGCCGTACTGGATGAAGGCCCGGGAGCGGGCGTCGGTGTTGTCGCTGGTCCAGATTTCATTGCAATAGCGCAGGGAACCGTAGTCCACGCGGCCGCCGCCGGAGGAGCAGCACTGCACCAGGACGCAGGGATACTTCTCCCGGATGCGGCGCATGACATTGTACAGTCCCTGGCAGTAATCGACGTAGAATTTGTCCTGCCGGGCGCCCAGACAGGGGCTTCCGAAACTCTGGATGACGCGGTTGCAGTCCCATTTGATATAGTCGATGCCCGGGGCCAGTTGCATGGTCCGGTCGAAAATCCCGAAGACAAAATCTTCCACGGCGGGGTTGGACAGGTCCAGCACCCATTGGTTGCGGCCCTGGTAGATTTCCCGTCCGGGACTCTGGACCACCCATTCGGGGTGCTTCTGTGCCAGTTCCGACTTGGGATTCACCATTTCCGGCTCTATCCAGATGCCGAACTTAAGCCCTTTGGCGTGGGCGTAGGAAGCGAGGTACTCGATGCCTTCCGGCAGTTTGGCGGTGTTGACCTCCCAGTCTCCGAGACCGGCGTTGTCCCCGTTGCGCGGGAACTTGTTGCCGAACCAGCCGTCGTCCAGCACGAACATCTCCAGGCCCATGCCGGCGGCATCGTCCATCATGCGCAGGAGGGTTTCGGTGGTGAAGTTGAAATAGGCGCCTTCCCAACTGTTCAGGAGCGTGGGATTCACCTCACCTCCGCCATAGACGCTGTATTTGCGTGCCCAGCGGTGCAGGTTGCGCGATGCCTTTCCGGCGCCCTCTCCGGACCAGGTGTAAATCATGTCCGGGGTGGTGAAGGTGGCTCCGGCGGCCAGGGGATAGGCACTGGCGAAGGGACTGATGCCCGTGAGGATGTTGAGCCTTCCGCCGCTGTCGCGCTCGAAACTGAGCCGGAAATTGCCGCTCCAGGCCAGGGCTCCGGCGATGACTTCGCCGGCCGTCTCGCTGAATTCCCGGGCCCCGAGGCTCAGGAGGAACGAAGGGTTGTTCCCCTGGGTGGCTTGTGTGCCGCGGCGGCTCTCGATCACTTTCAGGTCGTGGCCCAGCAGTTCGTGCTCCATCTGCATGTCGGTGGCCCAGGCTCCCCAGAAATGGGTGAGGAGATAGTTGTCGGCCTGGACATAGAGGGAGGAGGAAGCATAGTTCAGAAGTTCCACCGGCTGTTTTCCGCCGTTGAGGATTTCCGTATGCGTGACGATGATGTCTTCCTTGGGGTAGGCTTCAAAAACCAGGTTCACGGCCAGATCCGTCACATAATCCTTGAGCGAGAGGGTGGTGACCCGGCATCCTTCGCGTTCCCCGGCAGAGACACCGGTGAAATAGAGTTCGGTGTTGTGGGTACCGTCGGCATATTTTACCTGCAGGGCGGGCTCTCCGACGAAACGGCCGCCCGTGGCGGGATAGGCGAGACCGTCGCAGCTATTGTAATCTTCTTCACGGAGGGCTTCTTCCAGATACTGCGCCGGTTCTGCGATGCGGGCCCCGTAATGGCGGGTATAGACCTGGCCCTTTCCGTTAACCAGGAATACCAGGGACGTATTTTCCGTTTCTACGGACACGACCTGCTGCTGAACGGACGGGGGAGTCACCGGCGGTTTGGCGGGTTTTTTGGCTTTTCTGGCCTGGGGGGCGGGCAGCACCATCAGGGCTGCGGCAAGGAGGGCGATCAGTTTCATGTTTATTGGGTTGTTTCCTCAAAGGTAGCGAGAATTCGGCAAAAGAAGAAATAATGTTGAAAAAGTATCAAAAAAACTCTATCTTTGTGCAAAAGGCCAGCGAAAAAATGACGAATATTCTGCGTGAAGTCCCGCCCATCACGGACAAAGACTGTTTTTACATTGTGGAACGGCACAAAAGCGAGTTCCTGTATCCCATCCATTCCCATGAGGAGTTCGAACTCAACTTCATCGAGCGGGGGAAGGGGGTCCAGCGCGTCGTAGGGGACAGCATTGAAGAGATTGGAGACTATGAACTAACCCTTGTCACCGGGGACGGCCTGGAGCATGCCTGGCGGCAGGGAAACTGCACCGAGGCGGATGTGCGGGAAATCACCATCCAGTTTTCGGCCGATTTGCTGGATGCCAAACTGCTGAGCCGAAACCAGTTCTCTTCTATCCGGAAGATGTTCGAGCGCGCCCGGCTGGGCGTCACCTTCTCCATGCCGGCCATCATGAAAGTATATGGCTACCTGGACGGAATCGCCTCCCTGGAAGCGCATTTCGAACAGTTCCTGACCATGCTCAAGATCCTGAACGAACTGTCCCTGGACCCGGATGCCCGTACGCTGGCATCCTCCTCTTTCACCCACCGGGAAGATGCTCGTGAAAGCCGCCGTATAGCAAAGGTAAAAGATTATATTTCAGTTCATTACGCGGAATCTTTGCGGCTGGAGGATTTGGCCTCCCTGGTGGGGATGGCCCCCAGTGCTTTCAGCCGTTTTTTCAAGCAGCACACCAACCGGACCCTGGTGGATTTCATCATCGATACGCGGCTCGGGAATGCGGCCCGGATGCTGGTGGATACGACCAGCAGCATCAGTGAAATCTGCTATGCCTGCGGCTTCAACAACCTGTCCAATTTCAACCGAATGTTCAAGACGCGGAGAGGCTATACGCCCCGGGATTTCCGCACACTCTTCACCAAGAACCGGGTGTTTGTATAGAGGATGTTAAAAAAGTATCAGATTTGGTCAACTTTTCATTTTTCCGCGTGGGCAGAATGGCGTACATTTGCAATGTACAATATTTAGTCGGCCAACATAATGAAAATAGCACTGAAATGTCTGCTGGGACTTCTGTGTTCCAGCGCAGTTCTTTCTTGTTCCAGCAAGGTGCCCGCCTTTGTCACCGTGTCGGACGGTCAGTTTGTCCGTAACGGAAAGCCCTACACTTACATCGGTACCAATTTCTGGTATGGCCCTATTCTGGCTTCGGATGGGGAAGGTGGCAATTTTGAGCGCCTGACACTGGAACTGGACACTTTGAAATCCCTCGGCCTTACAAATCTTCGCGTACTGGTAGGCGCCCAGGGAGCCAATGGCGTTTTCTCCCGTGTGGAGCCCACCCTGGAAAAGGACCCCGGTGTTTATAACGACACCCTTCTGGTAGGCCTGGACCGTTTCCTGGTAGAACTGGGTAAGCGGGATATGTCGGCCGTGCTTTATCTGAACAACTCCTGGGAGTGGAGCGGCGGTTATGGCCAGTATCTGGAATGGGCTACCGGCGAAAAGGCCCTCATTCCCGTGCTGGATGGCTACTGGCCTTTCATGCAGCAGATGCGCAAGTTCCAGATTTCGAAGGAAGCCCAGGAACTCTTCTATAACCATTTGCGTACCATCGTGGGACGCACCAATTCCCTTACGGGCAAGCCCTATAAGGATGACCCGGCCATCTTTTCTTGGCAAATTGGCAACGAACCACGCTGCTTCTCATCTGAGAAGGAAATCCAGGACGGATTCATCGGCTGGCTCACGGAGAGCGCCCGTATAATCAAGGAACTGGATCCCAACCACATGCTTTCCACTGGCAACGAGGGCCTTATGGGTTGCGAAAATAGTTGGGAACTAGTGGAACGCCTTAATAGCATTCCCGGTGTGGATTATATGACCATCCACATTTGGCCTTACAACTGGAGTTGGGCAAAGGCAGAAAGCCTGGAGGAAGACCTTCCCGTTGCCATTGAAAAGACGGGCCAGTACATTACCGGGCATTATGAGCTGGCCTGTAAACTGGGGCTGCCGGTGGTGTTGGAAGAGTTCGGTTTCCCTCGCGACGGTTTTTCTCCCTCCATGGAGGCTTTCACGCGCGCACGCGATACCTATTATGCTTATGTGTTCTCCCAGGTGGGCGGGATGCTTCAGGGCGCCAACTTCTGGGGTTGGAGCGGTTTCGCCCGTCCTCTGCATGAGCAGTGGGAGCACGGAGACCCTTACGCCGGAGACCCGGCCCAGGAGGCCC
>JAEEGL011209217.1_pt1 | contig 10396 bp, 3 predicted proteins | sample 9134231 | NCBI WGS metagenome assembly JAEEGL01 (sample SAMN16246548, study PRJNA631951) | gut metagenome | biome: gut microbiome; feature: rumen; material: fiber-attached | host: Bos | place: Iran: Karaj | collected 2018-10
GGAATCCGTGCCCGTGCGGTATTCTGCGTTGGCGCTCACCACAAGCGTGACCTCCGGTAGCGCTGAGGCGTCTAGCTTGAAAGGATAGAAGCAAAGATTGTCGCCGACCACGATTGTACCAGCGTCTGTCCCCTTAAGGCTCGATGCGAGGAAGAATGGGTACTGGCGTTCGTTCATCGGCCTTGCGGACGTCAAGGTAAGCGCATGCCCGTTCAGCGTGACGGGGAACGTGACGTAGTTAGGAGCGATGAAATCAAAGGCGTATTCGTCGCTGCCGATCGTCGCATCCCCCATGAGCGTAAGGCTTCGTCCCCAGGCGACTTCGGAGTTGTTTCTGCCAGGCGTACGCGCCGTCGAGCGGATTGCGCCCGTACCATCGGGTCCGTCGCCCGCGATGACCCAGTCCAGGTAAGCCGTTTCTCCAAGGCAAAACACGTCGTCCATGAACTGCGCACCTTCAGTCACGGTCATCGTCGAGTTGGCAGCGCCAAAGATCGACACATCGTCTAGCAGCGACAAGCCGGGCTTGAGCGTGCCTTCCGCAACCAGGGTGCCCCCGCCGTAGGTCTGGCCCGACTTGGAAAACACAAGCACGCCCGTACCGTCCTTCACCAGCTTGAGACGGCCGGCGAACGTGACGGTGGAGTTCGTCTGGCACGTTCCCTCCGCCACCTCGATGTGCAGCTCGCTGCCGTCGCCGCCGGGGTTGGTGTTCACATAGCTGGTGTATGCCAATGTCTTGTCGGCGGAGGTCGGCGTCGCTCCCGTTACGACTTCGAGATCCGTCCACGTGGCATTGTCGTTGGACGCCTGCAGCCGCCACGCAGTTGGATTGCGCTTTGGGTATTTCTTTGTATCGTCGGCAGTGAACCATCTGTAGTGCGTCAGCATCACTGGCGCCTCGTACTCAAGAGTCGCCCAGATGTCGTCCTTGGACCGGTTGTCGTACCACTTCGTCGCGGTATCGCCGTCGAACGCCTTTTCCGGGTTGTATTCTGTGACGAACTGCTGCGGGAAGTTATCCTCTCTCCAATGGATGGCCTTCTGCCGCCCCGTCATGAGCATCCCACCATACTGAAGTTGAACCATGCTTATCTGGAAATCGTTTCCACCGGTGGCGTCCACCTTGAAGCGGTAGTAACGGTAACCGTTGCTGCCGCCGGAAATCACAGTGCCATCGCCGGACACGCCCGCCGTGTAGAACTTGTGCCCAGCAAGATCAATTGTGCCAGAAACGGGAAGCACGCCCAAACCGCGCCAGTCGCAGTCAGTCGCAAGCGTGCAGTCACCTAGAATCACTTCCGCGCAAGCAAAGTCCGAATCTGCGGAACATTGCATCGCGACCGTGCCTGCGATGTGAACCGTTGTCAATCTCGACGGAAGTCCGTTCGCAATTTGCACCCCTGCAGGGTTGGTGCAGAACCAGTTTGCGGGATTGGAAACAACGTTATCTGCCGTACCCGTCCACACGGCGTCAATCACGTCGTTCACGCCACCAAGAACAACCTGCAGATCGTCGCCGTCCAGAGCAAGACTCGTCACGCAGGCAGGATCGGGCGTAACCGTGAGCGAAAGCTGGGCGAGGGGAGTCCCTGCGCCGAAATTCAGAATCGCCGTCCGGGACCCGAACTTCACGTCACGCCTGAATGAGATGACGGAAGGTGCCGTCACGCTCACGCCGTCCGTCGCGGAGACGGGGTTTCCATCCGCGATGACGAGCGTACCGCCCGCAAGCGTCAGAGGCCCCTTGACGGCCGGCGTATCTTGTTCCCACGACAGCGTTCCGCCCTCCAGCGTCACGCCGCCTGTGTTCTCCTGCGCGACGCGCTCCACGTATTCGCCCGCACCGGCTTTCACGAAGCACACCTTGCCCGCGATCATTACATCATTGTTTTCGATGTGCGCACCATTCGGCACATCCACGCGGAAGGTGCCTGCCGTACCATTGTCCTCAAGCCCCATGAACTCGCCCGTGCCGGGTCCCATCACGAAATCGGCGGAACCATTGCTGGGATAAAAGGCGTCGTTTTCGAGGTCGTAAAGTCCAGCCTTGCCATCCGCAGTACGCTCCACCGGTATGAAGTTGCGCACCACCGTGCCCGCGTGCGTGAGCTTGAAGGCGTGCAGGCGGAATGAGGCCGGCTGATATCCGTCAGCGCGAGCCGCGAAGATCGTCATCTCACCCGTGCCGCTGTGCGTAATCGCGGAGGTAGTCGAACCGATCTCCACACCTGTGTCGCCATCGAAAAGAACCACCGTCTTGCTGCCGCCGGGGAACGTCTGCACCTTGTAATGCTTGTGCGCAGTGAAGCCGCCAATCTTATAATTTGTGCCGTAGAATGCAAAGTACGTTTCACTGCCCTGCACTTTTGCCACAAGCAAGTGCCCGTAATCAGCCCAGTCTCCACAGTAGTAAGCATGGTTGCCATTGTCGGAACAAGTCGTAAAGTCCATTTCTATCGCAGTATCTTCGGTTGTCGTGAAGCCGGTGTTGATCCACTGCGTTCCGGTGGATTCGATGTAGGAAAGCAGACGATAGGTTCCGGGGATGTTCGCGATCTCCCCCGTTCCGGAGAACCTGGCGGCAGTCAGCTGGTGTCCATTAAGATAGACGGGGCCATTGAACTCAAGCCTCTCTCCGAAGCAACGCAGATCGGCGTCGTCCGAAAGCGTGCCGCAGACAGAGACAGGCACTTCACACGATCCGGCGACGGAATACGCGGCACCATCGGAGATGTCGATGACAAGTTCCCCGTTCATCGCGTCGCCCTCGATGAACGTGCCAGTTCCGCCGTTTGCGAAAAAAGCCTCCGTTGAGAAGTCGTAGAGACCGATCGCGCCGTCCGCTACGCGCTTCACCGGCACGAAGTCGCGCACCACCGTACCTTGATGCGTCAGTTTGAAGCCGTGCAGGCGGAAGGAGGATGGATACTGCCCGCTGGCATTTGCCGCAAATATCGTCATCTCGCCAGTGCCGCTGTGCGTGAGCGTGACGTTGGAGTAGCCGATCTCTTCACCTGTATCGCCGTCGGAAAGAACCACCGTCTTGCTGCCGCCGGGGAACGTCTGGAACCGAAGATGCTTATTCGCGGAATACGTTCCGACATTGGTGTTGTTGCCGAAAAATGTGAAGGCGCCGCGATTGGCCACTAACAAATGTCCGTAATTGTCCCAGTCGCCGCAGAAATAAGCGTGGTTGCTTTGGTCGGAACAAGTCGTAAAGTCCATTTCTATCGCAGTATCCTCGGTTGTCGTGAAGCCGGTGTTGATCCACTGCGTGCCGGAGGATTGGATGTAGGACAACTTCTGATAGCCCAACGACGCCAGACCGTCGATGATCGAACCGTTGCACTCAAGGCCTTTCACCTTGAGCGTAAAACCGTTCAGATCAACCGTTGCGCCCGACGCGATTGTCACCGTGCCTCGATCACTCCAGTCGGTGTCCGCCGTTAGCGTCACATTCTCGGTAATGTTCGTTGCCGCAAGCGACGGAAGCGCCGCAACCAGCGTCGCCGCGCAAATGAACATAGAACGTTGCATGCTTCTCATTTTAAATTCTCCCAATAAGACAAGATGGCGGTATTATACACATAAGACCCGTACAAGTCAATTGCACTTTTACGACATTCGCGTTTGCACTTTCGCAACATCGGCAAGGCGGGTAATTACCACATTTTCCCGCCGCAATGTTTTACCTCTGCGAAAAAGATTCTACGACCATCCGTAGTCGCATCCTATCTCTCGTTAGGCGCAAGCTCGTGGATCTTCGTACCGTTCACCTCGTATGAGATGAGGCGGCGGCCGTCGCTCGTTTGAACGGGATAGACGATGGCGTCGTCCGGCGGCTCGCGGGGAACGTCAAGCCGGCGCGAGTAGGCGAGCGTCTTGTCGAACGTATGCGGATTGGCGCACCCGACGACGTCGAGGTCGATCCAGCCCTTTCCGTCGTTCGATCCCTGCAGACGCCACGCGAGCGGATTGCGGCCCGTATAGTGCGACGTATCGTCGGCAGTGTACCATTCGTAGCGCGTCACTGCCACGGGCTTCGCGTATTCGAGAACCAGCCACACGTCTTTGCCGAACGCTGAACGCTTCTCCGCCGTCGCACGGTCGTCGTACCACTTCGTCGCCAGATCGCCGTCCACAGCTTTGAGCGGACTGTACCCTTTGAACTGCGGATTGAACGTGCTTTCCTCGTATCGCACGGCAGCGCACGTGCGCGTGACATCATTCGTGGCGTCGAACAGCTTCAGTTCCGAAATCTGCATCGCGTCGCCGGCGGTCAGATCAACGGAAAAGCGGTAGAAGCGATAAGCCGCCGTGCTCTGCTCGCCGCCGTAGTGCAGGATGAAACTCTTCGGCGCCCATGCACCAAGGTGGAAGGAAAAACTGCCGTCCTTGACCGCGATCGGTTCGCCCGCGACTTCGCCACGCAGATTGACGGGCTGCACCGTGTCCGTCTTCATGCCCTTCGGAAGCGAGACCGTGATCTTGCCGGCGTTCCCCGCCTGCTCCCACACGCGCAGGACGGTGCCGCGGCCGTCGGGGTTCGGGCAGAACGCCGTCACGCGGACGCCCCTGCGGGAAAGCGCGACGCCGCCCGCCGCGGGAGGGACGCGCTTCTGCGCGTCCGCAGCCTCCGCAAAAGCGGCCACGCACGGCTGGCGGATTTCCCACGCAGGCGCGAACACGGCCTGCTCCTCGTCGGCTCCCTCGGCAATCGGATACACGCGCAGCGAGGCCGTCCACGATCCGGGAATCCAAAACGGGAAATTGGTGTTCCACTGGTTGTTGTAGAGGTTCGCGAACACCTCCGGTTCCGTCGGCACGTAGTCCGGCTCGTAGCGCCAGAGGCCGGGCTTGCCGAGGCTCCAGAGCGGAAGGTCGGCAGAGGCGATGCCCACGCCCGCCCCCGCCGCGCCCGCCCGCACCGTAATCGCACGGTCAACGCACATCAGATTGCGGTTCGCGCCGAAGATGATGTCCTTCGCCGGGTCGATCGTGCCGCCGATGCGGCCCACGCGGAAGGACGGGGAGGCGACGTTGAACGGCAGACATATCCACCCGCCCTCCGGCCTCGGGTCGGGCGTCTTTTCCGTCACTTTCCACGAAATGTCCACGCACGCCGCATGGTCGGGGAAGAAGAAGCGTATCTCGCAGCCTTTGGCGAGGCCGAGCGTGTCGCCCGCCGCGAGCGTCACCACCTCGCCAAGCGCGGTGCGCGACAACGTCGCCGTCCACTTCTTCGGCGTCAGCGCGGCGTATGGAAGCTTGTCGGGCGGCGGGAGGCCGGCCTTTCCGAAGTCGCTGTTGACGCCGCGCTGGTGAGCCCGGTTGTAGGCCCCGACGAAGCGGAGCACCTCGTTCTGGCTGAAGCGCTCATGCAGGAACTGCCCGAGCGCGTGTCCGCCCTGCTTCACGAGCTCGCGCCCCGTGGCGTTCTCGACGAGCGACGCAATGCCGCCCTTCTCCAAATCGAACTTGACGGTGAAATGGCGGAGTCTATTTAGTTGTCCATGTAGAATATTTTGTCCATGTAGAACATGCAGTCCATTTTTATTTTCTACATGTTTTACCTGTTCTCCATGGACAACATTAAATGTCTTGTACCCGCCGGCCGGGAGGCCCTTCGCGAGAAACGAGACCTTCCCGCCGTCGCGCACGCCGCCCGGCAGCGCGAATCCCTCTGGCACGTCCACCGTCACGACCGCGTCACGCACGTACGGAAGCGGGTTGAACACCACCACACGCGGTCCCTCCGCATTGACGCTCCGCGCAAGCGCCTCCATGCGCTTCTTGATTCCGTCCTGCGCGATTGCGTATGCACGGCGCGCGTAGTTCATGTGGTAGTCGAAGGAGGCGTCGATGCGCCCGAACTCGCCCCTGTCGTAGCGCGCGCGCCAGTCGGGATCCTGAAAGCGCTTCCTCTCCCTGTAGCAGGAGAAGCCCCAGGTGTGCTCCGAGTAGAGGCACGACTGGCGGTAGCCCTGATCAAGCCTTCCGGCGACGGAACCGGCATTCACCCCGAAGGCGCGCAGGGAAGTGTCGAGGACGCCCAGCGTGATCAAGTCGCTCTTGGCGAGACGGTGAAGACGCGTGGCCTCGGGCGCCGTCATCTGCCCGTGAATCCAGGTGTCCGGCATGTCGCCGCGCACGACGGGGAGAGTCGGGTTGGCCTTTTCCTCGGCGATGATCGCGTCGGCGAATTCGGCGGGGTCGCCGTAGCGCACCTTCACGCCGGGGAGCTCGGCCCTTGCCCGCTCGAGGATCTTCGCGGCGTCGGCAGGCGAGATCGGTCCCTGGTTGTCGCTGCGCATCATGTAGGCGAGCCACGTCCTGTGGCGCCAGCCCTTCGGCGGCGTGAGGCTGCCCCAGTCCATCCAGCCGTAGCCCGGCGAAAAGCCCAGCAGCACGCGCGAGCCGTCAGGCCCCTCCCACCAGCTCAGCACGGGAAGCTTGCCGAGGAGCGACATCTGCTTGCAGCCGGGATTGATGCCCATGTGGAGGAACTTCACGCCGGCGTTGGCAAGCACCGTCGGCAGAGCCCACGCCTGGTCGGGCACGTCGGTCTGCTTGACGTATCGCGGGAGGTCGAAGCCGTAGCGTCGCGAGACGCCCGAGCCGAGCGCGAACATGCGCACCAGCTCCTCGAGGTCGGACGCCTCGGTCTCGATGGTGAACGGGTAGGCGTGCCACATCAGCCGGCGCTGGCGGATGGCCTCCTCAAGCCGCCCCCGACGGTCGGGCGGCGTCCTCTCCAGCATCACGTCGATCGCCCATGCGGGAACCGTCCAGCGGGTGCGGAGGTCGGCGGGCTTGTCCCGGTCCGCCTCGAACAGAGCGAAGGCCCTGTCCAGGTCGGTCGTGCTGTACTTCCGCATCAGTTCAGGAACGGTGGCGGTGTAGCCCACGTCAAGGTGGCATTTCGTCGCGATAATCACCTCTTCGAGGTTCGGCCAGTCTGGATTCGCCGCAAGCGACGGATGCGGCGCGAACATCGCCGCAACACAGACAGACGAAACCAAAAATTTGCTTTTCATCCTTCTTTTCCTTTCTTTACCTAACGCGCCTTCAAAATCTGCTTGCATTGTACCCCATCGGATACATGCAAGTCAATTGCATTTTTCCGACTTTCGCATTTGCACTTTTCCGACGAAACCGGTTGTTCGCCGGCGCGTGCCGTGCGGTTCAGGCGTCTTGTTCCCGGAATTCCTCGGGCGGGACGCCTATCCTGTCTTTGAAGAAACGGCTGAAATACTGCGGGGAGGCGAAGCCGGAGAGACGGGATATTTCCGCAACGGGTTTCCGTGAAAACAGAAGCAGCTTCTTGGCCGTTTCGAGGCGCGTCCAGAGAATGTGGTACTGGACGGTATTTCCCGTGACGCTCTTGACGCCGCGCTCAACGGCGGCGGCCGGACGCTTCGCATACGCCACGACCTCGTCCACGCGGACGCCGCGTTCCACGTTGCGGGCGATGTATTCCATGATGTCCGCGACCCATTCGGCGTCGGGGGAACAGAGCGCCGTAGAACCCCTTTCGCACACGCCGCGCGGCCCCACTACGATGTGCTTCGGTCCCTTGCGGCATTTGGGCGCGCGCAGCATGCGCGAAAGGAGACCGACAGCCGCCTCTCCGATGCGAAACGCCGAATTGTCGATGGAAGAGAGTGTAGGCGATGTGAACGAACACACGAGCTCGTCGTTGTCCACGCCTAGCACCGCAAGGCGCTTCGGAACGGCAATCCCAGCCGTTCTGCACAATGCAAGGACCTGCCAAGCCCGCACGTCGTGGCAGCAGAATACGGCGGTCTGCGGGGGCAGGGCTTGAAGCCAACTGGAAAGTTTGCAGGAATCCCGACCGAGCCTAACGCTTTCTTTGCGTATCAGAATGGTTTCGAACTCGTCCGACGCGTCCTTGGACGTGTGGAACACTTTGCAGGGAAAGCCTTTTTCCGCAAGGGCGGCGACGAAGGAATCCCGGCGCACGTCGGAGTAGCCGATGCCGTCGTAGCCGCAGTAGGCGAAACTGCCGTACCGTCGCGAAACGAGGAATTCTGCCGCAAGGCGTCCGATGCCCGGCTGGTCGCCGTCGATAGAGCCAAATCCCGGGCGATTGCGAGAGGTGTACACGTCGACGACCGGAAGCCTCGTGGCCTTCAAGTCCATCGCGATGTCGTCATCGGAAATGCGGGCGATAACGCCGTCGAAACCAGCGAGGCGGGTTGACTTCACAACGGACAGATCGTCCACGAACTCAAGCGACCAGTCCTTCTCCCGTGCTGCCGCCCCGGCGATGCCAAGGCAAAGTCCACGCCCGTACGCGCGGTCACGTTCGCATATCACTGCAATCCGTTTCATACCTCAACGTCCTTCTCTTATGGACTCCAAACGTTCAATGGACTCTCCGCGACCAAGCAACATTTTGAAACCTCATAATTTACCCTTTGGCACGTATTCTACCACATGCCAAAGGTCATTTGCCAAGGAGTTTGCGCGCCGGCACAACCGCATCAAAGAAACCTGTCGCCTCCACTGCAGGATGCAGTTCGCCGTCATAGACCAGGACGGGACGTGGCGTCATCCCTTTGCGAAGCGGCAACCGCTTGATTTTCCGCTCGACTTCATCAATGACTTCTGGACCAATCTCGCGACGGCGCTTGACTTCCACCACGTATGCCGTACGCGGCGTCTGTATCAAGAGGTCAATCTGGCAGCCATTTCCCGTACCAGCCTCCTTACGGACATTGCGATACGGCGCGGCAGACTCCACGATAACATTTCCAACATGCAAAAACGGAAGTAACGACATGGCATTGTTGACGATCAGGTTCTCGAACTGGAGCCCCATCACGGCATTCCAATCGGGCAAAGCAGAAAGCGAGACAAAACTGTAGGAACCCATCTCAATCTGCATCTTGCGAGGTGCAACGTATTTCAGGTAGAAACGCGTATAATTGTCCCGCAACCGAAACCGCGAGACACGCGCCTGCTCCCCAGTCTCGGGATTAAGGCGCGGATCGTCGGCGACAAACCCGCCCTCCTTCAACGCCTTAAGGGACTTGGACACCCTTCCGTTGCGCTCCAAATCAAAAGTCCGTTCAAGCTCTGCGGCCGAGAGTGGCCCGTTCACCAATTCACAGAGAATCTTTTTCTTCAATTCAACGTCCGTACCGAACATTGGATTGAATATCGCATCAAAATCCTTGTAGAGTTCGCCGTCAGACATGAAACACATGCGCCTCACGTTTTCATCGGCATCAAGTCCTGAATCTATTTCCTCAAGATAGCGCGGAACGCCCCCCGTCACCGAAAGCACGTCCAAGATTTCGCGTGAAGACGTCCGGTCTTTTGCCTCTCCCCAGAATTCTGCACACTCCGCAAGAGACAATTCCGGTAGCATGTAGTCGCGCGAGAAGCGTCCGGTAAAACCCGTATTCCCTAGAATGTTTTCCTTGATCCATGCAGAGACAGAACCGCAGATGACAAGGACGAGCCGATCATGCCGGTGCATAAATGTTTCCCATGCCGTGCGTAACACACCTGGAAACACAGGATCGTATCCTCCCATCCACGAAATCTCGTCCAGCAACACAACCGTGCGCTTTGCATCGTCAATCTGCTGCTCCAGACGCTGAAACGCATGCAGCCAATCCGGAACAGGTTCCATGCTGCAACCAGTCTGACTCGCCAACGCGGATACGAAGTTGTCGAGCTGCATCTGGTTCGTCATGTTCTTGTCTGGAGGCAGCCCCTCAATCTCTATATACGCATCGGCAGTACGTCGGGCGAACTCCCTGAAGAGAGTAGATTTTCCGATTCGCCGCCGTCCCCGACAAGCGACAATGGAGGAGGTTCTCTTTCGCCAAAGAGATTCCAAATCTTCCAAATACTTTTTTCTTCCGATAAAACGCATCTTGTTTCTCCAAAACGGAAGCATTATACCATATTTTATCGCAGATACACAACTCAAATGTAGCGAAATCTCATTTTTTAGGATTTCGCTACATTCAAGTTAACCTAAATTCCTCATTTCGATTTACCACTCCATGTTATATCTCACGCAGAGGCGCGGAGAAGCAGAGTTCGCAGAGGTTATCCCATTGCTTGAGCATGTATTTGTTTTCACCAATTGGGTGAAATAAATTTCCGAGATTCTTCTTGTCATGTTTTTCTTTTCCGTCGGATTTCTGAACTTTCTCTGCGCTCTCCGCCTCTCTGCGCCTCTGCGTGAGACTTTCAACCGAGGATTTTAGGGTTAATCCCCAGTTAATCAGCGAACGCCTTTGCCGCGGACAAACTTCTTCCGCGCCTCGCGCATTGCCTCAAAGACGTTCGCAATCTCCTTTTCGCGCTCGTCCAGACGGTCGGTGTTGAACGACTGGTACGTCATCACGAC
>JAEEGL011779692.1_pt1 | contig 10396 bp, 8 predicted proteins | sample 9134231 | NCBI WGS metagenome assembly JAEEGL01 (sample SAMN16246548, study PRJNA631951) | gut metagenome | biome: gut microbiome; feature: rumen; material: fiber-attached | host: Bos | place: Iran: Karaj | collected 2018-10
AAAATGATACGTTCCGCTTTCCACTCACGCCTCTGCCAGTGGGGTTTCTCTGCCATGCATCCCCGCTGGGGCATGTGGCTCGGACTGAACTGGGCCAAGCTCTCACGACTGAAACGGCCTAATGGCGAGGAGCCGGCCTATATGGGTGAGCAACGCGAACATCTCGTGCTCTACACGAAGAAATATATCCAGTATCATTCGAATGTCGACTATTTCATCTATGGCCATCGCCATATCGAGCTCGACCTCCAGCTGACAAAAAAGGCTCGGATGATTATCCTCGGCGACTGGATCAGTCAGTTCTCCTATGTCGTCTACGACGGAGACCACCTGCTGATGTCCCAGTACATCGAGGGAGAAAGTAAACCATAAGATCACAAAAACTGATATGAATAGACAAAAGATCGTTACCTTTGGAGAACTGCTTCTCCGATTCTCAAAGAACGACCACCTGCGACTGACACAAGGCGATACGTTCACTAGCAAATATGGTGGCAGTGAGGCCAATGTAGCCGTATCGCTCGCCACCCAGGGAGAGAACGTTACCTATATTACCCGTCTGCCCGATACCCCCGTGGGCCATGCCGGTGCCATGAATCTGGCACAGTTGGGTGTGGATACCAGCCATGTGCTCTATGGCGGGCAGCGCATCGGAACCTATTACTTCGAGCCGGCAGCAGGCATGAGGGCTCCAAAAGTGATCTACGATCGTGGCAACTCGGCCTATTACGACCTGAAGCCGGGCATGATTCCCTGGCGGAAGATATTGAAAGACTGTACCTATTTCCATGTGTCAGGCATCACGGCAGCCATCTCCCAACAGGCAGCTGACGCCACCTTCGAGGCCCTCGATATCGCCGACGAGATGGGCGTTACCGTCTGCTTCGACATCAACTACCGCAAGAACCTGTGGAAGTATGAAGGTGCCAATCCCCGTGAGACACTCAGCAAGATGCTCTCACGCTGTGATATGATGTTTGGTGATGCCATCGAGTTTGACTGGCTGAGCCAGCATCCGCAGCCACCCTTTACGGCTACGGATTCCAGCTTCAAGATGCAGATGGACGAGTATCGGGAGTGGTTCGACGAACTGCACGAGCGCTATCCTCGTCTGAAAAACTGGATGATGGGTATGCGCAACACTGTGTCTTCAAAGCATCACACCCTGACAGGACTGCTCTGGACAGACGGTGAACTGCTACAGTCGCCCATTATGGATATCCCCGATGTGATTGATCCCGTCGGCGTAGGCGATGCTTTCATGGGTGGCTGGCTCCATGCCATCAGTCTGTTTCCCGACGACAAGCAGATGCAACTGAACTACTCCCTCGCTGCTGCAGCCCTGAAGAACACCATCCCCGGTGACTTCAACCTCTCGACAGAAGAAGAGATCCTAGATGTGCTCCACGGCCGCCATAACCCCAGCACGCTCTACAAGACTTTCGAATAAATAATAACAGAGCCATTATTATTTGGCTCTGTTATTTTACTATACCGAAAGGGGAATCTGTTCTCTTGAAAGACTAACGGTTCCAATATAACGTGAATTCGGCGAATTCACATTATAGTTACATATTATCAAACTCTGGCTTCAGCCATTCCATACGTTTGTTAAACCATTCTTTCAGTGACTGAACCTCATTCTGATAGCTTCCCCAAATATCAAAGTTGCTCCAGGTATATGTATTCAACAGATGCCACTTGTCATCGTTTTCCACTACAGAGTACTTCAGATATTGAGCATCGGCATTGATATTTGCCAGAATCTCGTTCTTATGTCTATAAAAGTAATTAAAACGTTCTTTCACCCGAGCTACAAAAACTGGATCCTGAAACAATCGGGCATACCATTTAACATTCTTAATCCAGAATCCTGTCGGACGATAACACGACTGATTGGCCTGGCTAATATTGCCGTAAGCCACGTCCATGTCCCACATAGGTCCCATCTTTAGCTTACCACCACGGCTCAGATTCATATAACAACTTGTATCAAAGAACCCATCGAGATTTTTGCCAATCTCCTGAATCAGATACCAATCGACAAAGGAATCCATATCAAGATACGCCTGCCATCCATCGACTGGATCCCGGAAATAGCTACCGAACAAAACAGCATCAGCCTTTGTGACAAAGTCTTCTATATAACGGAAGTTCTCGTCACCATCTTCTACTTCAGGTTCCTTGATATTAACTACATTTTCCAAATGGGATATCTGGAAATAACGTGAGTCTGACTCTCCTGGTGCACGGCTGTCTATCTCTAACAAGAAACCGTCATCCCCGACAGCAACCCTATGATCCGATATCTTTATTTTCTCACACAAAAGATAAGTTCCCTGATAGTTTCCATTGAAGAACAACTCCACAAAATGCGACTGGGGGGTGTATTCAATATTACTAATACTGCTCATATAGAAAGCCAAACTATTACGAAGCATAGACTTATCGCTATAATTTGGTATCAGTACCCACGATTTGTCTTTATGCATATCCAATAGTGAAACCTTTTCATCGAACTTCAGGCGATATGGTTTTTTGGGGAATTTCCAACTGGAGTTACCTCGCCCCTTAATGTTGACCCACTTATCTACAACATCACCTGCAGCACGCGTTCTTACGTCCTCAACGAGCTTTAGTCTACCATCTAAATAATAATCCTTTGAAGTCACTTCCTGACCACTATTGGTACTGAGATATAATACAGGAAGTCCTGTATAGGAATGGACATAGATTTTATAGTATTTATTCTTATCCGAAGTAGCCACCACTACCGAACGGGGACGAATAAAATCAATCTGCGTTTTGCCACTTTCTGCCTCAAATCCGTCTATAACCACCATTGTACCTTCAAATGTAAAACGGGGAATCAAGACCTTATTCGTAACAATACCCGGAAGCCAACAATCTATCACGCTATCACCAACAATCTTACATGTAACATTCTGCCTTAACGACATATTATCTGCTGTTACAAACTCCATGGAAAGCAATCTTGGTTCAACGCGACTGCTCAAAATCATCTCTAGACTATCTATCCTGCGCAGCAAATCCTCCCACATCAGTCGGAGCTGGCCATTACGCTGTTCCTGATCTTTATTGTATTGCGCCTGATTACTAATGTTCCCTTTAAGAATGTTTGTTTGATCTATGTACATTCCTTTCACTCTAAGCAGCGAATCAACCACATGAGCCATTGAATCGTTTAAAAGCCCTTGCTCCGCATTTCTCAATAACTGCTCCTCATTCCAACGTTCTCTTTCTTCATTACGGGCAACTTGAGCGGAATTCTCAGATTCCAAATTGGAATTCTCAGATTCCAAATTGGAATTCTCAGATTCCAAATTGGAATTCTCATCCTCCATTTTTTTGAGATCATCCTCTACACGCCTATTGCTTGCTTCCCTCTGATTTAGACGGTCATAGTATTCTGAGAGATCTTCCTTACAGGCCACCAAACTCAGAAGGACAAATACAACGAATAGTATCTTTTTCATACTCTTCTTCTTTATTATCATCCCTTTTACATCGCGTCATACTGCTCCTTGAGCCAATTCATACGCTCAGTAAGCCAACTTTTCATACTACTCACATGGCCTTGGTACAGTACCCAAATATCGGAATCTGATTTTTTATATGCTTCAAACGTATCCCATTTGGTATCATTTTCTTGAACAGCATATTTAAGATATTGTGCATTTTCATTAATTTCCTTAAGGATATCAGTCTGATGATTATAAAAATAGTCAAAGCGTTCTTTCACTTTTGCAACAAATACCGGATCCTGGAACAAACGATAATACCAATTAGTATACATGATAACAAATCCGGTAGAACTAGCCTTCCCTGCATCACCAAAGGCGTTTTCAAAATCCCATAGCGGTCCCATCTTTAATTTTCCACCACGTTTCATGTTCATAATACAATTTGACCAGAAAGCACCTTTGGAATTCTTAGCAATCTCATTGATCAGATACCAATCAACAAAGGAATTAATATCCAGATATTGTTGCCAGCCATTATTCCCATCAGCAAAAGATGAAGAGAAAAGAACATTCTCTGCCTCCCTTACATAAGTGGCAATAACATTAACATCTGAGGTAGTCGGTGAAGACGGAGACAAAATGCTGACAGATTTCTCAAGGAATGTCGTAGAAAACGCAGGAGATGCTGTTGTAGAACCAATACTCAAGATAAAACCGTTAGTGCCAACATTGACTCTTGACGTGGCAGCATCAAGGTTCTCTCCCAACATATATGTACCACTATAGCGACCATTAAACATGAGGTCAACATATTGGAAGCGAGGGGTATAATCCAGATTACTCATTTTACCCATGAAGAATGCGGTCTGGTTATGCAACATGGTAATGTCACCAATATTGGGCATTAACTTCCAATCTATATGTGCAGGCATATTCAGCAATGGCACTGCTGTTGAGAATGACAACTGATAATCGTTCTTACCCCACTCTATTTCACCAGACCAGTCGATAGTCTTTTCATACCATCGAAGAGGCCCCTGCGCCATAATCTTGCCTGTGGTTTCAGCTAAACCACCATTACCCCCAGTCCTTACGTTGTCATCAAGCCTTATCGTGGCCTTATAATAATGATTTGACTCATTTAAAGTACGAGCAGTTGTCTCTGCCCACAACGTGGGAAGACCAGTATACGCACTCACTGTAATAGTATATTTTTTTGTCTGTTCTCCAGCATGAACAACGATAACGCGAACATAACTGAAATCAAATGCAGTCTTACTACTAACAGCCTCCTGGCCATCAATCGTTACATAGTCACCTGTAAAACGGAATCGCGGGATGAGGGTCTTTGAGCTCATTACATTCAAAACCCTACATTCTACAGCGCTGTCACCGACAATTATACATTCTGCATCTTCAACCAATTGCAGAGGATTCTCGGATGCCAAGAATTCCATGTGTAGCAACTTCGGATCTGTCTGATAGATCTTAGCAGTTAGTTCTTCTATGGTCTCTTGTGCTTGTGAAATCAGTACATTTAGATAATCCCACTCTTCCACAAGCAAATCATTATTCGTCCTAAGGACATCCAAAGAATCCGAGAGAACCATACCCTCTTCCTGCAAGGCTAAAAGTTCTTCTGCCAATTCAAGACTTGTCATCCTTAAACTCTCAAGCGAGTCCTTAAGCGCCTGATTCGCTTTCTCTAATTCTTCACTCTTTTCTCCAAGTTCTTCACTCTTTTTCTGAAGTTCTTCACTCTTTTTCTGAAGTTCTTCACTTTTATTTTGAAGATCCTTTACAGCATTTGAAAGCCGTTGGCTCTCGTCCATCAACTGCTTAACCCTATTGTCTAACGTATTTCCCTTTTCCTCAACTTTTTTTATCTGATTCTCTATTTCCGTCAAATCAGTCTTACAAGAAATCAAACACGCCAAGACAAAAACTACAAATGCAAATTTCTTCATATCAGTTTCAAATAAGCCATTCTATTATAATAGAGTGCAAAAGTAACACTTTTCTCTGGATTTTAATACCTTTTTACGCATTTTTATGTTAATTCGCATTATTTCTTGATACATTTTTGCCTATTCTACTGAAGGGCAGCTATTTCTGGCTGTATTATCTCATTCCTTATCAAAAGAAGAAATACTATTTAATACCATTAACATCCCAGCATAGAATATCAGCGACTTTTCGCCCAAATGGCTCAATTTATAGGGCATCAGCCGCAACCAATGAATCAATTCGTGATAGTATACCTGTCTTAGGACTCGTTCGTCATAGGCGTCGAGGATATATTGCTGGAGGCGCTGATACAGCGCGTCATAAGCAGATGAACGCATATATGTGAAATTGATCCGATTCTCAAAAACAGAGACTTCTCTAACCCTCATCAGAAACTCATACCCACCATGTAGTGATTGGAAAAGCTTGCCTAAGTCAAGATACGGGCACTCCAAAACATTGCCAGTATTTGGGTCTATGAGATAATACGAATCTTCATCACAAATGATATTCTCAATAGTCAGGTCACCATGAATTTCACAAATAGGAGATTCTGAGAAGACTTCTAACAGGTGGTTGATATCAAAGAACCTCTCAAAACTCCCTAAATTAACATATCTGACTCCATTAACGTAAATATCCTGATATTTCAATATATCAGAAAGGATGGGACTTTTCTTGATATTATTTAGATTCTTAACAACTTTCTGCTCCACATATTTGATAATCGTGGAATGATCGGCATGGTCATCAAACTGATACAGTCTGCTCCTCATTGCTTCCAACGCCTCCTTTAAAATCGTCCAAGATCGTTCTGCTGTATGAGTATGAATATATGTAAAGAAATTTTGAGCACTCCCTTTATACTCCATATCATAAGAGCAATAGGTATCCTCTTTCTTCACATTGATAATTTTAGGAAGAGCTATTACCTGCTGATGCTCTTGCAGCCATTGGATTTGGTCATATAGTTTCTCGCCGTCGGTGCCAATTGCAAACTTACGGTAGAAGGTGGCCGTGCCATCCGTACACAATAACGTAACAGCGTTACTCCCTGCAGAATAATCTTCCAAAATACTCACATCCTTGTTCACCTCCAAAAAACCTTTCAGGTATGCACCTCCCATGTTCCCCTTGAAAAAAGTCTCTACGAACGAGAGAGCATCACGAGAATTGTCATGTGGTATTACACTATTGCCAGTACTTCCGGAGAGTGTTTCCACAGTTCTGTTCTTATCATAGAGATAGGAAACCGAATAGATGACGAGCAACGGTAGCAACACGTAGATGCTGACATAGATGGTCATAACAGTCAAACTGCCTCCATAATCGTATAGATGAGGGTTCATGATGGACGACTGGTTGAAAAAGATGTCCACCACATCTCTAAGTCTTACGTTAAGCCCCCTCGACTGCAAAGATTCCGCAAAACACCAATATGACGTCATGTAAAGTGCCCACATCAGTCCCGTGGACATAACGACCAAGACTTTTGAAATAGAACTAATCAGTTTCTTAAATATGGACACAAACGTCCAAGTCAATCCAAGGATACTTAGTTCTATACGTGAATTGAAGATTTGTGCGATACTGACGATGACCCGTTTGGTCTTATTATCCCATCTCATTGTAACGATCGTCAGCAGGACAACTGTAGTAGCAATCATCAGCAGCAAAACCATCATACCCATCGTATTATGCCCAATAGCATAGAGTCCCACGCATAAAAAAGCGAGAACGATAAGGTCGATATAATGTTCGACTATGATTGTAGCCAAAGAAAATTTGATGCCATTGACCATGCTTTTGCCAGAATACCAGATTCGGTAGATGTCACCCACATGGAATGGAATGATAAAATTGATGGCATGAGCTATCGACAAAGACTTTAGCAACACGCTCACCGAAGGCTTCTCATATAGCTCAATGAAAAGCCACCATCGGTAAACTTTCATCAGATGCCCCACAAGTAACGATACGATTGCAATAATCAGCCAGCCCATAGAAACCAAATATCCGTTATGCCTTTACAACCTACTCAGCAATTCTGATTCATATTCGATGACCTTGGCCAATCCCTCTTCGATGCCAACCTTAGGCACCCATCCATATTTTTTCAATGCAAACCCATTATCACACAAAGAATATTTGTTCACTTCGTGTTCCAGTATCTCACTCTTGATTGGGTAGGCACCTTGATACAACTGGGGATATTTCTCCCAATAGTGAGAGGTGTCTGCGTATTCCGCTTTAATTTCCTTTCCCATGATTCTCTGAGCTATAGCATACATCTCATTAACAGAGTAATTCTGATTTGAAGAACAATTGACACAATCAAATCCCTGACTACCCTGCACTTTGATGGCGAGATCTATCAGATCCTCAACGTAAATATAGTCACGACGCTGTTTCCCATCAGAATGGAATACTGGCACTCTGTCATAATACAGTTCGCGAATCATATATCCTACAAAAGGAGGTTGCTTTCTCAAACAATCAATATGCGGTCCGTACACATTAGCGAAACGGATGCAAGTAACGCTCATACCATACGTTTTACAGAAGGATTCAGCAAAACGCTCCGCACAATACTTGGTGTTAGGATAAATAAGCGTTGGGACTTTAAAGTTATCCTCACGGGTTGGAAATTCTGTCTCGTTCTCATACATGGCGTTAGTGCTTGCTTGAATAACTTTCTTCACACCATATTCTCGAGATAACTCCAAAATATTAACAAAAGCTGTTAGATTCACATCAACAGCATCACACGGGTTAGTCTGGCAATCTGGAAGTGGAGCAATACCTGCAATATTATACACAAAATCAATTGAGTTAGTTTTAAAGATATCAGCCATTCTCTCCCTATCGCGAATGTCCATCTTTAAAACCTCGTCCACAAAACTATGATCTTCAAACGTCAGATTGTCGTTTGAGCCATAGGAGAAATTATCAACAAGAAGAAGTTCTGCACCTTCTTTCCATAAACGATGAGCGAGTTGTGAGCCGATAAATCCTGCTGCACCAGTAATTAAGACTTTCATATATTACCTTTTTTAATATTGAAACTTGCTTTGATGATTCGCATACTTTGTTTGACACGTGACATCAGTCCCGTGTTCCAAGACGATTTGCCTTTTTCTCTCTTGAGCAGATGGACAGGCAATCGTTCTACCTTATAGCCATGTGCCTTTGCTTTGTTATATATAAAAAGTTCTACAGAGAAATCTTTTGGTACTCTTTCAAGCACGGCCAATAATGATCTATCAAAAAAGACAGGTATAGCCCCAATGTCAAAGAGCCATCTGCCAAAAAGGACAGATTCAAAACAAGTCATACCATATGTAAAGAAATAATCGACCAACGACCTGTTATGGCGTGTACCTTTTAAGAAAAGCTTTTGAGGGCCATTATAAGTATCTATCCTATCAAGAAACTGCGACACATCAGCAAGAGGAAGCTGAAGGTCTGCATGTATCCAACCGATATAATCCCCAGATGCAGCCTTGATACCCTGATGCAAGCCATATCCATAGCCTTGGTTCACCTCCACCTTTACAATCTTAACAAAGTCCTTGTCATTAGTCATATCTTTCATCAACGCAAAACTGTTATCCTTAGAGCCGTTCTCAACCAAAACAAACTCCAGTTCCTTTCCTTTTGCGAATTCCGAAATGGACTTAATCAAATTGGGAAGATTATCTTCTTCATTATAACACGGAATTACTATTGAATATTTCATTTGAACACGATTAATTTTTGAAGTGAATAATTAACGATGGTAGCACATAGCGTGGCCACAACAAACGAGAGTATGACAAATCCTGTAAGATAGAGCATCAAAGAGTTGACCCCTACGTTGGTACCAAGGTTCAAAACTTGTACGCCCAAATACGATACTACCATCCTATAATCAGTCTTCCTGTTAGAAGCAAATACCCATCGTTTGTTTACGATATAAGACCAAATGTTTGCTATAATCATAGAGATTGTCTTTGCAACTGAAGGCCAAGCAATCTGACGCAACAGCATATAGCATACGAAATCGATGCCAGTGGCAATGCCGCCACTTACGACAAACTTATATATGCTAGCTGGTATTCTCATCGTTACTCAAAAAAAAGTTGAGTTATTCTCATGTAGCTGGCACCACTTGCCTCAGCAGCCTGGAGTCCCACCTCTGTATCTTCAAAAATCAGGGTTTCTTCGGGAGACACTCCCAAGACTTCCATCGCCTTTAGATATATCTCAGGATCTGGTTTCCCCTTCTTGACACCTGTCCCTGCAATAATCTCATCAAAGAGGTCTGCCAAATGCAGATAATTTAATACATTCATCAAATTTTCTTTCTGAGCTGTGGACGCAATGGCTGTCTTTACACCCGATTGCTTCATCTTACGGATAAACGAGATCAACGTCATATTAGGAATCAGAGAATCAAAGCAATTTGGATAAATACGTGCCTTTTCTTTCCGGATGGAGGTTTTCAATTTCTCGTCGTCAACACCTATTTGGTGCATAAACGCATCGAAACGCAGTCCGAAACAAGCTCTGTACTGTTCTTTGGATATAGTTAGGGAATTACTCTTAAAAGCCAAGTCGTAGGCCTGATAATTCGCCTCAAAGGTGTCTACCAAAGTCCCATCAAAGTCTGTAATAACTGCGCGAATCATAAATACCTTCTTAACTCCTCTGGTGTGCCATAAGAATAATATTCCTCCATTGTAGCTAGTCGGACTATCTCACCGTTAGCTAACAAATAATTATAAAGCAACGACACATAATACTCTGGTTTAGTGAAAACAGGCTCATTCATAAGCTGATGAGCAGCCTTCAAAAAGCCTTTTGCAGAAGAGAAGAAATAAGCTCCACACAGAGCATGACTACTTATGACCTCTTTCTCTGCC
>JAEEGL012265414.1_pt1 | contig 10396 bp, 9 predicted proteins | sample 9134231 | NCBI WGS metagenome assembly JAEEGL01 (sample SAMN16246548, study PRJNA631951) | gut metagenome | biome: gut microbiome; feature: rumen; material: fiber-attached | host: Bos | place: Iran: Karaj | collected 2018-10
ATCGAGAAGTCCGGCGCAACACCTGATATGTCAGTTTCAGATCTCTGCGACGCGATCAAGGGTGCCATGACTCAGATCGAGGCAAAGGGCCTTACATCAGCTAAGATGACATGGTCAGCTTCAGGTGAGCCTAACAAGGAGCCCAAGGCTGTTGTTATCAAGAACGGCGCTTACGTATCTGCTGACTGATAATTTAGTCAAGGTCAGGGAAAAGAACTATCGAACTAGATAAGAATTCTTTATACAGCGAGGGATGCTGTCACAGGTGTCCCTCGCATTTGCGTATGATGCGGGTAATTTACACTGCGAAAAACACGCATTTACGGTATGTGAATTGCTACAGAAGCTTGCAACAAAGCGCATCATATATCATACTATAATATAGTTTATTTTAAGTTTTGGAGGTGCGGGATGAGTTTTTTAACCTATCTCATTAATGGACTGAGTCTGGGGAGCATATATGCCATCATAGCCCTGGGATACACCATGGTTTACGGAATAGCCAAGATGCTTAACTTCGCTCACGGCGATTTCATCATGGTGGGCTGCTACATAATCTTTTCAGTGAGCGCAGCCTTGAGTGGCAATTCAGTGGTTGGCATTATCGTCGCTATAGTCCTGTGCACGCTCCTTGGTGTGACAACCGAGTTCGTGGCCTACAGACCACTGCGAGGAGCGGCGTCGCCGCTGGCAGTTCTGATCACAGCCATCGGTGTCAGCTATCTTTTGGAAAATATCGCGCTTTTAATCTACGGCGCGGATATTAAGTCTTTCACATCAGTAATCAAATGGGAAGGCTTATCCTTTGCGGACGGACAGCTCAAGATTCAGGGCGTCACCATCGTGACAATCCTTGTGAGCGTTGTCATTCTCGTCGCACTTCAGCTTTTCATCAATAAGACCAAACAGGGACAGGCAATGCTGGCAGCTTCAGAGGACAAAGGAGCCGCCGCACTGATGGGCATCAACGTAAACCGCACCATCGCCCTTACCTTTGCTATAGGTTCTTCACTGGCAGCAGTTGCAGGAGCGCTCCTTTGCTCCGCATATCCGTCCCTTTCACCGTACACGGGCGCCATGCCCGGAATCAAAGCCTTTGTGGCAGCGGTTCTCGGCGGCATCGGTTCGATTCCCGGAGCCATGATCGGAGGTCTGGTTCTCGGAATAGTGGAGATCCTCTCCAAGACCTACATTTCCTCCCAGCTTTCAGACGCCATCGTCTTTGGAATCCTGGTAGTGGTGCTTCTTGTTAAGCCCACCGGAATCCTGGGCAGGCAGATGATCGAGAAAGTATGATGGGAGGCCCGGAATGAACAAGAAGATAACAAAGAACAATCTAATAACCTACGGAATAGTAGTAGCGGCATACGTTATAGTAGAGATCCTGATGCTGACAGGAAACCTTTCAAGCCACTTAAAGGGCCTTCTGGTTCCCATGACTTATTACGCTATCATAGCAGTGGCGTTGAACCTCTGCGTCGGAATTCTCGGAGAGCTTTCTATCGGACACTGCGGATTCATGTGCATCGGGGCTTTCACCAGTGCTTTTTTCTCAAGGGCTACGGAAAGTTCAATCCCCACAGTGCCAAGATTTATCATGGCTTTCATTATCGGAATCGCTTTTGCAGCGCTGTTTGGCTTCCTTATCGGAATCCCGGTTCTGCGACTTAAAGGTGACTATCTGGCCATCGTTACTCTGGCTTTCGGTGAGATCATCAAGAACGTTATCAACGCTTTCTACATCGGAATAGATTCAAAGGGCCTTCATTTCTCAATGAAGAGCGCTATGGAGCTGGGCATGGAGCCGGATGGAGACATCATTGTAAACGGCGCCATGGGCATAACAGGAACGCCCCACAACGCCAACTTCACCATCGGAATCGTTGTGCTTCTCCTTACACTGTTCGTAGTACAGAACCTCATCAATTCCAGGGACGGCCGCGCAATCATGGCCATCCGTGACAACTATATCGCAGCGGAGTCCACGGGCATCAATATCACAGGCTACAAGCTGATGGCCTTCACTATTTCCGCAGCGATCGCCGGGGCGGCAGGAGTTCTTTTCTCCCACAACATCACCACCCTGACGGCTTCGAGCCAGTACTTCGGCTTCAACGCATCGATCATGATCCTGGTATACGTGGTGCTGGGCGGCATCGGAAACATCAGGGGCAGCGTCATCGCGGCCTGCATCCTGTACCTGCTTCCTGAGCTCCTCAGGGGCCTCAACACCTACAGAATGCTGATCTACTCCATCGTCCTTATCGTGATGATGATTGTAAACTGGTCGCCTAAGGTAATAGAATGGCGGAAAAGAACTTTCGGCCGCCTGAACCTGAGACGCACAAAGGAGGTGGCTTAAATGGCACTGCTGGACGTAAATAACCTCAGCATCTCTTTTGGCGGACTGAGGGCAGTTGACAACTTCAACGTAACAATAGAAAAGGGAGAGCTCTACGGCCTGATCGGCCCCAACGGCGCAGGAAAGACCACAGTCTTTAACCTGCTGACGGGTGTGTATAAACCAAACGAAGGAATCATCAGACTTGACGGCGAGGACATAACAAGAAAGAGCACCATTGAGATCAACCACGCCGGCATCGCAAGAACCTTCCAGAACATCAGGCTCTTCAAGAATATGAGCGTTATCGACAACGTTAAGGTGGGACTTTCCGAGAGATTTAAGTACAGTGCACTGGAGGGAGTCCTCCACATGGGCAGGTACTCCAAGGTGGAAAAAGAGATGGACGACGAGGCCATGAGGCTTCTCAAAGTCTTTGATCTGGACGGCGAGAGGGACATACTGGCAGCGAACCTTCCTTACGGAAAACAGCGTAAGCTTGAGATCGCAAGAGCCATGGCCACGAACCCGAAGCTCCTTCTTCTGGATGAGCCTGCAGCGGGCATGAATCCCAACGAGACGGGCGAGCTCATGGATACCATAGCGCTTGTCCGCAAGGAGTTCGATATGACGATCCTTCTTATCGAGCACGACATGAAGCTCGTTTCCGGAATCTGCGAACGGCTCACGGTGCTGAATTTCGGTAGGGTACTGTGTCAGGGCGAGACAAAAGAGGTCCTTGCTAATCCCGAAGTTATCACTGCATATTTAGGAAGCTGAGGAAAGATAATGAAACCAATCTTAGAAGTTACGGATTTAAGTGTATATTACGGAGTTATCCAGGCCTTAAAAGGGATTTCTTTTCACGTAAACAGAGGAGAGATAGTGGCGCTGATCGGTGCCAACGGTGCAGGAAAGACCACGACGCTCCACACCCTGTCGGGCCTCATCAATGCTGATTCAGGCAAGATCGACTACAAGGGACACGACCTCACCAAGGTGCCGAGCCACCAGATAGTGACTTTCGGTATGGCGCAGGTGCCAGAAGGGAGGCGTGTTTTCGCGGAAATGACGGTTCTGCAGAACCTGAAGATGGGCGCTTATACGAGAAAAGACAAGGCTGAGCTGGAGGCAACTTTGAAAAAGGTTTACTCCAGATTTCCCCGTCTTGAGGAGAGGAAAAACCAGTTGGCAGGAACTCTTTCAGGCGGTGAGCAGCAGATGCTTGCCATGGGCAGAGCTTTGATGTCCCACCCTGACCTGATACTGATGGACGAGCCTTCGATGGGACTTTCACCTATCTTTGTTAACGAGATTTTCAGCATCATTGAGGATGTGAATAAGGACGGCGTGACGGTGCTTCTGGTTGAGCAGAACGCCAAAAAGGCCCTCTCAATCGCCAACAGGGCGTATGTACTGGAGACCGGCACAATTGCCAAAGAAGGCGATGCAAAAGAGCTGTTGAACGACGAAGCGATCAAGAAAGCCTATCTGGGCGAGTAAGCTTAAGCATATAATACTGAAAACGACTGCAGTCATGTATCGTAAGGAGGCGCACATGAAACGTAATATTGTCATCACTATTGCAAGGCAGTACGGAAGCGGTGGAAGAACTGTGGGAGAGATGTTGGCCAACGACCTTGGCATCCACTACTACGACCACGAACTGATACATCTGGCATCTGAAGAGAGCGGGATAAGCTTGGGACTGTTTTTGGATGCGGATGAGAGAGTAAGAAAGACAGGATTTTTCAGGACACCTGTAAACGTTTATAAAGGAGAATTGATCGGACCTGAGAGCAAGGAGTTTACTTCAGAAGAGAATCTCTTTAACTATCAGGCCAAAGTGATCAAGAACCTTGCAGAGACCACAAGCTGTGTTATAGTGGGAAGGGCAGCAGATTTCGTGCTGAAGGACTACGACAATGTTCTTAGTGTTTTCGTTCATGCGCCGCAGGATTTTCTGGAGGAACAGGCTGCCAAAGTCAAGAGCCTGCCTTATGGCGAGCTTGTAAAATTCATGGCACAGGAAGACAAGTTCCGCGCAGCTTATTACGAGCACCACACAGGCCAGAAGTGGACAGACGCAATGAACTACGACCTATGTATCGACTCATCGAAGCTTGGTTTCGAGAAGTGCGTAGAAGCTATCAAGGCACACGCTAAGGTAAGATTTGGAGAAGATATATTTGACTGATTTAAAGAGCTCCCATTGCTGGGAGCTCTTTTTACAACTCGTATTATGTCAATATGTGCACATCTTCATCATTTGAAGAACGCCAGATCCTCAGTCAGCTTCTCAGCGATATCACGCAGGTCGCTGGCATTTTCTGCCAGTGTGGTAACTGTTGCGGACAGCTCCTGCATGGAAGCGCCGGTCTCTTCTGAAGAAGCTGCATTCTCCTGTGAGATCGCTGACAGAGCGCTCATGGTATCCACAACTGCATTCTTGGAGTTCTCGCACTGCTCGGCGCCTTCACTGATGGTCTTTACGCCGCCGACGGTGGAGTTGATGTCATCCAGCATACCGTTGATGGATACGATGGTTCCTTCGAGAGCTTCCTGCTGGTCGATGTTGCCCTGACGAACGTCGTCTGCTGCACTAACGGCTGCATTTGCTTCTTCCAGAAGAATCTCCATCTCTTTCTTGATCTCATCTGCCATGAGTCTTGAATCTTCAGCCAGCTTTCCAATCTCGCCTGCTACAACCGCGAAACCTTTTCCTGCTTCGCCTGCTCTTGCTGCCTCGATGGAGGCGTTCAGTGACAGAAGGTTCGTCTGGGTTGCGATGGAAGTGATTCCCTCAACCTTGGAGGATATGTTGTTAACCGCATCCTGTGTTCTCTGGATGGTGGTGGAGATCTCGTCGATCTTCGCTGTCATCTCATTGGAGGAGTTCTTCAGGGATTCAAGCGACTTTCCGGATACTTCCGAAGCTTCTTTCATTTTGCCTGCAAGGCCGTCCAGCTCGTTGGTGGAGTTCTGTACATTTCCTACTGCATCGCCGATGCGTCCAACGTTTGTTGCTGCATTTTGGATCTCGTCTGCCTGCTGTGTTGCACCGGATGCGATCTCCTGAACCGCATTGGATACGTCTTCTGCTGTGTGAGAGATCTGATCCGCCATATCTGAGAGTGATGTGGAAGAGGAGCTCACTGAGTTTGCAGATTTTCTGATATCGGATACGATCTCGTCGAGAGTATCGATAAGGGAGTTTGTATTGTTGAGGCAGACGCCGAGTTCATCGGATCTGTCCAGATATTTTTCAGCCTTAACGAATTCACCGTTTGAGAGATGCTCGATGCTGGTGTTGATCTGGCTGATGGCTCCTGCCATTCCTCCTGAGAGATAGATTGCAGCAACAATTGAGAACAAAAGAACTATGAATGCAACCAGCACCATAAAAAGAATGGACTTTGTTATCTTTCCTTCAACGGATTCTCTTGAAACTCCGGTAAAGGCCATGGATACGACATTGCCGGAAGCGTCTTTAACGGGGACATAGGCAACGAAATATGCTTTTCCTGCAACCTGTGTATTTGTAGATGAGAAGGTGTTGCCACCGTTGATAACAGCCTTTATTACTGTATCAGCAGCCTTTGTTCCGATAACAGAGGCACCCAGTGATGAATTCTTTCTGGTGTCGCCGTCAAACCAGGTAAAGTCGTAGCCTGTTTCCGACTTAAGAAGTGACTCGATTTCGCTATCACCTGCTTCACGGTAAGTTACGTTTTCGCCGATATCCTTATAGGTGTAGGCGGATGACATAAGTCCCGTCAGTACTTCTTCCTCCATGCCTGTTCTCATGAACTTGATGCCCGTGATGAGCATGGCTATTGTGATTGTGATTGCGGGGATAACTGTGAAGGACAGAATCCTTAGTTTGACTGAAAATCCTTTTTTCATTTTGACGCCTCCTGATTTAGATTATTTAAATAAAAATCATACATGGATTATATCGGCAGAACTTACCAATATTATAACGCAATTTTGGATAAAATTAATCATATCGCCAATAATTTTATCACTGATAATCAAAAGGCCGTTTTGGGGTCATATCTGATATAATATTTAGTAGTTTTACAGGAGGGAATATGTCAGATAAATTCATTCTTATAGACGGCAGCTCAATGCTGGTGACAAATTATTACGGCAATCTGCCGAAAGCTCTTTTGTTTGAAAAAGACCCTGAGAAAAAGGAGAAGCTCTACGGCCAGATCATGCACAACGACAAGGGCCAGTACACCAATGCCATGTACAGCATGATGCGGGCGATACTGAAGATAATGGAAGAGCAGAAGCCCACCCACATGATGTTCGCCTTTGACAGGACCAGGGACACCTTCAGAAGGGAAAAATATCCCGCCTACAAGGGCAACAGAGGAGACACCCCGGAGCCGCTGAAGGAGCAGTTTGCAAACATGGAGGACATGCTGAAGGCTATGGGCTTTGTTGTCATGTCTGACGACAGGTACGAGGCGGACGACATCGTAGGCAGCGTGGTTTCCAAATTTGAAAAAGAGATTCCGTCCTTTGTAATAACCAAGGACCACGATTATCTTCAGCTGGTCAGCGACTATACCAGAGTGTGGCTGGTACAGACCAAGCAGGAGACCGCGGACGAACTTCAAAATAAATACGGCGCGGAGTACGGCTGGAACAAAAAGCTCACTTCGCTTCCAGACAAGGCTTTTGAAGTGACACCTGACCTGTGCCTTAAGGAATACGGCGTGCGTCCGGAGCAGATTCCCGATCTCAAGGGCATTCAGGGAGATACCAGCGATAATATCCCCGGCGTCAAAGGCGTCAGCAGCGCAGCCATTCCGCTTCTTAAAGAGTACGGCACAGTGGAGGAAATCTACAGGGCCATCGATGAGGCGGGAGACGAGAAGGGGCAAAAAGAGCTGTCGGCCAAATGGAAGGATGACCTTGGAATCACCAGAAGTCCCATGAAGGCACTTGTCACCTACAGGGACATGGCTCTTATGTCAAAAGAGCTTGCGCAGATATGCAGGGACTATCCCGTGTCCGATAATCTTGATGACTACAGGATTTCTTTTGACAAAGAAAAAGCCCGCGCTGAATTCGTGAAATACGGCTTCAAATCTCTCTTGGAAAAACTCTAGGACAATTAGAAATTCTGTGATATACTTGTTCGTTGTGTAAAACAAAAACGAATTAGAAAGCATGCTTTTTGATGGATAATTTTCGCCTTACAATAATCAAAAATCTGCATAGAATAATATATTATGTGGTGAAGGCCAGACTGTGGATGCTCCATCCGGAGAGGCACACAGAGGAAGAGCGCTACGGCGTCGCAACCGAGATGGTGAGGAAGATGTACAGGTCCATGGGTTATACCACTATCGGCTATGGCACAGAGAACCTCCCCAAAGAGGGCGGCTACGTTCTCTACCCCAATCACCAGGGCAAGAACGATGTGCCCGGCATCTTAAACACTCACAGGGCCCCCTGCTCATTTGTTATGGATGAAAAGAAATCTCACCTCATGGTGGTAGCAGAAGTCCTTGATCTGCTGGAAGGAAAGCGCCTTAAGATGGACGATCTCAGGCAGACAATGAGGATATTCCAGGAGATGTCCACGGAGATAAAAGAAAAGGGAAAGAAATACATTCTTTTCCCTGAGGGCGGTTACAAGGAGAACAATCGGAACATCGTTGAGCCCTTCAAGGCAGGGAGCTTCAAGCTGGCCCAGATGGCCAAGGCACCAATCGTTCCTGTAGCCTTAGTCGATTCTTACAAGGTATTCAACAGCCCTCACAAGGGCCCGGTAACGACTTATGTTTACTACTTAGAGCCTATTCCATATGAAGCCTATAAAGGGATGAAAACTCAAGAAATCGCTTCTATGGTAGAAGAACGAATTAAGAATAAGATTAAAGATCATCTAAAATCTACAAAGTCAGCATAAAAGTGGATGTAGCCACTTTAAATATAGCCAATATACAGGGGCTGTGAAGTTTTGATTTGGTCTCTCGCAGGTCGTAGATTTGCGTCGGTACTCGGCGAGGTTCTTTCGAGCCTAGTACCGTTACGACAAATCTTCGAGCGCAAGCGTGCCAAGAGGACCAAACAAACACTTTCACAGCCCCGTTATTTTGTCATATACACGTCATCACCGCTTTGACCACAAACTGGCCCTTCTCCTGCGAAAAGCTGGCCACTCCGCCGTACTTCGAAGCGATTGCCTTGATCTGCGCGGTGCCGATACCGCTCTGCACGGTTCTCGTGCTTATGGGCATTCCGTCATCGGAAAAGTTTGTCTCCACCCCGCAGGGATTCTTTGTATAGAGCTTCAGCTTTCTGCCGTCATAGGTAAGTTCCACCTGAACAGTTCTTTTGTCTTCTTCGACGTGCTCCTGGGCCTCTACCGCGTTCTCCAGCGCATTGGCCACAAGGCTTGTGAGATCCGTCTCCTCCATGGGGATATGTTCCGGCATTGCCGCTTTTACTCTCAGCTTGAAGTGCATCTTCTGGCATCTTGAGGCGTAAATTGACAACAGCTCGTTGACGATTTTGTTGTCGCAAAAGCTGACTGCCGTAACTTCTTCCAGCATTGAATCAAATTCCTGGAGATACTTTGCGGCATTATCATATTCCTTATTCTGGATAAATCCCGCCAAAACCCTGTTGAAATGCCTTATATCGTGCTTGTACTTTCGCATGGTCTGCTCGTTGCTCTCGTAGACGGCAAGCAGTCTCTGAAGGCGCTTGGCGCGCTCTTTCTGGTAGTAAGCCAGCTTCTCGTCCGAGCGCTGCTTGTCGATCTGGTTGGCGGTGAGCTCGTATTCGATAACGGCTGATGCGATCATGACCACGATGTAGATAACTGTGAACCACTGCACCATGTTGTCGCCGTAGGGCTGCAGGTAATTGAGCATCTTGGTATGGAAGCAGGCAAAGCACAAAATCAGCCCGCTTAAAGCTGCGACCGAGCCATATAAAATGCCCGCCAGGTAATTTGTGATGAAGGGCATGATCAGAATGAAGAGCCAGAAGGCATCCATTCCGATAGTCCAGTCCGTTTCAGTTATGAAGTGGAAGAACAGCAGAACGTTCAAGGCGTAGGATACAATGATCGTTGTGCTTATGTGGTTTTTATAAAGGCGCAGGTGAACAATTCCCAGGATAAAGACGATGCTGATGGCAACATTCGTCACTACGCCGTGCCTGTAGTCTTCAATACATGGGTAGATCGTCAGGATGGCATAGACCAGAAACCCCACCATTAGGATCATTGTGGTGTGGACTTTCTGCTCCTTGACAGACTCCTGATTCTCGAAGTCCCTGAGCTGTTTTAAATTGTAGCGAGACCTGCCATGCAGGAAATCAAAATTGAGATTTATCTTATTCATAATGTTAGTGTACTAAATCCCCCTTCAATTGACACGTGAATTTTTAAAATAAATATAAACTTTGGGTGCAAATGTTCATAATATCGATACATTTGTTGCGACAAGTAGTATAATTAGATTTACAGTCACCAAATGTTTTTTCTGTCATAGGAGGCACATTATGGCTAAGGAAAAAAAGCAAAACAAATCAAAAAGTAACATCAGCGCAAAGAACAGCATCAAGACCAGACTCATTGCGACGATGCTGCTCATCACAGTAATCCCGCTTCTTATCGCCACCGTTGTGAGCTACACGGTGTCGACAAATAAGGCGGTTTCGGATGCAGAGGATGCGCTGGACTGGCAGGCATGGTACATCCAGTCTACTTTTGAGGGCATCATTGAAAAGAACTTTAAGACCCTCGAAGCGGTTGCGGCATCTCCTTCAACTGTTCAGTACATGACAAGACCTGATTATACTGACTTTATCGCAAAAGAGCTGGAGTATATAAAAGACGTGGACGCTGTGCTTGATGACGGCAATATCATCGTTATCACGGGACCCGATGGAATGCAGCTTCTTCGCGCTACAGGAAAATGTGTCGATGTATCAAAGAGAGACTATTTCAAGCAGGCTATGGCAGGAAACAACTATGCTTCGGATATCATCGTATCTGCTTCCACGGGAGCAAGACAGATG
>JAEEGL012765112.1_pt1 | contig 10396 bp, 14 predicted proteins | sample 9134231 | NCBI WGS metagenome assembly JAEEGL01 (sample SAMN16246548, study PRJNA631951) | gut metagenome | biome: gut microbiome; feature: rumen; material: fiber-attached | host: Bos | place: Iran: Karaj | collected 2018-10
AACCCGGTCCTGTGCGGACCGGGATAAGCGTCTTGAAATCCTGAAGGATCCGCACGTCGGTTCCTTTGCAGTCCTTGGCTGCTTTGTCTTATTGCTGGCAGGTTATTCCGTGTTTGCTGCAGGACCGGGGGATATCCGTCTTCTGATTCTGATTCCTGCAGTGAGCCGCTGCTGCAGCGCTTTAGCTGTCATGCTGCTGCAGCCGATCTCCGTCCGGCAATACGCTGGGCAGAACATTCTTCAGACCCGTGCTGTTTTTCCTGCAGCTGTTCTTGTGATAACTCTGGTTGCAGGTATTCTGATCTGCGGGTACCGTGGAACTGCTTTGTTTATAGAACTCACCGGATATGCTATTGCGCTTCTGCGCTCATACAGATCTTTGGGCGGTATCAACGGTGATGCAGCTGGTTACTGTCTGACCATTGCAGAACTTTGCGGCATAGCTTCTTGCGTATTGCTATAGGAGGATCCCGACATGATACTGATTATAGGAGGCGCCTGGCAGGGAAAACTTCAAACCGCCAAAAGGGAATTCGGATTTAGGGATGAGGATGTTTTCACCTGCAGCGGAGCAAAAATCGACTTTACAAAACCTTGTATCCGCCATCTTGAGGATTTTACGCGGTCCTGCGTCGAACGCGGTCTGGACTCCGTGGATTATTTCAAAAGGCATGAAGCTGAATGGTCCGATTCTGTTCTGATATGCCGTGACATATTTTGCGGAGTTGTGCCAGTCGACCCAGTCATGCGTCTTTGGCGCAATGAGACCGGGTGCCTTTGTCAGTACCTGGCAAGCAGGGCAGAGCGGGTCAGTCGTGTGTTCTGCGGATTGGAGCAGAGGTTGAAATGATTGTCTGGCTGATTAGACACGGTTTGACAGCAGCAAATGAGAAGCATCTTTACTGCGGTAAAACAGATCTTCCTCTTTCAGTTGAAGGAAGAAATCTGCTCCGCCGTATAGATACAGGGGGGATTTCTGCGCAAAGATTCATAACAAGCGGTATGCGCCGCTGCGTCGAAACCATGTCTCTACTCTTTCCCGGCAGAAAAGCAGAAGCTGTTGCCGATCTTAGAGAAATCGACTTTGGTATATTTGAGATGCACTGTTATGATGATCTGAAAGACACCCCAGCCTATCAAGCGTGGATCACCGGTGACAATGAGAAAAACATACCTCCTGGCGGTGAAAGCGGGGAGGCTATGATCTCGCGCGTCAGAGCCTCATTCGACAGGATACTATCCGATGGCCAGAGTGCTGTGATCGTTACTCATGGCGGAGTCATATCTGCTGTAATGGCATATTTGTTTCCGGCAGAAAAACTGGACCGCTATAGCTGGCAGCCAAAGCCGGGTGAAGGGTATGAGATATGCATCGACCCTGCAAATCATATGGCTACATATCGGAAATGGAAAGGAAGTCAAAAAAAAATGAAAAGCGAATGGCGAAATAAGAAGCCGGAGGAATGCAGATATTCTTTTTTCCAGCACCGTGACTGCGAGTTTTTCCCCTGTCATCAGACAGAACAGCCAGAAGATTTCAATTGCCTGTTTTGTTATTGTCCACTGTATGCCCTTGGCAGCAAATGCGGGGGAAATTTCCGCTATCTGGACAATGGTTTTAAAGACTGCAGCAGTTGCCTTGTGCCTCACCGCCGCAGCAGTTATTCCTATGTTATCAGCAAGTATCCGGAACTTGCTGAACTGGCAAAAAACAATAAGTAAGGGGAATATGCCATGAATATCAACTGGTTCTGCAATGAAGACAACCTGGTTTATATCAATGCAGAAAAAGATCTTCACAGACTTGAAGTCCAGCTTCGTCTTCCCGGACTTGAAGAAGCTGCTAAAGCCCTGCATGATAATCCGACTGTTGAAGGTCTGACACTCCGGGGCGAAAGACGTACTACCGCCCGTCTGTTTATTCCGGATCTTCTCTTCAACAAACACATTGAGATGGGAGAGAATATCTTTCTATATCGGGGAGATATGCTTGAGTGTTATGTAATTTACTGGATCCATGAATAACAGATTATGCCCGGAGCACACAGAGGCTCCGGGCATAATCTGTGGTTTTCAGGCATCTTCTCATCAGTATCATATGATAACCAAAGGGTTAAGTTAAAACCAAAAAAATCACTAAATATGTTCTTGCAATCCAAAAACACTTGTGTTATTATATTTCAGCATTCCGCACAGTCCCGGACTCTCGGTCGGTGCCGGTCATCGGTTGGCCGCGGGGATGAAGGTACTGGAGGTACAAACTAAATTGCAAAAAGGAGAAAAAACAATGGCAAATCAGAACGTCGTATCCATGAAAGCTCTGCTGGAGGCCGGTGTGCATTTCGGTCATCAGACCCGCCGCTGGAACCCCAAGATGGCTCCGTACATCTTCACGGAGCGTAACGGTATCTACATCATCGATCTGCAGAAAACCGTCAAGAAGCTGGAAGAAGCCTATAACTTCGTACGTGAACTGTCCGAATCCGGTCAGTCTCTGCTGTTTGTCGGCACAAAGAAGCAGGCCCAGGAAGCTATCAAGGATGAAGCTCTGCGCTGCAACATGTTCTATGTCAATGCACGCTGGCTTGGCGGCATGATGACTAACTTCAAGACCATGCGCACTCGTATCGATCGTCTGAATCAGCTCAAAACCATGCAGACTGACGGGACTTTCGACATGCTTCCCAAAAAAGAAGTCATTAAGCACATGGGCGAGATCGAGAAGCTCGAAAAGTACCTGGGTGGCGTTAAGGACATGAAGAAACTGCCCGGTGCTCTGTTCATCGTTGATACCCGCAAAGAGCGCAACGCTATTGCTGAGGCACATCGTCTTGGTATTCCCGTTGTCGCTATTGCCGACACCAACTGTGACCCCGACGAGATCGATTATCCGATTCCCGGCAATGATGACGCCATCCGTGCTATCCGCCTGATCTCTTCTGTGATGGCAAATGCCATGATCGAAGGCCGTCAGGGCGAACAGACCGAGGAGCCTGTCCAGGAAGTCACTGAGTAATCAAGTCTTTTGTCGTGTTACACGGGGGGCAGGGATTTGTCCCTGCCCCTCTCATTCTATCAATATAATAATATATAATCAGGAGGATAATTGAACATGGCTTTTACTGCTGCTGATGTGAAAACCCTGCGCGAAATGACTGGCGTAGGCATGATGGATTGCAAGAGAGCTTTGACTGAGACCGACGGCGATATGGACAAAGCCGTTGAGTATCTGCGCGAGAAAGGGCTTGCCAAGGCCGCCAAGAAAGCCGGTCGTATTGCTGCCGAGGGCATGGCTTATGTCCTGGTGGAAAACGGTGTCGGCGCCATTGTGGAAGTGAACTGCGAAACTGACTTCTGCGCAAAGAGTGATCTTTTTGTTGCTTTCGTGAAGGACATTGCCAAAGTTGTCGTTGATAATGATCCGGCAGACGTGGCAGCCTTGATGGAGTGCAAGTATCCCGGTTCCCAGCTGTCTGTCGCCGAAACCATGCCTGAGAAAGTCATGTCTATCGGCGAGAATCTTCAGATCCGTCGCTTTGTTCGTTACAGCGACAACACCAGTGTTGGTTATGTCCATGCTGGCGGTAAAATCGGTGTCATGGTGAACCTGGCTGTTGACGGCGGTATCGATGCTACTGAAATCGGCAAGAACGTCGCTATGCAGATTGCCGCTCTTAACCCTCGTTTCTGGGACAAGTCCGATGTGACCGAGGATGTTCTGGCTGAGGAAAAGAAGATCGCTCTGGCCCTTATGGATTCCGATCCCAAGATGGCATCCAAGCCTCTCCAGGTTAAGGAGAAAATCGTAATGGGCAAGATGAATAAGTTCTATGAAGAGAACTGCCTGCTCCAGCAGGAATTTGTTCGCGTTGATCTTTTCACCGGAACTGTCGGTCAGTATATTGACGATGCCGCGAAGAAACTCGGCGGCAGCGTCAAGTTTGTCAAGGCCGTTCGTTTCATGACGGGTGAGGGTATCGAGAAGAAGCAGGAAGATTTTGCTGCCGAAGTCGCCGCCCAGATGAACATGGGTAAATAATCCACTGTAAAGCACTGATATGTCGAGAGGGCTGTGCGTTTGTGCACAGCCCTCTCTCATCATTTTCAGAGTCAGTCTGTTTTTCCTGGTTCTTTCTTTCTTGCCAGGAGTTTTATCTTTCCGAACTTTCTTTTTCTGACAACCCTCGCCAGGATTATAATGATTGTGGCAGCAAGCAGAATCCAGAACCAGGCATATGCAAGGAAAAGAAGCAGATTCTCAAAAAATCTGCCAATGGATTTCAAGCCAGAGGAGAACGACTCTCCCAATCGTTGTCCAAGCGTCAGAGGTGCGTCACCAGTTCCCGTAAAATGATATACTTCGTCAAGATCAATCCGTATTGTTGCATAGTCTACCAGGCTGTCATAACCGCGGAGCGTTCCGGACAGGTAATCTATCGTCTGTTCAGTATCTGCTATGGCATCCTCAATTGTAATGATGTCCGTCATATTGTCCGCACGGGACAATAACTCCTGTAGTCTTTCCAGTTTCGTCTCTGCAGTCTTCAGTCGCGATTCAACGTCATAGTAGCTTTCGGTAATGTTCTCTTGGGAGGTATTCAGGCGCACCACATGGCAGATATCCCCAGCCCGCCGACAGAAATCATCAAATCGTTCAGTGGGTACACGTATAACCAGCCTCGCATACCGGTAGCCTGAGGAATATGCAGCCAGTTCCTGTTCCTCGTAATATCCGGAAGTGCTTGTAACCAATTGAGAAATGCTATCCAGCGCTTTTTCAAATTCCAGCGTTTCCAGGTCGATAGCTGCCCTGAAGACCATCTTTCTGGAACTGTCAGCGGTTACGCTGTTTTCTTCCTTTGCCTCCGGCGAATACATGGAGTCATAGCTGCTGTTATAGTACCCGGAATCCGCGGGGGATGGTGACATTGCAGGATTACCTCCGCATGCAACAGCAGAAATCAGAAGCAGCAGCGTCATGGAAAAGACTATAATCCGTTTCATAATGCACTCCTTTTTCAGAAATAAAAAGGGAGGATGGCCTCAGTCATCCCCCCTTGAAACAATATTTGTCGTTATCGGTGATACAGGAAGAAACTCAGAATGGAGCCGAGGCACAAAAGGCCGACAATGCAGGCGACAGAGATTGTCACGTAGCAAAGAGCAGTGCCGGAGGCGTTGGGGAGAAAGAAAGCAGTCAGAGCCAACAGTACGCAAATCACTACAAGGGATATAATCAGATCTCTAGCATTCTTCATGATACAGCTCCTTCCTTTCAACGGTTATCATCTATTCTTTCTGTTACTACTTTAGCATATCAGAGTGTGTGTTGCGTTACAATTCAGATACAGGTTCGGTACAAGTCGGTAACAGGCAGGGAAAGGTTCCGCTTTCAGGATTTATCCTTGTATTTCAGAGTGACGCTTGTTATAATAAATTATAAATTGCCGTCATATCGCCATATAAGGAGTTCTCACCTTGAATTATATCTCCAATCTTATTCGGGCTCTGGATTTTAAATCCATTCAGGATGTTCTGCTGCGTCTGGCAGCTGTGATCATCTGTTTAACGATACATGAGCTTTGTCATGGGCTTGCAGCCTATGCCCTGGGTGATCCTACTGCCGAGAGAAACCATCGTTTGAGTTTAAACCCGCTCCGTCACATTGACTGGCTGGGTTTTGCAATGCTTCTCGTCGCCGGGTTTGGATGGGCAAAGCCTGTTCCTGTAAATCCCAACTATTTCAGGCGGCCGAAACTTGGCATGGCTCTGACCGCTTTTGCAGGACCTGCATCCAACCTTCTTCTGGCGCTGCTTCTGCTCCTGCTTGTCAATCCCGTGCTATCCCTGTACTACCGGGGGATCTCCTGGGCTGGTACTATGGTAGACTTTCTGATTCGTACCACTCTCATGTCTATCGGACTGGGTCTCTTTAATCTGATCCCTATCCCGCCTCTGGACGGGTCAAAAATCTTGATATCCGTTTTACCGGACAGGCAGTACAATTGGGTGCTGAGATATGAGCGTTTCGGAATGATCATTCTTTGGGGCCTTGTAGCAATTGGTATCGGCAGCTCTTATCTTTCTTCTGCTATTTATCAAGTATTCCAATTCCTCTGCCGCATCGCCGGTCTATAGGTTTGATAATATGAGGTACCGCTTTGGATAATCCGATTTATAAACTGGAAAAAGTCGTTCAGGAAAAAGGGGAGGAAACTCTCCAGGATTTTGAAGGTCCTCTGGATCTGATCCTTTTCCTGCTCAGTAAGAACAAAATCGAGATTCAGGATATCCCTATTGCCCTGATTCTGGATCAGTACCTGGCATATCTGGAGCAGCGACAGCAGATGGATCTGGATGTGGCCAGTGACTTCGTTACAATGGCATCCCATCTCATGTATATCAAAACCAGAATGCTTTTGTCTCTGGAAGATGAAGAAGCGATGAGTGAGATGGATGCTCTCATCAAATCTCTTGAAGATCGCAAGCGTGGCGAGATTTATCTGCAGGTAAAGAATCTTGCTGATATTCTGGGCCCTTTGGGAGAATTTGGCCGGAATATTATGACCAAGAACCCCGAACCGATGGAGCGGGGGAAGATATATGAGTATGACCAGGAACCTTCCGACCTGGTTATCGCCATGCAGGACGTATTGGATCGTAAGGGTCAGGTATCTGTCCCGCAGCTTTCCGTATTTGACGACATCGTCAAACGTGAGCCTTACCCTGTTGAGAAAAAAGCGCGGGAAATAATCCGTCGTCTCAAACAGGGAGGAATAACCCGTTTTCTTCTTCTGTTCCGGGGAAGCCGCAGCCGCAGTGAACTGGTGGCAACTTTTATGGCGGTTCTGGAACTGTGCCGTAGCCGTGCCATCCGGCTGATGGGAGGCTCTTCTTCTGACTGTACTGTCAGCTGTAATGGTGATCTTCCTGAAGAACTGACATTTGAATGAAAGTGAATTAAGAGTGTTATATGGAAAACCTGGAAATGAGAGAAATAGAGTCCACCATTGAGGCGATCCTGTTTGCTTCCGGAGAACCGGTTCATATCGACCGGATCTGTATAGCAACGGAAATCGACCGTTCAACAGTGGAACTCGTTCTTCGCCGTTTGGCGGATCACTACAGTTATGAGCGGAGAGGTGTGCGTCTGCTTCGCATGGATGACAGTTATCAGCTCTGCTCCTCACCGGACTACGCAGACAGTGTCCGCAAAGCTTTTGAGATTCGGAAACCCGCCAAACTGAGTCAGCCTGCTCTGGAAGTTTTGACAATCATCGCATACTATCAGCCGACTACCAGAGCCTATATTGATCAGATTCGCGGCGTCGACAGTTCCTATACGGTTGGACTTCTGCTGGACCGCCATCTCATTGAGGAATGTGGACGTCTTCAGGTTCCGGGCAGACCGCATTTGTACCGTACAACGAAGGCCTTTCTGCGCGCATTTCATCTGAATTCCCTGGATGATCTTCCGGAAATGCCCGGCCTGGAAGCGGACGGACAGATGCGTTTGCGAGATGACGGTGTCATTGTGGATGGTGTTCCAATAGCAGAAAAAGACAGCTGATGAATTGCTGGCGGATGGAAAGAGGGTGACCGTTTGGTTGCGCTGAAAATAATCGGCATATTGCTTGGGCTGTTCCTGCTGGTGCTGCTTGTTCGCGTTGGTGTTTATATTTCCTTTGGGGAAGAACTGTCTATCCGGGCAAAAGCCGGGCCTGTTAAGATCCAGGTGCTCCCAAAACCAGCCAAAAAGAAAAAAGCAAAGCCGGAAAAAAAGAAAGCCGAAAAGCCTAAGAAAGAAGAGAAGCCGGAAAAGGAAGAGTCGGCTAAAAAGAGCAAACTTGGCATTACGTTCGAGGACGTACGGACTGCAGTTCCTGCACTGTTTGAATCTCTGAAAAAGGGGCTTCGGAAAACCAGAAAGCGCCTGAAAATTGATCCCTTGCGGCTGTCAGTCAGTTTCAGCGGTGAAGACCCCTCAAGAGTTGCCCAGATGTATGGCTGGGCTGAAACAACCATGTGGACGCTTATGCCTCAGATTGAGCGTCTTACCAGGATGCCCGATCCCCGTATTCATTTAGATGCGGACTATGAAAGGGGAAAGACCATTGCAGAAGGAGAGCTTGGAATCTCGCTTCAGATTCGGGATATCTTCGCCATCGGCTTCGCATTTGTTTTTCCCTTGCTGAAATGGGTCCTTGGGTTCCTGAAACGAAAAAAGGCCAGAGACGCTGCTCAGCGCAGGATCTCAGAACAGCATCAAGTAACGTCGGAGAATACAGATACTATAAATCAGAATAAAGGAGAATAATCATGGAACTCAAAGAGAATAAGAATGCGACCCTCAGTGAACTGATGCAGACCTCTATGAGTAAGGTCCGGGAAATGGTCGATTCAAACACGATCATTGGAGAGCCTATTTCTACTCCGGACGGTACGACTTTGATTCCGGTATCCAGGCTGAGTTTTGGATTCGGCTGCGGCGGCGGTGATTACGGAAAGCAGACTGCCAGGTTTGGTGGTGCCAGCACAGCTGGTGTCCGTGTGGAGCCGGTAGCCTTTCTTGTGATCAAAGAAGGTGTTACTCGTGTTCTGCCTGTGGCGATGCCTGCTGTAGGAACCGTTGATCGTGTAATTGAAATGGTTCCCGAGGTGATGGACCGGGTAGAGAGCTTCCTCGATAAGAAGAAGCCTGAAAGCGAAGAATACTAATCGGGAGACCGCTGGAACGTTTTTCGCTCTGCAATATCCGCATCGTTAGATCGGGATCTGGGAGGATTAAGATTGGCGGAACGTCTGCAAAAAATTATTGCACGCGCAGGAATCTGTTCGCGCAGAGCGGCAGAAGAATTGATAAAAAGCGGATCTGTCCGTGTAAATGGGCTTACTGCTTCTGTTGGTGACAGTGCCGATCCGGTACTTGATCGAATCGAAGTGGACGGAGAAGCTCTGCCTTCAGCGCCGCCTCCAGTCTACCTGATGCTGAACAAACCGCGTGGATATGTGACAACGCTTGCCGACGAACGCGGCAGGCCTACTGTTGCTGAACTGGTATCGAATTGCGGAGCACGTGTGTTTCCTGTCGGGCGCCTCGATCGTGATTCAGAAGGGCTTCTTCTGCTTACCAATGACGGCGATTTGATGCAGTCCCTGATACACCCGAGATATCAGATCGACAAAGTCTATCATGTGAATGTCATTGGGTTTGAAGACTGTTCTGAGATCAAACTGAAGGCGCTCAGAGAGTTGGATGGAGAGAAGATTTCACCCGCCGGTGTGGAATTGCTGTCCCGCAACGGTACGCATGCACTGCTGCAGATAACCATTCACGAAGGAAAGAACCGACAAATTCGCCGTATGTGCAGTGCTGTCGGTCTTGATGTCGTCATGCTGCAGAGGGTCCGTGAACATACTCTTTCCCTTGGCACCCTTCGTCCCGGAGAATGGCGATACCTGACAAAACAAGAGCTTGACTCATTGAAGGATTATGGTGCGCATGAAAAATGATGTTTTGCATACTATCCGCACCCAAATGGGGTCTTTTTCGAAAGGGCAGAAGCGAGTAGCCTCGTTTATTTTGGACAATTATGACAAAGCCGCCTTTATGACTGCAGGCCGTCTGGGAACCGAAGCGCACGTAAGTGAATCCACAGTTGTCCGCTTTGCCTCTGAGATCGGATATGACGGATATCCCAGTATGCAGAAGGCACTTCAGGAACTGATACGCGGCCGTTTGACCTCTGTTCAGCGGATTCGCTTCTCAAGAGAGCAGATCAAAGGTGATGACATTGTCGCAGAAGTAATGCACAGAGATATGGACAGCATCCATTCTGCTATCGAGCAGGTGGATCGCAAGGAATTCCGGAGGGCCGTTGATCTGCTGCTGAATGCAGAGCATATTTACATTCTGGGAATGCGGTCGTCATCCTTTCTGGCAGGATACCTGAACTTTTACCTGCATCTGATTTTCAAAAACGTCGTTTTGGTCTATAACTCTTCAGCGGGGGAGATCTATGAGCAGATGGTTCATATCGGCCGAGGTGATGTATTGGTGGGCATCAGCTTTCCTCGTTATGCCATCATGACGATTAATGCTGTTAATTATGCCTACGAACACGGTGCCAAGGTTATTGCCATAACGGACAGTACGTTGTCACCTCTTTATTCTCCTGCCTCCGCTTCGCTGCTGGTTAGAAGCGATATGTTTTCATTCGTTGACTCGATGGCCGCCCCGTTGAGTCTGCTTAATGCGCTGATCGTTGAATTAGGCCACCGCAGGAAAGATGCAGTTGACGGAGTCTTCTCCGAAATGGAAAAGATCTGGGAACAGCACAGCATATTCGGATTGTCAGAAGATGAATGAGCGAGTAATCGTAATTGGCGGCGGAGC
>JAEEGL014038496.1_pt1 | contig 10396 bp, 16 predicted proteins | sample 9134231 | NCBI WGS metagenome assembly JAEEGL01 (sample SAMN16246548, study PRJNA631951) | gut metagenome | biome: gut microbiome; feature: rumen; material: fiber-attached | host: Bos | place: Iran: Karaj | collected 2018-10
GAAATAAACAAACATTAAGAATGAACTGTAGATAGTTCCTGCCACGCCGGCACTCAAGCCGAAGTTAGCTCTCAAGAATAAGGCGAAGACGGCAATCATGGTGTAATAGCCGAATCGCTCACCTGTGTTGGCCAAGGCTAACGCCCATAGGCCTTTCGGTTGACCCTCAAACATAATAGAACTTTTTAACTTGTTAATATTTAAGTGGTTAAGTGGAGAGCTGACTAAAATAGTGACTGGATAGTGACAAAGTGACTATTATTTGGCGGTCAGCCTCACATTTAACCACTACAAAGGTAAGAAACTTATTCCGAATAGAAAAGAAATCTAAGAAAAATCTTTTCGTCTGAGTCAATCTACCCACCCGTTGCCTCGATTGGCATCCTTGCAATAGTCTAAGAGTTGGTGGAAAGACCAAGGTATCTTGCCGTATTCTTCGTTTATAATCTCGGCACGCCTATTAATCTATCTACATCTTCAATCTTCATAAATAGTATTCTAAGATAAAGTCCATGCTTTCCACTTACTATATAATCCCTTCCCAAAGGGAAACGAAAAAAAATGAAAGTGGCTGAATGTTTCGCAACAGCCAGCCACCAATGTTTAACAAAAAGAGTTCGGAAATTTATTGTTGTACAAATATACGAATTTGAGGAGTTTACACCCATACTTTACAATTGTATTTATAAACTTATTTGGTCACTTTTTAGTCACTTTTAGTCACTAATGAAAGCATTCCAAAAGTCGAAGCGATTGAGCCACAATGGTAGTATTTTTGTAAATTCAGTTTGTGAGTGAAACATAAATAAGAAAAGTAGTAAAATAAATATAGGGGGCACATCAAATACTACCCCCTATATAATTCACAACACCAAAAACCGAAACACACTCCATCAATCCATAATACCCTGCTCAAATTTGAGTAAGTTAAGGTATTTCCGTACATTCGCCCCAAGTGCTTGGATGCTGTGTAGATACTCTACCGCTTGTTCAATCTCAGAGCAGCCACGGCCATTCTCTACCACTTCATCGAGGCATTGATAAGCGGAAACGAGTGCCTCATAATCCGCACCTACCTTGCCCGCTCCTTCTACCATTGACTTGATAAGATAAAGTTCTGTGCGAATGTTGCGAGCCTCAATAATTGCAACAATTTCCAAACACTTTTTCACTTCTTTAGTCTGTCGTTTACTCTCAGACATTAAAAACAACTGCTGGCACACATCGTCCAGCCTGTCGGTTAATCTTCTTAACGCTACCAATTGTTTGTTGGTAAAATCTGGGCTTAAATCAATTCCTTTCATAATTGTAATTTTTGAGTTAACAATAGGTTTTCTTCTGTGCAATTGGCACGATGCGAAAGTATGGTTAACCTCCAACACCGCCAAATAATATTACAATTATTTTTCTGATACTTAGGTATTTATAGTAATTTTATAGTAAATTTCTAAGATTACTAATGAATACTAAGTTTTTTAGAGTGCCCCATTCCTCAAATATGTATGTCTATATGATTTGTGGGGCTCTCTCAGTAAATCGGGATTTCATCAGTCTTTCTTATTTCGCTCGGCATAGCCTTCAATCATCTCCAACAGGTCTGGGTCTGTGTTGACATCGCCCAGCTTATCGGTATCTTTGAGCAGTTCAACAATCTGTAAAGCTCTCGCCTTTTCGGTTTCGTCCGTAATCTCACACCTATCTTTGTGGATGCCGTATTTTGTCGGGTCAGCCTCAAAGTCCTTTCGCTCCTGCTCGATGGCTTCAAGCTCATCTTTTGAGAGTGTGGTATCATTAAGCCTATTTTGATACTCGGCTACTTTTTTGCTTATCGTCTGCTCATAGGCGTGGTATGCTATTGCCTCCAGTTCTTTTTTTAGTTCATTAACTCGCTTGTCAATGCGTTCCTTACGCTCTAAAGCTTCCGCCTCTTTATCCATTTCTTGGAACATATCGATTAATTCTTTTCGGCTCTGAGATAGTTCTTTTGCCATTTTTTAGTCCTCCTTATCTTTAACAAAATTGTTATAGTCAAATTCATTTGCAAACCACTTGCCATTCTTCTTATAAAATAGCAGTTCGGGGTCAAGTTCTTCATTCAGCAAATTCAAGAACTTGTTAAGTGCATCAGCTGCTTTTTTGTGTGCATCGTAAATCTCCTTAGCCTCGGGAGAGTTACACCAAATGCCACAAACTTCGTCTAAGTGAGCATCCAACTTCGCCTCATCAATTGAAATATGCCCCTCACTATTGACACAGACGGAGTGCAATAGTGCTTCCCTGTCCTCTGGTCGGCTTCGGAAGGAATTGTATTGCTCCAAACGCTCATAGCATCGGATTCGATTAACTGCCATTTGCGAGATAACTTGCTCCTGTGCCATTGCAATATCGCCAGCCTTTGCCATCATCTCGGCTTTGATTGTTTCAAATGCTTCATCAAGGTGGTCCACATTGAGCCACTTTTCGACCGCTACACAGATTTTATTTGTAAAGTTGCCTTGTTGCAATGGCTCGCCAGCTACATGGGTTAGCCTCAATCTTAAAGCATCACAAACCGTTTCATCAGTAACCGGCAAGCCATACTTTCTCAAAGTCTGCTCGATGGCTTCAAACCTCGATTTGAGGTTTGATAGGCAACTTTTAGTAAATGAAGCCTCAGCTTCATTTCGGGCGATTAAAACCCTTTCAAATTTCTTTTTCATCATATTCTTTAGATTTCGGTTAAAAGGGGGCGATGCCGAAGAAACAGCAAATAGATTGGTATGTTTCTTCTAAAAGCAGGTCGTTACCAACGACACCGCCCCGAACAAAAATAAAAAACGATATGTAAAATTATCTCATCTCATGGTGGTGGTCTTGTCATAGACCGTTTAACGCTAATAGTATCAATACGCAAGACCGTCATTTGTTCATATTTTCGAGTTCGTCAATAATCCTCTTATAAAGTGGATCTTCTTCAAGCGGTACGCCACTATCATCTTTTATACCATACTTCTGTCGAAGCTTGTCAAGCCTTTTAAGTTGCTCAATCTCTGACTTTGTAGAAACTGGGCAAATCCGCACGACTGGCACAGATAGCCTTTGCATCAGTTCCCGCCTGCGTTCATCTGTTAGCTCTCCATCTTTTAGGATTTCAAGCATCAATATTTTAGTTTCTTTATCGAGCCTCATCGTCCTCCAAGATGTTATCAGTTAAACCCGAAATAACGCTATCAATTTCTGCCTCTGTCATTTGGCTAAAATCGACATTCAGCCCACCGCTTAACTCTGTCTGTCTGGGCAGAATGAAAGGCATCAATTTACACATAACATTAAACTTTTCTTTTGTTCTCAGCTTCTTAAACTCATTCCTAAGCTCTGAGGCATTTTCCCCGATAAGAGCTATAACAAACCCAGCTATAAACTTTCGCTGTCTGCTCATGCTACCCTTTGGTCGCCCTGCTCTATTAATATTTGCATCATTCTTCCTAAAACCTTTCATCTTAATTGTTTTTAATTGTTATTATCAATTTCGCTTCGCCTCTGCTGTGATAGCGACAAAGCTCCTTCTACTTGGCTTGTTCTTTCTAACTTGCCTAAAGCTAACTCGCCCGATTTCATGCCGTTTCAAAAGGTCATTCGTTATGGTAGAAACATTTTCAATCGCATAGCCAGCAGATAGCAATGCCTTTTCAAAATCTCCATATCGTATAATCTCAGAGCCAAAAGCCTCTGTTATTGATTTAATTAACTCTCTTTTTTCACTTTCTGTCAAAAACACAGCTAAAAAACGGCATTAAACGCCTCCTCTAATTCTCTTTTCAAACCATCTTCCAAATAGTATTTAGTAAGATGCAATACATTATAGCCTTTATCCTCAACAAACTGGGCATAGTCCATTGGTGCCACTATGACTAAAGAGTAACCTACAGGAACTACCACCCCGTCTTTTCGACAATAATCCTCCAATCTGCTTTCCACAAAATCACCTAACACCTTTTTATCCTGTAAATCTTTCGGCAACTCATTATTTATTCCAATATAATTTCTCACTAACTCGCCATCTTTATATAACGCAAAACTGATAGTATTTTTAAGGTTTGCCGTATGGTCTTTGTAGCCCTTTTGTAGCTTTGCATGAGCCACGGCCTCTTCGCATAATTGTAAAAGGCGCGTGTCTAATTGTCTTTCTAACTCCATTTTCTTTTCATGGATTTGCCTTTTTAGCTCTTCCAACCCTTGTATTTTAAGCCCCATATTTACCATAATAACCTGTATTTTAATTACTTTCTTAATATTAACACAACTTCCCCAGCCTCAGCCTCAGTTTTTGCCTGATTGTTTACCATGTCTGTACGAATAACATCCACTATCGAAAAGCCTATTCCGTCAGCTATTTGTTTGCCATCTTCAAGCAATGGATAACGCTGGCTCCCGACTTGCAAGCAGAAAAAGCCTCCTGTTTTAAGTGCTTCGTATGTCTTTTTTATAAGTGTACGGTAAAAGCCATCTCGCCAAAGCTCATAACTTCCGTACTTGTGCGACTGCTCACCGCCAATATATTTTTCCGTATCAAAATACGGTGGCGATGTCAGTGCCATATCAAAGCTATTTTTAGTAAGTTTTCGTTTCTCAAAAGGAGAGCAAGTTATATTAACAGACTTTTCCGACTTCACTACATCTTTGAAGGTATCGAAAATAAGTTTGTTGCCTTCACATTGATACGGAGAGGCATCCGTACCATCGTACTTTGTAGCCCCTGATGCAAGAAAGCCGACAAGGCGACCACCCCAGCCACAACATGGGTCTAAAACGCTTCCACCGTTGGCATACTTGTTTATCAAGTCCCTCGCCAGGTCGGCTGGGAAATCAAGTGGCATTTTTGAACCGCCAAAGGCAAGGCTTCCGCTTATCAGTGAGCGGAACTTGTCTTGGCAAACAAAGCGTAACCTCTCGCCCTTTATCTCACCATTTGCCATTCGTTGCAAGCCTTCGTAGGTGCTATAAGTGTCACCCTTAGTTACAAACTGCTTGGGATGGAATGCAAGCGAGTCATAACGGGGATATTCTTTCTTGTAATAAGCGAAATTAACAAAGTCAAACTTTGCGATATTCGGTGAAATGAACGAAAAGCCATTTAGTATATCATATTGCCCTGTGATGTCTGATGCAATACCCTTGCATACATCATTGAGCATACTTTCTACTTGTTCGTCCTTTTCGATTGTTTCCTTTTCTTCTTCATCGGGGAACGGCTCCAGTTCCTGTTCCTCTTCCAGCCAGTCGGGCACTTCAAAATCCCATGCTTCAAGCTCTGTCGGCTCCCAGTCGAGCTTTATGACTTCCCAATCCACTTTGCCATAAGCCATGTTGTCCTTGATTGCAAACTCCCTCAGTTTCTCGATTGGCGTGTCCTGTCTGAACACATAGCAAGGCACTTCCGTTATGCCCAGTTCTATACACGCCATCAGTCGCATATTTCCAGCTATCACTACATAACGAGTTTTTCCAATGCGGTACACTTTCAGTGGATTTGCTTCAAGAAATTCGGGCGACACCTCTATACTTCGTTTTAGTGCATCAAGCTTGTCGGGACTGATATAGCGAGGGTTTTTTGGCAATCCTTCAAGCTGTCCCTCATTCTGTTCAATCTGTGAAACAGGAACGAGTCTTGTATATTCTTTCTTTGTCATATCTCAATATCTTTTAATTGCTCTTTCAGTAATCTATAAGCGGTATCGAACTCGCTGCTAATAGATAAGCCGTTGACAAACTCGTAGAGTGAGTTATACTTATCAAACATATTGCACTGCTCCCAGTTCTGCCCTACATTATCACGCACAAAATAGGTGCTTTGGTAGTTTTCACGCTTATCAAAAGCTTCATTTACAAAGGTTGTTTTTTTTAGTTTTACTTTCAATCTGCCATCATCACTAACAGCCTCCAATCCTACGGCTTCCTGTCCTTGGAATAGTAATATGTTACCATAATCGTTTATCATCGTTTATTTAGGTTCCATTCAATTCTTTTTTATAAAACAATGTATCTGTCATCCTTCAAGCGAAAAGCTCTAATTGCTCAAAATCGGGCTCTTTTGAAAGGCATTCAACTAAATTCTCTTTCAGCCATACTCCTACAAAGCGTTTGCACCTTGCACAATCATCGCTTCCGACCATCACTTCCCGTCCAACTGGACACGGTGTCAGATATTGGCATCTTAAAACCTCATCATATCGGTATTGGTATGGTACTTTTTTTATCTTCATCGCTTTTTTATTATCTGAATGATTGATGCCGAGCAAAAAGACTTGTCTTTTTGTTGTAACTTTTCTTTGAAAAGTTACTCTGTATTTAGCATCATTAATCCCTAATCAATAATCAATCATCTATTATTTATCTATTTTCTATTATTTGTATTGCTCCACATTGTATTGCTCCTTTCATTGCTCTTTATTGTATTGACCAAAATTATATTGCTCCACATTATATTGCTCCACATTGTATTGCTCTAATGGTGTTCTTTATTGTATTGCTCCACATTATATTGCTCCTTTCTTTTTTTATTTACTATCTCTATTAATTCTGCCTTTGAAAGGCTTATTGAATAATAAAAACCACGAAATCCGACATGAGTATAAAATGCCACCTTATAATACTGCTCCAGCAGTTTGATAAGTTTATCTATTCTCTTGCGAGAGGAAAAACTTTTCACTGCCTCAGATAGCACCGACTTTGAAACTGAGAAGATACCACGCCGATACTTCAAGTCCGTTTTAATCTCCGAAACATCAATTGTATCATATACCGTTGAACGATCCCAACCGTCTGCCCTGCTTATCATCATGGTTTTTGTAGTAAAATAGTATTTTCTCTTGTTGCCCATGATTGACTTTAAGGCATGGTATGCGAGAAACAAAACGCACTCCTCCACGCTTTTATCATTATCCATGAAATCGAACAAGCTATCCCTACTTACGGAGAAAAAAGAATTGCTTAACTCTGTATTGAGCAATTTAAGCCCTTTATCAATGCTTACCATGCTATTTCCACCTTTGGCTTTTAAGCCCAGTCGCTTATAAGACTTCTCCACATCTTCACAATCTTTATATTCAACGGCGAGTGCGTAACAAAGTGCGTTATGAATACACTCTACACGCTTTTTTGTGCTGTCGGCAAAGCCATGGAACAGCGAGCAAGGAGCATTTATATATGTTGGCACCTGCTTGCTCATGTCACCTATTTTTCAAAGAACGCTTCAAGTTATATGCCGCCGCCTCTGCTTCCAGTTCCGCATCTGTTGAAACTCGGTTTTGTTGCATCCACTCGACAATCTCGGATTTTTTGAAATACAACAGCTTACGGCTTGGTTTATAGTGCGGTATCAACTTTTTGCAAGTCAGTTGGTAGATAGTATTCTTACCTATACCTGTCAGTCTTGCGACATCATCGACTACAAGCATTTCCTTTTGACCCATTAGCAAGATGTCTTCCAATCTGCTTAGCTTTTTCTCTAATCTGTCAAACTTCAAACCCAAATCTTCCATAATAAATCTATCATATTAATAATGGTGTGTGCTGCCGTGGTCATGTGAGTGGATGCCACTTCCTCGCACTTGTATCGCTCTTGTTATACTCACTTTAACAAGTTCGATGACGCAAAACTAAACTATAATTAAAAGTGGTGCAAACACAGAAAAACACAAAAAAAACACAAAAAAGTTTTGTGTTCAAATAAGCTTGGGTTTGTGAGTAAAAATGAGGCTCTCATTATCTGAGAGCCTCTAAGTTCGGGATTTTCGTTTAAGTTATTAATCAGTAATATTTATTGAAGAAATTCATAAACGGCTTAGTATCTCCGTCCATTGAACCACGCATATAGCGGTTGAATATTAAGGCTTTTAGTGTTATTGGTATAGTGTCGGAAGCTCTGAAATCTCTTAGGCCAGCATTGATATAATCGCTCAGATATTCGGATAATGAGCCGTTCCCTTCATTCTCTTTTTTCTGTAACATATGGTTTACCCACGCATACTCGTAAAACCATAGCATCCCTCTATTGAGGTCTTCGCCCTCTTGGGTGTATGGATTATCCTTCTCCCCCCTATAATAACGGCATAGGCAGATTAATTTATCCTTCTCCAACTCTGATAGCTTTTGTTTTTTCATACACTTAACCTCCTTATAATTATTTTCTTACTCATCATTGTTTCTAAATAATTCTTTATGTCATCCAATAAGTCCAACCCTTTTTCAACATTATATTTAATACTATCTCTTTTCCATTCTAAAACTTTTGTAGCATTTTGTGCCACTGAAACGCAAAAACAGTTTTCTATATTAAGGTCTCTAAGAAAAGAACGAGGGGTAGCTCCGTCACCATAAATATAGCCAAGTTCAAAGCATGAACAGATAAGCATAGCGAGAAAGTGAGCCTGATTATCGCACTTTGATTTATAATTAGCAATAGTGCTATTAACACTTTTTTTTAAGTCGTCAATATTAATGCCTGGTTTATACCTTAAACTCTCTTTTGGCCTACCGTGTTTATTATACCTCTTACGCTCGTTTTCAGCTTCGTTTGGTTTCTTAGCCCATTCGCAAATAATGTTTAACACTTGCTTCTCTCTAAATAATTCTTCTTTGGCATTTTCAAGAAAGCATCTATATCTATCAATCTTAGGGTGCATTTCTATGCTTTGATTAATACCAAATAAATTATTGTCGATAGATGCTTTTGAAAGTCTTGTTATTTCGGTCTTTACTTCGCTTGGTTCTTTGTCGTACTTTTGGCTTACATCGGATACTAAAGCATCTAATTTCGAGCATATCTCTTTCGTTGGTGCATCATAATTAGCCATTATAGGAATTAACCTAGTATCTATCATAGTCATCCAGTTTTCCATAACTAACTAAATTTCAAAAAGTTTGTCTATCCTATCGAAAGCCTCATCACGCTCTGAGCTAAGCAGGTCGGCATAAATCTGTGTGGTGCTTATATCACCATGACCAAGTAACTTGGAAAGAGTGTAGATGCTCGTCCCTGCTGTGATTTGAGCCACGGCAAAAGTATGTCTTGCCGTGTGGTTGCTTATGTCTTTCTGTATTCCAGCAGCTTTCGCCCATGCTTTTAATACTGGGTTAATACTGGAATTCTCAAAAGGTAATGAGCAAAAAACATCGTCCAAGCCATCAAGCCTTTCCCTCTCACATTCGCTAAGTATTTTCATAGCCAACTGATTTAGTTTTAATGTCTGTGGCTTTTGCGTTTTTTGCACTGTGATACGAAGATATTCATTTCCGTTCTCTGCTACGACATCTTTCCAAGTAAGATTTCTAATATCACTAATACGAAGCCCAGTACAGCAGCCGAAAAGGAAAGCCCGTTTGATTTCTTCGTTTCGACATGGTGTGTCAATCAGCTGCTTTACCTCGTCATGGGTCAAATAAACTCTCGGTGCTGACTTTCTATTAATGCTCTTTTTATCCTCAGCATCAAGATAAAGATTTGGATTAACGGCTATGAGTTTCCGTTTAACGGCAAAGTTCAATGCTGCTACAAGAGTTTCAAAATAGCCTTTTTGCGTACTTGAAGAAAGTGTTTTGCCGTTTATGGTATGGCGGAAAGACTTAGCCGTTTGCAAATAATCAAGAAAGCTACGCAAGAAAGCTTCGTCAATATTTGAAAGCTTTTTTTTGTCTCCCCCGAACTCTTTAATATGGTGTATCAGTTTTTCGATGGTTTCGGAACGGGCTTTGCTACGCCCTGTCCGTTGCTTTTCTTCTTTGTAAAATTTAAGGAAATCACCCAGCGTTAGACTATTCTGCTTAGGTATATTAAACTGCTTGCTCTCAAGGTCGGAAACCTTATCATGCCAAATCTTTTCTGCTTTGCGTTTAACCTCTACATAACCAGTGGTACCCTTCTTAGGAAGCCGTAACCCCTTTATGAACTCATAACGCTTTCGTCCGTCTTTATCACAAAAGACCAAAAACAAACTTTGGGAGCCGTCCTTCAATGCACGCCCCCTCAAATGGCAGTTATGACTGCTGAAAATGGTAGTTTCTTCTGTTTTTGCCATAATAATATCACTTTAATTGTCACTGAGTGCAAAGATAGATATTATATATAAGACTGCCAAAATAATAAGCAAAAAAAGTGACCAAAAAGTGACAAAGTAACCAAAAACAAAGTCAGAAAAACACAAATAAAAAAGTAATGAAAACCTATAAAATGCTGATTTTAACCTATTTTGTTTTATTATGACTGAGTATAGATAATTTGACCCTCAAACATAAATTTAATAGTTAATTTAGTTAATAATATTTACTTTATTCTGCAAATATAAGGCTTTTGGCTCACATTTCCGACAAAATCAGCCTTTTATTTTCAATTCTTCGCGTAAAAAACGTGGAGTATAGC
>JAEEGL015250225.1_pt1 | contig 10396 bp, 9 predicted proteins | sample 9134231 | NCBI WGS metagenome assembly JAEEGL01 (sample SAMN16246548, study PRJNA631951) | gut metagenome | biome: gut microbiome; feature: rumen; material: fiber-attached | host: Bos | place: Iran: Karaj | collected 2018-10
AGCAGGCTATGATGAAAGAAACGCTTACTTTGAGTGTATCCACGAGATGAAGCTTATCGTTGACCTTATTTACCAGAGCGGTTTTGCAGGCATGAGATATTCTATCTCCAACACAGCCGAGTACGGCGATTACATCACAGGCCCCAAGATCATCACAGAGGACACAAAGAAGGCTATGAAGAAGATCCTTTCCGATATCCAGGACGGTACTTTTGCGAAGGAATTCCTTCTTGATATGTCACCCGCAGGCGGTCAGGCTCACTTCAAGGCTATGAGAAAGCTTGCTTCCGAGCATATGTCCGAAAAGGTCGGCGAAGATATCCGTAAGCTTTACAGCTGGAACGGCGAAGACAAGCTTATCAACAACTAATTTTTATTTTTCGTAATTAAAAGATAAAATCAGATCGGGCTGCTGCCTGTTTTCGGGCGGCAGTCTGTTTTAAAAAACCGGGGGAAATACCGATGTCAAAAAAGATAACGATTTTTGACTCAACACTAAGGGACGGCGCACAGGCCGAGGGTGTATCCTTTAGTGTTGAGGACAAAATAAAGGTTGTTGCCGCGCTTGATGAATTGGGCGTTGGTTTTATAGAGGCGGGCAATCCGGGTTCAAACCCAAAGGATCTGGAGTTTTTTGACCGCATAAAAAATGTAAAACTTAATAATTCAAAAATAGCGGCTTTCGGCAGTACGCGCCGAAGAGGTATATCGCCGTCGGAGGACAGCAATTTGCAGGCGCTTTTGGGTGCAGGCACGGAGGCTGTCGCAATTTTCGGCAAATCATGGGATTTTCATGTAACGGATATTATAAATACCACCCTTACAGAAAATCTTGAAATGATATACGATACTATCGCTTTTTTGAAAGAAAAAGGCAAGTATGTCGTGTTTGATGCGGAGCACTTTTTTGACGGCTATAAGGAAAATCCCGAATACGCCATAAAAACGCTTGACGCGGCTTCACAGGCGGGTGCGGATTGCCTTTGCCTTTGCGATACAAACGGCGGAACTTTTCCGCAGGAGATATTTGATATAACCAAGCGTGTTATAGAACGCTTTGACGTAACTGTAGGTGTACATTGTCATAACGACTGCGGTATGGCGGTGGCAAACTCTGTTATGGCGGTACAGGCGGGCGCAGAACACGTACAGGGTGTAATGAACGGCTTCGGCGAGCGCTGCGGCAACACCAATCTTTCAACGGTGATACCGAATTTGCAGTGCAAGCTGGACTATGAGTGTATCCCCGAGGAGAATATATCAAAACTTACCCATATTGCAAGAAAAGTCAGCGAGATAGCAAATCTTCAGCTTTCTATCCGCGAGCCTTTTGTCGGCAAATGCGCTTTTGCGCACAAAGGCGGTATGCACATTGACGGCGTGAGCAAAAACAGCCGCAGTTTCGAGCATATCGACCCGTCGGTCGTAGGCAACGAAAGACGTTTCCTTACAAGCGAAGTAGCGGGCAGAACTACCATACTTTCGACAGTACAGAAGATAATTCCCGGTGTCGAGAAAAACTCACCCGAAACGGGCAAGGTCATCGACAAACTTAAAGAGCTTGAATACGAGGGTTATCAGTTTGAGGGCGCAGAGGGCGGTTTTGAACTGCTTATCCGTAAAACATTGGGTAAGTACAAACCATTTTTTGAGCTTGAAACATTCAAGATAATCGGCGAGCATCCGCCGTACAGCGACGGAAAAACGGCATCTGCGGTCATAAAGATCAAGGTCGACGGCAAGTCCGAAATAACGGCGGCAGAGGGCAACGGTCCCGTAAACGCACTTGACAGGGCGCTCAGAAAGGCATTGGAAGTTTTCTATCCCAATCTTTCACAGGTACACCTTGTCGATTACAAGGTGCGTGTGCTGGACGGCACATCCGCAACAGCATCCAAGGTAAGGGTACTTATTGAGTCATCGGACGGCGTTGAAAACTGGACAACGGTTGGCGTTTCCGAGGATATTATAGAGGCCAGCTGGATAGCACTTGTAGACTCGCTTGAATACAAGCTTATAAAAGATATTGAACAGAAATTCAGAACATTCTTATAATTTGTAATAAATTTTTTTAGGAGGCAAAAAACTATGGGCATGACAATGACTCAGAAAATTTTAGCGGCTCATGCAGGGCTTGAGTCCGTTAAGGCAGGTCAGCTTATCGAAGCTAAGCTTGATCTTGTACTCGGCAACGATGTTACAACACCCGTTGCTATCAAAGAATTTAAAAAAATAGGCGTGGACAAGGTATTCGATAAGGATAAGGTAGCTATCGTACCCGACCACTTTACACCCAACAAGGATATCAAATCCGCAGAACACTGCAAAATGGTGCGTGAATTTGCTCACGACAAGGACGTTACGAACTACTTTGAGGTAGGTCAGATGGGTATTGAGCACTGTCTTCTTCCCGAAAGCGGTCTTACGGTTCCCGGCGATGTTATCATCGGTGCAGACTCTCATACTTGTACATATGGTGCTGTAGGCGCGTTCTCAACAGGTGTCGGTTCTACCGATATGGCTGTTGGTATGGCTCGCGGCGTTGCATGGTTCAAAGTTCCTTCCGCTTTAAAATTTGTTCTTAAAAACAAGCCTGCAGAGTGGGTAAGCGGTAAGGATATAATTCTTCATATCATCGGTATGATAGGTGTTGACGGCGCTCTTTACAAATCTATGGAATTTGCGGGCGACGGTTTACAGTACCTTTCCATGGATGACAGATTTACCATTGCAAACATGGCAATCGAAGCGGGCGGCAAGAACGGTATCTTCCCTGTTGACGAAAAGACACTTGAATATGTTAAGGAACATTCTCAGAAGACTCCCGTTATCTACGAGGCTGACGAGGATGCGGAATATGATGCGGTTTACGAGATAGATCTTTCCACACTTCGTCCTACAGTAGCTTATCCTCATCTTCCCGAGAATACAAAGACTATCGACGAAGCAAAGGGTCTTGAGATCGATCAGGTAGTTATCGGCTCATGTACAAACGGACGTATCTCCGATATGAGAATTGCCGCTTCTATCTTAAAGGGCAAGAAGATCGACAAGAATATCCGCTGCATCATTCTTCCCGGTACACAGAAGATATGGTTACAGTGTGTTGAAGAAGGCCTTGCAACTATCTTTGTAGAAGCAGGCTGTGCGTTCTCTACACCTACCTGCGGTCCTTGCTTAGGCGGTCACATGGGTATACTTGCAAAGGGCGAAAGAGCACTTTCAACGACCAACAGAAACTTTATCGGACGTATGGGTCATCCCGAAAGTGAAGTTTATCTTGCAAGCCCCGCGGTTGCTGCTGCTTCGGCTATCTACGGCAAGATAACAGACCCCGCAGAGGTTTGATGAAAGGAGAATGTAAATTATGAAAGCATGCGGAACAGTTTTTAAATATGGTGACAATATAGATACAGACGTTATTATCCCCGCAAGATACCTTAACTCTTCAGACCCCAAGGAACTTGCGGCACACTGCATGGAGGATGCTATCCACTCCACGGTACCTTTTGCGGCTAACGTAAAAGAGGGCGATATTATCGTTGCTGAAAAGAACTTCGGCTGCGGTTCTTCAAGAGAGCACGCACCTATAGCTATCAAGGCAAGCGGTATTTCCTGCGTTATTGCCAAGAGCTTCGCAAGAATTTTCTACCGCAACGCAATAAATATCGGTCTTCCTATCCTTGAATGTGAGGATGCGGCAAACGATATTGATATGAGCGATAAGGTAGAGGTAAACTTTGATACGGGTGTTATTACAAACCTTACAAAGAACAAGACTTACCAGGCACAGCCTTTCCCGCAGTTTATGAAGGAAATGATGGCTGCGGGCGGTCTTATTGAGCAGACAAAGGTTAAACTTGGCTTGAAATGAGTCTTTTAGATGGTATTATCCTTATTTTTCTGGCGTATTTTATGATATGTCTGGCGGCAGGCGGATTGCCGGGAAGATTGTATTGGAAGAATCGGACAGATCCCGAAGCTCCGGGCAAATCAATGAATGCGCTGGGTATTATTGTACTTATGGTAATGTTCGGTTCGGTAATAGTTCATTCCGATGAGCAAAAGTACAGTGAGGAAAGCGTTGAATGTATAGACAGCATATACGTTCAATACAACGGAAAAGTTTATAAGCTGGAAGAAACCGAAGAAATAAAGAAGATCTTTGGAAAAAGAAAATTTTCGGGCAACTTCTATGATTATGAATATGATGAGGATAATTTTATAGCCCTGATTGACGAAGACGATCATAAAAATGATATTTGGTATTATTTTGTTAAGGGAAAAAACAATGTATATAAGTATTATCCCGAAACAAAAAAAGAGTTTCAGGCCGATTACTGGTACACTATACCGAGAAGTTCGGGCAGGAAACTTGAAAAAATATTGAAGAAATACCATATAAATATCAAAAGATGATATCAAGAAATCTGTTTTTGAGGGTATGAGCATACAGCATAAATTTTTTTGAGGTATGCAAATATTATTTATCAAACAACTACGAAAGGATATGAATTAAAATGAGTAACTTTAACATTGCTGTTGTAGCGGGCGACGGTATAGGCCCCGAAGTAATGGAGCAGAATATAAGAGTATTGGACAAGGTAGGTCAGAAGTTCGGCCATTCTTTCAAGTACGAATATGTAAAGGGCGGCGGATGTGCTATCGACGAGTTTGGCGAGCCTTTACCCCAGCATACTATTGATGTGTGCAAGGCAAGTGATTCCGTTCTTCTCGGTGCTGTAGGCGGCTGGAAGTGGGATACTCTTCCCGGCGACAAGAGACCCGAAAGAGCACTTTTAGGTCTTAGAGGCGCACTTGGTTTATTTGCAAACTTACGTCCCGCAACACTTCACGAGGCATTAAAGGACGCTTGCCCCTTAAAGCCCGAGTTTGTACAGGACGGCGTTGATATCATGGTAGTTCGTGAGCTTACGGGCGGTATGTATTTCGGCGAAAAGGGCAGAAAGCAGACCGATATGGGCGAGGCTGCTTATGATGTTGAGCAGTACAGCGTAAAGGAAGTTGAGCGTATCACAAGAACAGCTTTCGAGATCGCAAGAAAGAGAAAGAAACACCTTACAAATGTTGACAAGCAGAACGTTCTTGAGTCTTCAAGACTTTGGAGAAGCACGGTTCTTGAAGTTGCCAAGGATTACCCCGATGTAGAACTTGATCATCTTTATGTTGATAACGCTTCTATGCAGCTTATCATGCGTCCTTCTACATTTGATGTTATCGTTACGGGCAATATCTTCGGCGATATCCTTTCCGACGAGGCATCTCAGCTTACAGGTTCTATCGGTATGCTTCCTTCGGCTTCTTTAGGCGAGGGCAGCCTTGGTATGTACGAGCCTGTTCACGGTTCTGCACCCGATATTGCAGGCAAGAACATTGCTAACCCGATCGCTACTATCCTTTCGGGCGCTATGATGCTTAAATACAGCTTCGGTCTCCAGGATGAGTCCAAGGTCATCGAGGACGCTGTTGCAAAGGTTCTTAACAACGGTTACAGAACAGGCGACATCATGAGCGAAGGCATGAAGAAACTTGGCTGTGTAGAAATGGCAGACGCTATTCTTGCAGAAATTTGATGAAATATTACGGGGGTGGGTCAACCACTCCCGCACTTTATAAGGAGGTTAATTTATGATAAGTGACAGAGTAAAAAAAGGCCCCGAAAAAACACCTCATCGTTCGCTTTTTAAAGCTATGGGCTATACGGACGAAGAACTTTCAAGACCGCTGGTCGCTGTTGTAAATGCACAAAACGAGATAATCCCCGGTCATATACATCTTGACAATATTGCAAAGGCTGTTAAGGCAGGTATCCTTGCAGCAGGCGGTACACCTATCGAAGTACCCGCTATCGGCGTTTGTGACGGTATTGCAATGGGTCATATAGGTATGCACTATTCGCTGCCCACAAGAGAACTTATTGCGGACTCCGTGGAATGTCAGTTAAAGGCTCACGCTTTTGACGGCGTAGTGCTTATCCCCAACTGTGATAAAATAGTTCCGGGTATGCTTATGGCAGCAGCAAGAGTAAATATCCCCGCTATCGTATGCAGCGGCGGTCCTATGCTTGCAGGCCACAAGTGCGGCGAAAAACTTTCTCTTTCCAAAACTTTTGAGGCCGTAGGTGCTTACGAGGCAGGTCTTATAGACGATAAAGAATTAAAGGAATACGAGAACAAGTCATGTCCGAGCTGCGGTTCATGTTCGGGTATGTACACTGCAAACAGTATGAACTGTTTAAGCGAAGTTATCGGTATGGCTCTTCCCGGCAACGGTACTATTCCCGCTGTTTTAGGCGACAGGATCGGTCTTGCAAAGCACGCAGGCATGCAGATAATGAAACTTATCGAAAAGGATGTAAAGCCCCGCGATATCATGAACGAAAAGGCATTCAGAAATGCTCTTACAATGGATATGGCGCTCGGCTGCTCCACAAACAGTATGCTTCATCTTCCCGCTATCGCTCATGAAGCAGGCGTGGAATTAAATCTTGACCTTGCCAACGAGATAAGCGCAAAGACACCTAACCTTTGCCATCTTGCACCCGCGGGTTCAAATTATATCGAAGAACTTAACGAAGTAGGCGGCATCCCTGCTGTTATGAAAGAGATCAGCAAGCTTGGTCTGCTTGAACTTGACAACCTTACCGTTACATTAAAGACGGTCGGCGAAAATATTGCACCTTTCGAGGGCGCTGACGGTACTCTTGTAAGAACTGTGGAAAATCCTTATTCAACAACAGGCGGTATCGCTGTTTTACGCGGCAATATCGCACTTGACGGCTGTGTTGTAAAAAGAAGTGCAGTTGCACCCGAAATGCTTAAGCACAGCGGCCCCGCACGCGTATTTGACAGCGAAGAGGATGCTATTGCGGCTATCTTCGGCGGCAAAATAGTAAGCGGCGATGTTGTTGTTATCCGTTACGAAGGACCCAAGGGCGGCCCCGGTATGCGTGAAATGCTTTCACCCACATCCGCACTTGCAGGCATGAAGCTTGACAAGGAAGTTGCTCTTATCACGGACGGCCGTTTCAGCGGTGCTTCAAGAGGCGCAAGTATCGGCCATGTTTCTCCCGAGGCAGCTGCGGGCGGCAATATCGGTCTTGTACAAGAGGGCGATATGATAGATATCGACATAAACGAGGGTAAGATAAGCATGAGAGTTTCCGACGAGGAACTTGCACAAAGACGTGCGGCATGGACTATCCCCGAACCAAAGATAAAGACAGGTTATCTGTCAAGATACGCAAAGCTTGTCAGCTCTGCGGACAAGGGCGCAATTTTGATGTAAGCCCCGAAAATATTATGAAAGGAGTATGTAAATGCTTTTAAACGGTTCCGAAATTTTAGTAGAGTGTTTAAAAGAGCAGGGTGTAGATACCATTTTCGGCTACCCGGGCGGTGCCGTACTTAATATCTACGATGCGCTTTATAAACATCAGCATGAAATTAAACATTACCTTACCTCGCACGAGCAGGGCGCGGCGCACGCTGCCGACGGCTATGCACGAGCAACGGGCAAGGTCGGCGTTTGCCTTGCTACAAGCGGCCCCGGTGCGTGTAACCTTGTAACGGGTATTGCAACGGCTTATATGGACAGTATCCCCGTTGTTGCCATTACGGGCAACGTAGGCGTTAGCATGCTTGGCAAGGACAGCTTCCAGGAAGTTGATATAACGGGCGTTACAATGCCTATCACTAAGCATAATTTTATCGTTAAGGATATCAAGGACCTTGCGGAAACTATCCGCCGTGCGTTCTGGATAGCAAGAAAGGGTCGTCCGGGCCCCGTACTTGTGGATATCACAAAAAATGTTACAGCCGATACTTACGAGTATGAGAAAAAAGAGCCTTATCCCATTGAAAAGCGTATAAACACTATTACAGAGGAAGACCTTGAAAATGCGATAAAGCTTATCAAAGAGGCAAAAAGACCTTTCCTTTACTGCGGCGGCGGCTGTATAAATGCAGAGGCAAGCAAAAGTATTGCCGAGTTTGTAAAGAAGTTTGATATCCCCGTTTCCGTTTCGGCTATGGGTCTCGGTACTGTACCTTCCACATTACCGCATTATACAGGCATGATAGGTATGCACGGTACAAAGACATCAAACCTGCTTGCAAACGAGTGTGACCTTTTTATAGCAATGGGTGCGCGTTTCAGCGACCGTGTTGCTACAAATTTTGAAAAATTTGCTCCGCGTGCAAAAGTCCTTCATATTGATATAGACCCTGCGGAGATAAATAAAAATATCCTTGCGGTTCAGTCTGTAATAGGCGATGTTGACGAGATAGTCAAGCGTCTTATCGCCAAGATCGAGCCTATGGAGCACAAGGACTGGATGAGCACAGTAAACCGTTATAAGGAAAGCTTCCCGCTTAAATATGACGATGACGGTACTTTAAAACCCCAGTATGTAATGGAGCGTATCAATGAGATATGCCACGGCGAGGAGATAATCGTTACCGAGGTAGGTCAGCATCAGATGTGGGCTTGCCAGTTTATAGAGCAGAAATATCCACGTCATTTCCTTACTTCGGGCGGTCTCGGTACAATGGGCTACGGTCTTGGCGCTGCTATCGGTGCAAAGGTAGGTCAGCCGGAAAAGACTGTATTCAATATCGCAGGCGACGGCTGTTTCTATATGAACCATATAGAACTTGCAACGGCTGTTGCAAATGATGTGCCTATTATAGAGGTCGTTATCAATAACCATGTTTTGGGTATGGTAAGACAGTGGCAGGATCTTTTCTATGATGCACGATATTCCCAGACCAACCTTGACAAAGCCACAGACTTTGTAAAGCTTGGTGAGGCTTATAAATGTGCTGTATTCAACGTAACCAAGAAAGAGGATGTTGATGCTGCCATCAAGGGCGCTATGAGTGCAGGCAAACCCGCACTTATTATCTGTGAGATAGGCAGGGATGAAAAGGTATTCCCGATGATCCCCGCAGGTGCGGCTTGTGATGATATGCTTACACTTGATGACTATAACGCACTTCAAAACAGACCCGAATTATAATCAAAAAAGGCTTCCGTATTTTACGGCGGCCTTTTTTGATATTCGGGGAAATCTTGAATTTTTTTACGGGTGAAGAATTATATTGAAATCCATTGTATTATAGTTTAAAATGTAAATAGAAGAATTTGTTGTGCCAAAATGATATTCAGAGGAGGGAAACGTATGAAACTATCCGTAATATTTGAAGATAAGCCCAAACGTTGGGGATTTCGGGGAGATCCGTACTTTTGGGATCATTTAAAAGGGCTGGCGGAGAATATGGATATTATTTCTCCCGATGAGTTGGAAAAGTGGATAAAAAACGAATATATTTTGCTTTCGGGCAAGCCTATGACCGATAAATACGGGGATTTTGCCGTAATAGAACGATTTGCCCACGGAGGAATGAGTTCCGGAGGGGTAGATAACCTATGGTGGATAGATGAGGGTATCCCGCTGTTGAAAAGCAGGCTGACTGCACGCGGTTGATTTCTGCATAAACAAAAAAAGTGGAGACAGGTGTCTGACCCCTGTCTCCTCATGCATGGCAAGAAGCTCATAGTAATAGAAGTCGTTTGCTTGAAAATAAACACTAAATTAGGGAGGTAATAATTATGTTAGATCGAATGGGACGTGACGAAATGCACTATAGGATTGCTCATATTGATGATCCAATATTTGAAAATAAGGATGAGGTCTTGATTGATATGAGAAATATTACAAATCCTAATTTCCAAGATAATCAAGGAGTGTCTTATTTGCATATGGCTTGCCAGGCACATTCAATAGAAGCTATAAAAATTCTTTTGGAGTTAGGAGCGGATCCTAATATTAATGATAATAAAGGATTTTCACCTATAACAAGTGCACTTGGAAGAATCGATGATAATAATAAGATGATACTAGAGATAATGTTACAAAGCGGATTAGATTTAACAAAAAAAGAAGGGGAAAAAAGTTTGAGAGAATGGATCGAACAGTTTCGAGAAGATGAATTAAATAGTATTATAGAAAAATATGGGGACAGATGACGGTTCTTTGTCCTGTTTTTATCCTCTTAGAAGCCGCTTAAACAGCGGGCGAGACAGAGAACCGTCCCCTGTCCTTTTAAAATTTGCTTTAGAAAATGGCTTTTAAGATTGGAGGGGAAACTTGTGATAAAATCGGAATGTCAGATACCATTAGTGTATAAGAAAATGAATGATTGTGGATTATTATCCGGAGAAACATATTTGTGGCTTGATGATATGGAATGGATAACAATAGAAAAAATTTTGGAATATAAGTATGAGGAAGGAGAAAGCAAATCTATAATTCCTTTTGCACATACTGCTAGATATGATAAGTGGGTATGGGTTTTAAACGAGGATAATACAG
>JAEEGL016046261.1_pt1 | contig 10396 bp, 7 predicted proteins | sample 9134231 | NCBI WGS metagenome assembly JAEEGL01 (sample SAMN16246548, study PRJNA631951) | gut metagenome | biome: gut microbiome; feature: rumen; material: fiber-attached | host: Bos | place: Iran: Karaj | collected 2018-10
ATAGTCAAGCAGCCGAGAGTATTCGAGATGCTTGCGGTAAGGATACTTCTTGTTGCTCTCCTTGCGGCACTTACCGGACTTATTGTCTGGCGTGTCATGGCGGGTACGGTCATAAGACGTCAGTACAGCCAGATCGCGGAAGCAAAAGAAGAGGCGGAAAGAGCTAACAGTGCCAAGTCAAGGTTCCTTGCAAACATGTCTCATGAGATAAGGACACCTATCAATACGATACTCGGTATGGATGAGATGATACTGCGTGAGGATCCGACGGATGTTCCGAAGACATATTTCATGTCCGTCATGAACTATGCATTTGATATAAAGAGTGCAACGGAATCACTTCTCAATCTCATAAATGACCTGCTTGATATGTCCAAGATCGAGTCGGGTAAGATGAATCTTGTTGAGACGGAATATGACGTTACCGAACTTCTCCGTTCTATAACATCGATGATAAGAGTCAGAAGCGACGAGAAGGATCTGTATTTCGATGTTGACGTTGATGAGACACTTCCTGTCAGGATGTACGGTGACTGCGGTAAGATCAAGCAGATCGTTCTAAACCTCCTTACAAATGCGGTCAAATATACCGAAGAAGGCGGATTCATCTTCAGCGTAAAGGTAGAAGGAAGGTCAGAGGAAGACGACAGGATACGCTTACGATTTTCGGTAAAGGATACCGGTATCGGTGTTAAGGAAGAGGACAGGGAGAGGCTGTTTACCGCATACGAGCGGCTTGATGAAGAGAAGAACAGCGCGATCCAGGGAACCGGACTCGGGCTTGACATATCAAGACGTTTCGCGGAACTGCTCGGCGGTGATCTTGTATGCGAGAGCGAGTACGGCAAAGGGTCGGAATTCATACTCACGGTGACACAGAAGGTGATCGACGAAAAGGGTATCGGAATATTTACCGAGCATGACGAGTCCGATACAAAGGGCCCTTACGTTCCGCAGTTTGTCGCTCCCGATGCGGATGTTCTTGTCGTTGATGACAACCCGATGAACTTAAATGTAATAAAAGGACTTCTTAAGGCGACCAAGATGTTTGTTACGACCGCAAAGAGCGGCGAGGAATGTCTTGAGAAGATCAGATACGGAAGCTTTAATGTCGTACTTCTTGACCATATGATGCCGGGCATGGACGGTGTCGAGACACTTGAACGCATAAGGGAGACGCATCCGGATCTCCCGGTATATGCGCTCACGGCGAATGCAACTGCCGGCGAGGAATTCTATCTGTCAAAAGGATTCAACGGTTATCTTGCAAAACCTATCGACAGTATTGCACTTGAGCGTGCGATAATGAAACACCTGCCGGAAGAGATAATGGAAAAAGCTTCAGCTGAAGATGCGGTTGAAGATCTTAAGGAAATACCCGACGATCTTAAGTGGGTTGAGAGTGTTCCGGGACTTTCTACCGAAGACGGCATAAAGGCAGCGGGCGGAATATCATCATACATATTTGCACTCAACCTTTTTGCGGATACGATCGACGATAATTCAAAGGTCATTGAAGACGCATACGAGGCGGATAACCTGAAACTGTACACCGTAAAGGTCCATGCGCTCAAAACTTCGGCAAGGATCGTAGGCGCATCCGAACTGTCAGCTCTTGCCGAGAAGCTTGAAGAAGCCGGTAATCACAAGAACATTGATTTCATTGATGACAATACCGAAAAGCTTCTTGCAATGTACAGGGAATACAAGGAAAAGCTTGCAGGACTTCATGAAGCAGGCGATGCGGATGAATCCGAAGGAAAAGAAATGATCCCGGAGGATGAACTTGCCGGCGCATACGAGGCTCTCCGCGAAGTTGTCCCGCAGATGGATTATGATGCGGTCGAGATGATACTTGACCAGCTTAAAGGATATAAGCTCCCTGAAGAGGATGCAGGAAAGATGAAGGAGATCGCAAAACTTCTGAAGGCGCTTGACTGGGATAAGATCGAGAAGCTGATCGGCGCTCAATAAACGACAAGGAGACACAAAAATGAAAAACCACGTGATGATGCTCGGAGCCAAAGAGTCTTTTCTGACACGCGTTCTTGTCGGAAAAATGAAAGGGGCGGATATCGAATGCGAATTCGTGCCGCTTATGATAGATGCCATCAACGAGAAGTGGGAAGGTACGCGTCTTGTAACGCTTTTTATGGATGCAGGCGATAAGCCGAGGCTCGATGTCCTTCATTTTATAAATGAAAAGATGGATGAGGATTCGGTGCCGATGATAGTCATCGGCGAGAAGGACGAAGTGAAGTTTGTTACCGACAATGTTTCTGCGGACGGGATCTACAGGACATTCATCCGTCCCGTCAACAATGAGGAATTCTTAGGCTGCGTTGTCGAACTGTACGCGAAGTATGAAGCGGGAGAGTTCAAGAAGAACATCCTTATCGTTGATGATGATGTGAACTACTTAAGTCTTATAAGGGAATGGCTCAAGGACTATTACAAAGTATATATGGCCAATTCGGGCCTTCAGGCTATCAAATGGCTCGGAAAGAACAAAGCGGATCTTATACTGCTCGATCATGAGATGCCCGTAACAAGCGGCCCGCAGGTTCTCGAGATGCTGCGAAGCGACCTTGATACGAAGGATATCCCGGTCATGTTCCTTACCGGAAAGAGCGACAAGCAGAGCGTTATGCAGGTAGTGTCACTTAAGCCCGAGGGATATTTTCTTAAGAACATAGAACGCGAAGAACTGCTCGAAAAGCTTGAGGAATTCTTTATTCTTCATAAATAATACGGAGAGTGAAAATCATGATGGAGTTTTTACAGGCACATCAGCTGAATTTTATGCTGGCCCTTTCTGCGGCATGCGGAACGGTAGCTTTGTTTGTGCTGGTAGCAAAAGCCATACCGACAAAAAGAAGGAGAGCGCTTCTTGGCATTGAGCTCTCGTCGATGTTCCTGCTGTATTTTGACAGGCTCGCATATATGTATTCCGGTGATACGCGGCCGATGGGATATGTCATGGTCCGCGTAACCAACTTTCTTGTCTTTTCACTGACGCTTGTCGTCATCATCACGATAAACAATTATTTTATCGACATACTCGCAAATGAAGGCGGACTTGCCGAGGTCCCGGTACGCCTTAGGATAACGAACGTGATGTGTGTTGTCGGGATACTGCTCATCGTCTTTTCACAGTTTACAGGCCTGTACTATTATTTCGATGAAGCGAACAGATATCAAAGAGGACCGGGATTCATACTGTGTTACTTATTCCCACTCTTAGCACCTATACTGATACTGACAGTTATAATACAGTACCGCGAGAGACTCTCTCGCCCCGTACGTATCTCAATATATATATTCATTATCGCTCCCATGGTAGCGTCAATTATCCAGATATATGCATACGGGCTCTCGCTTACCAACATAACGATAGTAGGTGCGGCTGCGGTCGTCTATATCGTTGCGCTTGTTGACATCAATAAAAAACTTGAGATCGCAAGTAAGAGTGAGATCGATTTCTTACGGGAAGAACACGAGAAACTGAGCATGCAGTTTCTGCAGACGATATCAGCGTTCGTAAATGCGATCGATGAAAGAGACAGATACAAAAAAGGTCATTCGGTAAGGGTTGCCGAATATGCAAAGATGATCGCCAAAACCTGCGGCATGAACGACGGGGAGTGCGAGCAGATATTTTATACAGCTCTCCTTCATGAAGTCGGAAAGCTCGGGATAAGCGATTCGATACTTCAAAAAAACGGCAACCTGTCCGAAGAGGAGATGGAGCAGCTCAAGACGGAGCCGCTCATTGGTGATAAGATACTGTCCCGGATAACTGATTATCCGTTCCTTCGTCTCGGTGCACGCTACGTACATGAAAGGTATGACGGAAGCGGATATCCTGACGGACTAAAGGGTGAGGATATTCCCGAGTCAGCCAGGATCATCGCTGTGGCGGATCTTTACGACGAGATGACAACCTACAGACAGAACAGGGATCCTTATCCGCAGATAATAGTCCGTGAAGAGCTTCTCAAGTATTCGGGTACACAGCTTGATCCGAGATTTGCCGCCGTTATGGTCGCGATAATGGATGAAGACCGTAATTACGAGATGAAGCAGGATGATGTGTCATACGACAAAAAGCCCGAGAAGGAATTCGAATGCGCCGAATACCGAAGTCATGTTTCAAAGGGAATACTCATTGAGGAGACCGTGACCGGAATATCGTTTGAGTGTTCCGAGAATAAAACTTCGGAAAATGATTTTTCCTCACCCTCCATTATCGTATACGACTCGTATGACGGACGGGTACATGACGATCCGAAGATGATCGAGGTGTTCCGTTTTATGGAGTACTGCGAGGCATGGTTTGACGGACATTACGTGTCGACGGCGGTAAGGGATATGCAGGTCGAAGTTACCGACATAGGGGAGCTTGGCATCGATCCTTCGGCCATGTCCGATAGTTCTTCGAGCAGATACGAGATCACTGCGGGACGTTTTGAGGATCACGTCAGGATCATGCTCATCGGCGGAGGCAAGACGGTAAAGATCATCCTTGCGCTTCCGGACAGCTCGAAATATGCGTATGTCGCAGTTACGGGCGAACACTGCAGTATAAGTAATATCAAGACCGAGCGTACACAGAACAGACTTTGCGAGGCTGATATACCCAGGATCGTATCGCCTGTTTCGTATATCGACAAGATGGTAGGAGATGTACCGAACATACAGATCAACAGGTCGAGGTCAGCTTCGACTGAAGGTATTGCGGTTGAGGACGGAATGAGACTGATCTTCCATACGATGAGCCTTCCTTCGGCCCATCTTGTCTGGCACTGTCCTTACGTTGTCCTGTATTCATCGGACGATAATACGGTTGGCGGACCGAATTACAAAGAGTATGCGCTTCTTAAGATGAACGGTGAAAACGAGTGTACCGACGAGTATGCCGAGAACACCGTAAAGGTTGTAAAGACCGATGAATTCAAAAGTTGGGACAGATGGAAAGAAGTTAATAAACGCGGTCTTGAGATAGAAGTTACATTCTTCTTAAAAAGGAACACAGTTGTTATGTCTGCGGAAGACGGCGGCATAATGATGGAAAACACTACGGTAATAAAAGATCCGTCCGATCAGGTATATGTTGCACTTACAGGGGATGAGTGCGCACTTACCGATATCAGGATCAAGAAATAGAAAAGAGGTAGATCATGGCTGTAAAAAGAATAATATGTTTCGGTGATTCAAACACATACGGATACAATCCGGAAAACGGAGGAAGGTATGATGAAAACACGCGCTGGCCAAAGCTTCTTGCAAAAAGACTCGGCAGTGAATATGAGGTGTTCGAGGAAGGACAGAACGGAAGAACGATCGCAAACGACGATCCGTGGGAAGGCGGAACGAAGTGCGGGATGGATTACGTGCTGCCTATGATCGAGTCAAAGAAACCGGTCGACCTTCTTGTCATCATGCTCGGAAGTAACGATCTTAAGAAAAAGTTTTCGCTTCCTGCCGCGGATATCGCGGGAAGCCTTATGACAATGCTGATGAAGATAAAAGGGTATTGCCAATACTTTATCGGCTGTCCGGAATTAAAGATTCTCATAGTATCACCGCCGGCTCTTTCCGAGCCTTTATCGGAATCATATTTTGCGACTTTCTTTGATGAGAAAGATACCGTAGAAAAGTCAAGGGAACTTGCAAAGTGGTACAAGATGGTCGCGGATCAGTTTGGATGTGAATTCGTAAACGCTACTGAAAAGATCAGCGCGGGTTCGGTCGACCACCTGCATCTGTCTCCTGAAGGACATGCCGAAATGGCAAGCCTTGTAGGAGATAAGATATTACAGATCTTCGGACAGAAATGAGAGAAAAGATCATGTGGCTTATCATATTCGGTGTTTCAATACTTGCGGCCACTGCGGGCGCGGTATATCTGTCAAGGAAGATCGAGAGTACCGGTATCTTCTCACAGATCACAAATAAAATGTATGTCACGATGCTGTCGGTCGCCGTTACTGTCGCGATACTGTTTGTGATAACGAAGATCTTTGATGTCACGAACATGATAATAATCGTGATGCATATCGCGGTTTTTTTACTGCTCGGTGATCTGGCGGGTTTTCTCATTAAAAAGCTCTCCTCTTCTGAGGTTAGCCCGCGTATGATCGATCTTATAGCGGTGCTTCTTTGCTTTGTCTATCTTTGTATCGGCTGGTTTCTCATGCACGGTATGTGGGAGACCGACTATACTCTTGCAACCGGCAAAAACGCGGGGCATATACGCATTGCGCACATCGCCGATTCGCATGTAGGATGCGGATTTAACGGTGAAGGTTTCGGCGACAGGCTTGAAAAGATACAGACTGCCGAGCCGGACATTCTCGTGATCACGGGTGATTTTGTGGATGATGACACATCTAAGGAAGACATGCTCGCCGCGTGTGCCGCACTCGGAAGATTCAATACAAAATACGGCATCTACTTCTGCTTCGGAAATCATGATGCAGGGTATTATTCGAATGAAAGAAGAGGCTACGGTATCGAAGAGCTTACAGCAGAGCTTGAGAGAAACGGCGTTACCGTACTTCAGGATGAGAGCGTTCTTATCGATGACAGGTTTTACGTGATCGGAAGACGGGATGCGGGATACGGTACGTCTGACAGGATAGCGGCAGGAGATCTTGTAAAAGATCTTGATAGGGACAAATACATGATCGTACTCGACCATCAGCCGACCGATTACGACGCGGAAGAAGCAGCGGGAGTCGACCTTGTTTTGTCGGGACATACACACGGCGGACAGATATTCCCGCTCGAATACATACAGCCGCTCGTATCGCAAAACGATAACGTGCGCGGGCATAAAAGACGCGGGAATACTGATTTTATCGTAACCGACGGCATCTCCGACTGGGCAATAAAATTCAGGACCGGATGCAAGTCGGAATTTAACATCGTAGATATTGACGGACCTGCTTCGTAAAAAGTAAAATATCAATGTTGGAACGTATTTTTCAACCAGGGAAGGAGAGTATTATTATGAAGTTCAAGTTTGGCATTAAGGAAGTAGTTGCAACCGGTATCGGAACCGCGCTTTTCGTTGCGCTTACCGAGATCCAGATCCCGCTCGGATTCATCCCCAACACGGCACTTCAGCCCAGGGCAGCACTCATCGCTTTTCTTGCTGCGGTATTCGGACCTATCGTCGGCGGTATCGTAGGTCTTGCAGGTCATGCACTCGGTGATGCGTTCTTCTACGGAAGCGTATGGTGGAGCTGGGTCATTCCCGATGGTCTGTTTGGTGTTGCTGTCGGACTGTTTGCGGCAAAGTTTGCTATAACGGAAGGCAGTTTTGATGGAAAGCAGATCGTAATGTTCAACGTTGTACAGACGGTTGCAAACGCTGTTGTCTGGATCATCGTGGCACCGGTGCTTGACATACTTATTTATGCGGAGCCTGCAAACAAAGTATTTGCTCAGGGGTTCTTCGCATTCCTCGGAAACTTTATCATCACTTTAGTACTCGGCACACTGTTTGCTGTCGGATACTCCAAGATAGGTGCTAAATCGGGAAGCCTTAAGAAAGAAGACTGATGACTGATCCTATAATCGAATTTAATGATTTTACGTTCAGGTACAGGGCTCAGTCCGAGCCTACGCTCAAGAACATAAATCTCACGATCCGGCCCGGAGAAAAGATACTTATAATCGGCCCTTCGGGATCCGGCAAATCGACACTGGCCCATTGCATCAATGGGCTGGTGCCTTTTATGTTCCCGGGAGAAATAACGGGAACGTATTCGGTCGGCGGGAAGGACCCCAAAGATCTTGAGATATTCGGACTGTCAAAGATCGTCGGAACCGTAATGCAGGACACCGACGGACAGTTTATAGGACTTACCGTTGCCGAGGATGTTGCTTTTGCACTTGAGAATGACTGTGTTGCGTTAGACGAAATGAAGGACAAGGTTGATGAAGTCGCAAAAGCAGTGTTCATCGATGACCTTCTTGAATCGTCCCCGAAGGAATTGTCGGGCGGACAGAAGCAGCGTGTATCAATGGCAGGCGTCATGGTAGATGACGTTAAGATATACCTTTTTGACGAGCCGCTTGCAAATCTCGATCCGAAAACGGGCAAGAATGCGATCGCGCTCATAGACGACATACAAAAGCGTCAGAACGCAACGATCATCATAATAGAACATCGTCTCGAGGACGCGCTGTACCGTGAAGCAGACCGCATAATCCTCATAAACGACGGTGAGATAGCAGCCGACTTAAAGCCCGACGAACTGCTGTCAACAGATCTTCTCGACGGTGCCGGGATAAGGTATCCGCTTTATGTTTCCGCGCTTCGTCATGCGGGCTGTGTGATAGAACCGGATACTCATCCGTCGTCGATAACATCGATGGATATCACACCGTACAAAGACAGATTCCTTAAATGGTTTACAAGCGTGAATCTTCCGGAAAAGAAAACCGGAACGGATATCATTTTGTCGGTGAAAGATCTCGGATTTTCATACACCAAAGAAAAAAAGGTGCTTACGGATATATCGTTTGATGTCCGCATGGGCGAGATGATGAGCATAGTCGGCAAGAACGGTGCCGGAAAATCAACACTCGCAGGTCTTATTTGCGGATTCAACACACCCGGCGAGGGGAAGATACTGTTAAACGGCAAAGATATTTCCCCGCTTTCGATAAAGGAGCGCGGCGAGCATATCGGCTATGTCATGCAGAACCCCAACCAGATGATAAGCAAGCCGATGATATTTGATGAAGTCGCACTCGGACTTACCGTAAGGGGCGAAAAGCCGGACTGGATCAAAGAGCACGTTAACAACACGCTTAAGACGTGCGGCCTTTATGAAATGAGAAACTGGCCGGTTTCGGCACTTTCGTTTGGACAGAAAAAACGTGTCACGATAGCTTCGATACTTGTTATGAGCCCTCAGATCATCATACTCGATGAGCCGACGGCAGGACAGGACTACAGGCATTATACGGAGTTCATGGAATTCTTAAAAAAGATCAATGAAGAACACCATGTCACGATCATAATGATAACCCACGATATGCACCTCATGCTCGAATATACGAACAGGGCTGTCGTTATAGCGGACGGACACCTTATCGCGGATGATACCCCATCACGCGTTCTTACCAATGACGATATAGCCGACAGGGCATTTTTGAAGCGCACATCGCTTTATGATCTTGCGGAAAAAATGGGAATAGATGACGCATCCGCACTCGCGGACCGTTTCATATACTTTGAAAGGAGCAGCACGGATGGCAGGAAGAGTTCTGTCGTATGAAAAAAAGAATACGTGGATCCATGATCTGTCGGGAGTGACGAAGCTGGTATTTTTCCTGCTCTGGTCGATAACGAGCATGATCAGTTACGACACGCGCGTCCTTAGCGTGATGCTCGTTTTAAGCCTTATTATTCTTCGCGCATCAAAGACCGAGTGGCGCCAGGTCGGAGCAGTGTTTAAGTTCATCATGTTCTTCCTTGTCATTAACGTCATCGCGATCTTTTTCTTTGCGCCGTACCAGGGATGCAAGATATACTGCTCCAAAACGGTAGTCGGGCACCTGTTCGGGAACTATTATTTCACAAAAGAGCAGCTGTTTTACGAAGGCAATATCATACTTAAATACATGACCGTCGTTCCGGCGGTGTTCATGTTTATCGTCACGACCGACCCGAGCGAATTCGCGGCATCACTAAACCGTGTCGGGATAAGTTATTACGTTGCATACTCGATCGCGATAGCGCTACGTTACATCCCCGATGTGCAGGATGACTACGTCAAGATCAAAAACGCCGAAGCGGCAAGAGGCATCGAGATGTCGAAAAAAGCCGGTGTGATCGGCAGGATCAAAAACACCGCCCCGATCCTTTTCCCGCTCGTTTTTTCAAGTATGAACAGGATAGATGTTGTAAGCAACGCGATGGAACTTCGAAGCTTCGGTAAGCACAAAAAACGTACATGGTATCGCGGTAAGCCGCTTCGTACCGCAGACTACTCGGTGATCATCGTTGCCGTTATATTTTGCGCAGCCGCACTGGTAATAACATTTGCAAACGGAAGCAGATTTTATGATCCGTTCTGAAAAAAGTTGTTGACATATAAAACACTTTAGTGTAATAATCAATTAAACCGTTGAAGGAGAGTGAGTAACTTCCGACAACCCGGTTATGAGAGAGCTGCCGATGGTGAGATGGCAGTAATCGGACCGGAAGCGAATGGACTCCTGAGGGCGAGCAGAACTTATAGTATGTGAGCCGGAGTAAATCCTCCGTTATCAAAGATCCGCGTATGATGGTACGCATGAGAGGGTACAAATGTACCAAGCCGGGTGGCACCGCAGGAAGAGTTTATAACATCCTGTCCCAGCAAAAAGCTGAGGC
>JAEEGL017293137.1_pt1 | contig 10396 bp, 9 predicted proteins | sample 9134231 | NCBI WGS metagenome assembly JAEEGL01 (sample SAMN16246548, study PRJNA631951) | gut metagenome | biome: gut microbiome; feature: rumen; material: fiber-attached | host: Bos | place: Iran: Karaj | collected 2018-10
CCGGCATTTAAGATGGTACTCGTTGGCGTAGGGAAATATGCTTATCGCCGTGATGACGGAGTACTGGTAGTGCCAATAGGCTGTTTGAAAGACTGAAACGCCGCAGGCAAAGCCCTTGTGCCCGCCGGACCCAAGCTGTAATTTTTCTACACACCATTATATAAAGACTCCCGCCCCAAAAAAAGGACGGGAGTTTTTTTGTGTTTGCACGCCTAGTGAGTTTCGGTATATCTTGTTTTTGTACTCCTGCTCGCTGACGCTCACCGACTATTGCCCACTAAAAATAAATTTGCCTATTTCAAAAATAAATCGTAACTTTGCAAATGCAAACCGAAAGGTATGGTTTGCCGAGAGAAAGCGCATTTCTCTTTGTTTCGTCGATGTGAATAGCTTGGACACTTTTCACAAAAGTTTAGCCGGAATAAAGGGATTTGAACGCTCGCTTGTATTGTATTCGTATTTGCTACGATACTTCAAGTGGAGTTATTTCAAATTCCATATCTGCTAACATTTAGGGAGTCCAAGCCCCTCACATCGAGGATATGAGGATTAATGGATGGCTCCACTTTTTTTCGTTTTATCACTGCTAATGAGCCTTGGCAAAAAAAGGAACAATGCCTATGGCAATAGTCAATGTAGTACGTTATGAGAACACTAAGGATGAGATTGTCGGCAAATACACCGAAAACGACATTCGTCTTGGCTCACAACTGATAGTTTATCCGTCACAAACAGCTTTTTTTGTTCGTGGTGGTCAGATTTTAGATGAGTTCAAATCTGGTACATACACCATAGAAAGCGGGAACATCCCACTGCTCAACAAACTTATAAATATACCTTTCGGCGGAGATTCTCCTTTTGGAGCTGAGGTGTGGTTTGTTAACCAAACAGCAATACTCGACTGCAAATGGGGAACAGCTGCTCCCTTGCAGATAGAGGATCCTAAATATGGTGTAATTGTACCTGTGAGAGCTTTCGGACAATACGGCTTCCGCATTTCTAACCCACGACTGTTTCTAGAGAGTTTCGTGGGCAATATGTCATCGTTCTCCACGGAAGCAGTATGCAACTATTTCCGTGGTGTGATTCAGTCGAAGCTGTCGGCTGTTGTAACACAGGCAATGCTTTCGACAGATGCTTCTGTTGTGAATATCGGTAGCAAGACAGAAGAACTCTCCGCCAAGGCCCAGAACTTGTTATCGCCAGTATTGGAAACTTACGGTGTGCAGCTGCAACTATTTACCGTTATGGCTGTTACTGTGGATGAAGACGATGCAAGTTTCCAAAGACTCAAACAGACCATAGACGCTTCGGCCGAAATGCGGATTCTCGGAAACGACAACTATCAAATGCGTCGCAGTTTCGATGTGTTAGACAAGGCTGCAGGCAACACTGGTGGCGGAGCAATGAATGCCGCAGTAGGATTGGGCGCGGGACTGAACATCGGCAATCAAATGGGCAATATGGTTGCTTCTACCCTCAACACCCAACCCCAAGTCGCCCCACCATTACCACAGACACAATACCATCTGGCAACAAACGGCACTGAGCAAGGAGTGTACGATATACCAACGATTCAATCGATGCTGTCTCAGGGTTCAATAAACGTCACTTCGCTTGTCTGGAAACCAGGTATGCCACAATGGTTACCAATAAGCCAAGTTCCGGAATTATTTACCGAAACACCGCCACCAATACCCCAACAATAATGAAAAAGGCAATCGTTTTCTCTACAGCAATAATAATTGTTGCTAATCTGCTTGTTGGATTTATAGCAAGTGGATACCAAACATTTAATGTGATTGCTTCAAGTTTGGTAATTCTTCTAACAGGATGTCTAAACTACGCTGCTGCGACAATTACGCTGAAAGACGCCTTCCGCGTTGCACATTATTTTTTGTTTTCGCTGCTTGGCATTGTGATGTTTTTACTTATGGTATTTTCGCCACATCAGTTGGAAAACAACTGGTGCGTAATTGTGTCACTTATCATTATTGTCCTTGAAATCATTGCTTTATATATAACTTATAGAGTTAGTAAACACATCAATTAATATATAGTATGGCTACAGGTAATACAATAAAATGTCCCAACTGTGGGGCTCCGATTGAAAACACATCAGATGAGAGCAAGGTTAAATGTTTGTATTGTGGTTCAATTGTAGAGGTGCCATCAGAAATTGAAGAAGAAGATTGGAACCAACTCTCTGCCGCGATTGGTGGCTTGGCAGCCGCAATAAGTGGAGATGTGACTCCCAAATTTCTTCCGCCGAAGATTGATGACAAGGAATGTGAAAACAAGATATTGGAAAAGTTGGTGTTGACGGATTTGGTTCCTTTAGACATTTTTGAATCTTTCAAATTAGAAGATATCAAACACACATTCTGTCCTTTGTATGTGTTTGAGGTGAATTGGTCGGCCGATTGGTCTGCAACATTTACAACACAGGTTTCCCACCAAGAACGAACCTACGACTACAATGGCAATCCCAACGGAACAAGAACTGTTTGGGAAACTAAGTATAGAGACGCAACTGGAACATCGGCAGGAAATCTTATAGTTGTTTTACCTGCATCCGATGAGCAAAAAGAAATGTTGGCAACAATTATCGACCATTTTAAACTGTCGGCATATCGTCGTAAAGTGGCTACAGAACCGAATCCGAACGGATATGATTCATGGGATGTAGTGCCGGTAAAATGCAACAGTTCTGAAGCTTGGGAAAACAATAAGTCGACAGCGGAAAAACAAATAGAGCAGAATGTTGACGATGGTTGTTGCAATAGTGCATCCAGCCGAGCAAACGGATGGTCTGTAAGCAACTTGCAATATACATGGGGCTATCGAATGACAAGCAAGCAGTGTGTTCAAATACCTGTCTGTAGTACAAAATACAAGTATAACGATGCTTTGCATGGTGTGATAATTGATGCCAACGACGGTACTGCTATTTTGGAAAAACCACCACAAAGTAAAGATGATGTAAATTATATAAAAGAACTGGCAACTCAAAACAGCAAGTATAAACGCATGATGATAGGGTGGTATATAGTGAGTGGTATTTTTGTTTCAATCGCAATAACAGTATTTGTTGTATTTCTATTAGACCCGATTCCTCTTTCTGCATATGGTTCTATGGCTAAAGTAGGATGCATAATAACTATTATTACATTTTTTATTGCACGAAGGTCTCACGAACTAAAATTAAATGCCAATAATGATAATGCCACATTTTTGTTTGAGAAAAAAACTGCGCGAAAAGAGGCCGTAAAAAGAAAATACAAAATTGATGTCAATATAGGGAAGGCACCAGAGAAAAAGAAAACATCGCGTGTATTGGATTTTGTAGTATATGGGATACTATTACTATTGATAATCATCTCTAGCACCGTGGGTAGTAGTAAAGATAATCATAGAAATGTGTCTTATGATGAGTCTCCTGTTGAGGAAAAAGTATATGAAGCACCTGTTCTAGAAGAGACAGAAGAGTCAACTGAAGCGGAGGAGCCGGTAGAATCGAATTATAAAGATAGGAACACAATAAACATAATTAACGGATTTGAATATAACGCTATGTTGCTTGACTACGATGGCGACTATACAAATATCAGAAACGCCCCTAGTGGAAAAGTAGTGGACAAATTATATGGTTACAAAGGCGAATCCGTATACTATATGTATCTATCTTACAATGATGGCGAGTGGTGGCGCATGCGGGACAACAAAGTTTACGATAAAACCAATGGTCGCGTTCGACACTTGAAAGGTAGCCAGTGTTGGATTCATAGTTCGTGTTTCTCAAGAGACTTCAATAAAGTAAATACAAGCGGATTCTCGAACAATAAAGAAGAGCCATACGTTTCAGACTCTCGAATTCTTACTGAAAACGATATATGGGGTAAAAGCAAATCTGATATAAGAATAATGAGAAACGAAATATATGCTCGTCACGGCTATGTTTTTAAAAGTAACGACCTACAGGAATATTTTTCAAAAAAAGCATGGTACAATGGTACTGTATACGACGCAAACAATATCACTTTCAATTTCTATGAAAAGAAAAACATAGAATTTCTTAAAAACCACGAATAAAACAAAGATCTTGACACTAATATCTTGTCCCGAATTAAGTGGTCATCCCAAACTGTAATAGTTTACAATAGAGTGATTTTCCATCGCCCAACATTAAAACTTTTTACACTTTTATTCTATACTTTACAAATCGCTATTAAATAAACACATTATTAATGAGGGCGAGATTGAAATGTCTCGCCCTTGGTTTTATGAACAATAATTTAAATTGCTACTAAAACTTGATAACTTTTTTCTTGTGGGATATATTTATATAAAAAGATTATGAATAAAAAAAAACTCAATTTTGTTTTTTTTGAAAAAAAATAGTATATCTGTTTTTGAAAGAAAAATTGTAAAAGTTTTGATTATTAACATTTTTATTATATCTTTGTAGCGAATACTAATATATAAAACACTATATAGGTGCAAATAAATATCATTTTTATCATTTATAGAAAACTATGGAAAAAGTAGCAACAAGTAAAGCAAATATAAATAACGAGCACGAGAATGAGCACGAAGAGTTCTTCAAATTCCCTTTGCTCGCAGAACAGGTGGCGATTAACATTGATCATCTAAATTATCGCTATAGCCGATTGAGCGCAATTGACGTTACAGATTCATCCAACAAAGAAGAGTTTTTTATGGCTTTTGATGCTTTCTTAGTATTGTTCCGAGCTTTATTTTTAGAAAATGGGAATACACAATATACCATACAACATTACTATCGGGCAAAAGGAGATGATGATACTGCAGACAAAATTAATGCGTTTCTTGATAAACCAGTATATGAATGGTCAGATTTATCCATTCGCAAAATGCTAAAATTTATTGCAGACAAATTTGTTTGTCATGCAGATCCAATCTCTACGGAAGATTTAGGGATTGCAAATGCATATACGGCTCATTTAATGAATCCTTATGAGAAGAATAATCTTCATACAATATTAGAAGGTCTGAATAAGATACTTGAATCATCAAAAAGAGTGCAACTATAAAACAAATCGAGCAACCATATGGACAAGCAACTAGAAAACAGCATCGTAGGACACTTCAAGACAAATTTTGAAAAAGATTTGTTCAAAGCTGCAATTGCAAATATTGACGACTACAACAATGTATTAAGTTTGAATAATTTCTCCTATGCTATTAGAGAATTAGTTAGAAACTTTCTAAACAGGATAGCACCAGACAAGCAAGTAAAAGGAGCGCCATGGTACACTCCATTCATCAATCAAGATGGCAAAGAAAGCATTACCAGAAAACAAAGAATGCATTATGCTATACATGGTTGGCTAACGGAAGAGTTTTTGAAAAATAAGCTTTCATTAGATGTTGCAGATTCAATTGATGATCTTAATACGAGTATCAATAATATGAGTAAGTTTACTCATATAAACGTCGAAACCTTTAATATTCCTGGTGCCACAAAAACAAAGGAATCATTAGGAATGCTAAGTGATTTATTGCGCTTTTTAATGGATATTGAGGAATGTAAAGGAAAAGTTCGTAATGCTATTATCACTGATTTTTCCGAGCGAATTGGAAATAGTTTTTCTATTGAAACATTTGATGATATAGATATCTTATCAACACATAGCTCAATAGAAGATTTCGGGATAGAAGGATATACTCTTAAAGAACTTGGAGAGACTATTGAGGTGGAAGCATATGGTCACGTACACACTCGTCTACAAATAGGATCTAATAGCGACTTGCTTAGGGATGATGGATGCGTTACCTACATGGATTTTCCTTTTACTGCGACTTGTGTAGCAGACATTCATAATGTGTCTGGCGACATACAATATAGTAATCCTGAGATTATAATTAATACTGACATATAAAAAAACATAATCCGTTGGTTATATTTGCGTTTGCCATGATGTAGCAATATTTGTTTTTTTAGATGAAGTTCTGTTTTTATATGTAAACAATCCAAACGATGATATGACTCCACAATAGTATGTCTGTTTGAGAAAAATAGGATAGCGGTTGTTGTTAATGGAGTAGCTTGGGATGTCAATAACATGGGGTTTGGCCAACCTTTAATAACTGGTTCTATAAAAAGGCAAAGTATTTCAGAAAGACTACAAAACAAATGATTGGCTATATTAGAAAAAAAATGAAAATAGTGTAAAAATTCAAAATAAAATAGTATATCTAACTAAACAGGAAGCAGTCGAAAATCCAGAAAAGAGTAGGCAGGTATAAAAAACTTCAAAAAACATGTATACACAAGAAGAATTCAAAAAGAAAGTAGCAAAATGGTTGGAAGATGAGGGCTATTCAACCCAAGGCACTTGGCTTATAAGCGGACAAGATACTAACGATAATTCCGTTTGGCTATCTGTTTCCATACAACAATCAATAATACTCAATTCTGATAACTTGAAAGAAACATTTGAAGTTTCAACGACAACATTAGATGAGGAAGAATCAATACGCTTAGCTGTTATCAATCTCAACAGATTTTTCGTAGAAAAACTAGACAAAATGTTCGAAGAAATAATCATTTAAAATACAATTAGAAAGGTGCGGGCTTGCTGGTCCGCACCTTAATAAAGAAATAAGTAAACGGAGTAAGCCGAAAAAACAGAAAGAGTAGGCGTAATTAAAAGTATAAAAAAATGGAAAATGAAAAATTTATCTCGGGAATGGTGATGTACACCATAAAAGATAAGAATCTAATGGATGCTGTTAGAGAGAGTATTGTTGAAAACCTTGAAGGCAAAAGGTTGGATCAATCCTGCTATGAGATTAATTGCAATGATAAAACTACAGGAGAAATTGTTTCAAAAATAATGGAGTTATGTGAAAAAGCCGAGAAAAAAACGAATGCAGAATTTTTCAAAGATGATTTGAATGAAAATAGTGACTTTGTGACTTTCTATCGTGCAACTAACTCGGATTACAAAAACAACAGGGACAAAATACAGCGGATACCTATAGTTGGAGAATAAAACAATAACAACATAATTTTAAAATATGTACAAGGTAGCAGTTAGAGAACTAATCCGTGATACTAAAGAACTGTATGAAGAATATTTGAAAGAAGATAAACACAAGTATAAACAACTATTCTCAAGATATTTTCATGATATTGAACATTATAGCATCTATTCCGATGAGTTTTTAGATAATACGATTCGAATCGACGTTGAAAGATATCTTAAAGTTGAGACATTTTTCTATTCGTGTAATGTTGATTTAAACGCACACGCAGAACAATTAAGGCAGGTCCCGATAATTCGAGAAATGACAAAACTTTGTTTTTATATAGAAGATACTCTTGGCACATTCAACACAATTGACAATGATTTAAAAGAGCTTAAAGATTTGTAAACGTTTAAAACGTTACTGATTCCATCAGCATAAATTTTAAAATCGAAATCTGTATTCAATAATAAAGCTCGTCAGAAGCGGGGAAAAAGCTTTTGGCGGGCTTTTTTTGTGCCACGGCCGCTGCACAATATTTTAGTGTGGGGAGTGTGTGCTGGCGAGGTGTACTTACATGGAGTTTTTTTTTCCAACTGCCATATTAAAATCGGCCAACTGCCACATTAAAAATCGGCCAACTGCCACATCAAAATCGGGTAACTGCCACATCAAATTTGGGTAACCATCTGGCACAGAACGAGGTGGTGGTAAGATAAAATTAGTGATTACAAAATCACTCTGCCCAAAATTATAATCCGCCCTTTTCGATAAAAATCATCAAAATGGGCGGATTATAATTTTATATTTTGCCTATTTCAAGAAAAATCGTATCTTTGTGGCGGATTATAAAAATAACAATATGGCGGAAATAATTGGAAGACAGAGGGAAATAGATATCCTTAATAGGTTGTACAATAGCAACAAGGCCCAATTTGTAGCTGTATATGGACGGCGGCGTGTGGGCAAAACATATTTGGTCAATCAGGTGTTCAAGGACAAGATGACATTCCATCATACTGGATTGTCGCCATTCGACAACGGCAACAAGATGACTATGGCAGCACAGTTGCAAGCGTTCCACTATTCCTTACTCCACAGCGGTATGGAAGAAACAGAGCCTTGTCCAAAGTCGTGGCTCGAGGCGTTTTATATGCTCGAAAAATTGTTGTTAAAACTCGACAATGGCGAACGTCAAGTAGTATTTATCGACGAACTGTCGTGGGTGGACACACCCCGAAGCGGCTTTCTTACAGCATTTGAGAGTTTTTGGAACGGCTGGGCATCGGCTCGCGACAATATGTTTCTTATAGTCTGCGGCTCGTCCACAACGTGGATGTTGGGAAAATTGGTTAACAATTACGGAGGATTGTATGGCCGTCTCACCTGCGAAATAAAACTATCGCCATTCACCCTGGGAGAATGCGACGACTACCTTCGATCGAACAAGATTGTTTTGAGCCAATATGATGTCGTGCAGGCTTATATGGCCTTGGGCGGCATACCTTATTACCTTGGATATTTTGTTCAAGGACTGAGTCTTGCGCAAAATATCGATATGCTGTTTTTCGAAAAGAATGCTGTTCTTCGAAAAGAGTATGACCGCCTGTTCCAGTCACTATTTTTGCATTGGGAGGAACATCAGAAAATTGTTAGTCTGTTGGCCACAAGACATTATGGTTTCACTCGTGACGAGATTTCCGCAAAGTGCGGTATTTCAAAAGGCGGCGGATTGTCCTCAATGCTTAAAGCCTTGATTGATAGTGATTTTATTGACAAATATGTCCCTGTCGTCAACAAGCGGAAAGAGGATTATTATCGTCTTAGCGACCCGTTTTGTGCTTTTTATTTGAAATTTGTAGAGGGCAACCGAAACACCGATCCTCAATTTTGGCAGAACAGCCAGAACTTGGCACCAATTGTTACGTGGCGCGGTTATGCTTTTGAGCAAGTTTGTTTCAATCACATTGCCCAGATTAAGGCCGCCTTGGGAGTTTCGGGGGTCGTGTCTAAAGAATCGGCATTGTTGGTTCGTGGCGACAAAGACACACAAGGAGGACAAATCGACCTGCTAATAGACCGTGCCGATAACGTATTGAACCTTTGTGAGATGAAATTTTTCAAGGACAAATATTCTGTCTCTCAAAAAGACCGTTTTGATTTTGAAAATCGGATAGATTTATTGTCAAAAATCACAAAATCAAAAAAGAATATCCATTTCACCTTGGTTACAACGTTCGGCATGACTTTCAACGAACATTCCAGTGTTGTTCAAAAAGTTATAACGTTAGCAGATTTGTTCAAATAATAAATTGGCGTTCCATAATCTTGCCCTCAAAAAATTTGATAGAAAAATAATTATAATCCGCCCTTTTCGATAAAAATCATCAAAATGGGCGGATTATAATTTTATATTTTGCCCAATTCGATAAAACCGTATTTTGTTCAAGACAATTGTGTCGTTACCCACAATATCGTTTTGGGCTATCACAATTACTCTAAAAGGGAACCAGTGATAAAATGTTTTCCCCGTCGCCAAAACGTTGCAAATCATCCGTTCCTTTGTGCCAAACGTCATTTCAATCCCATAGTTTGGTTGCTGTTATCGGTTATCTGTCAATGTTTTACACAAATAATTTGTTTATCCCGCAAAAAAAGGTTATATTTGCATTTCCAAGTTCAAAAAAATTAATAACAAAATATATCGAAATGCAAAAGTTACTTTTATTAGGCGACGAGGCAATAGCCCAAGCCTTTATAGATGCAGGAGGAAGCGCCATCAACAGCTATCCCGGCACCCCTTCGACACAGATTACGGAATATGTGATTAAATCGAAAGAAGCCAAGGAGAAAGGCGTTATCGCCAACTGGTGCGCCAACGAAAAAACCGCCCTCGAGGCTTCCATAGGCGTGGCCTACGCAGGCAAACGCGCCATGACATGTATGAAACACGTGGGATTGAACGTGTGCGGCGACCCCTTTATGAATGCCGCCATCATCGGCACCAAAGGCGTTATCATCGTCGTTGCCGACGACCCCAGCATGTTCTCCTCGCAGGACGAGCAGGACAGCCGTTTCTACGGCCACTGGGCTATGATACCCATGCTCGAGCCTTCGAGCCAGCAGGAAGCCTATGACATGGTTTTCAGCGGATACGAGATTTCCGAGAAACTCGGCACCCCCGTGCTGCTGCGTATCCCCACCCGTCTGGCCCACAGCCGTGCCGGCGTGGTACGCAAAGAATCCCGTCAGCAGAACGCCCTCAGCAGTCCCAGCGACCCCAGTAGCTACGTGCTGCTGCCCGCCAACGCCAAACGTCTGTACCGCAACCTCATCGACAAACAGGCCGATTTCACCAAAGCCTCCGAAGAGATGGGTTACAACA
>JAEEGL017403186.1_pt1 | contig 10396 bp, 7 predicted proteins | sample 9134231 | NCBI WGS metagenome assembly JAEEGL01 (sample SAMN16246548, study PRJNA631951) | gut metagenome | biome: gut microbiome; feature: rumen; material: fiber-attached | host: Bos | place: Iran: Karaj | collected 2018-10
GGAATCTGTTAGGAAGCCATGGAGCTGAGTTAATGTAGAAGTACCATCTGATAGCATCTGCTCCAAGATTTTCAAGAGCATCGAAAGGATCAACAGCGTTGCCCTTTGACTTTGACATCTTGTTACCATTTTCATCCTGAACGTGACCAAGAACAATAACATTCTCATAAGGAGCCTTGTTAAAGAGAAGTGTTGACTCTGCCATAAGTGAGTAGAACCAACCACGTGTCTGGTCAACAGCCTCTGAAATAAACTTAGCTGGGAACTGCTGCTCAAATACTTCCTTGTTCTCGAATGGATAATGATGCTGAGCAAATGGCATAGCACCTGAATCGAACCAGCAGTCGATAACCTCTGGTACACGGCGCATTGTCTTACCACAATCTGGACATGTGCAGGTCACTTCATCGATGTATGGACGGTGAAGCTCGATAGACTCTGCATCAGCACGTCCTGAAAGCTCTGCTAACTCCTTGCGGCTTCCGATAGAAATCTGCTTTCCACAGTCCTCGCACTCCCAGATGTTAAGTGGTGTACCCCAATAACGGTTACGTGAGATACCCCAGTCCTGAACGTTCTCGAGCCAATCACCAAAACGTCCCTTACCAATTGAATCTGGAATCCAGTTTACAGTGTTATTATTCTTAATCAGGTCATCCTTAACCTCTGTCATCTTGATGAACCATGATTCTCTAGCGTAGTAGATAAGTGGAGTATCGCATCTCCAGCAGTGTGGATATTCGTGCTCGAACTTTGGTGCCTCGAAGAGCTGTCCCTTAGCATCAAGATCCTTAAGAACGTTTGGATCTGCATCCTTAACGAACTGACCAGCGTAAGGAGTCTCCTCTGTAAGCTCACCCTTGCCGTTTACAAACTGAACGAATGGAAGGTCGTACTTACGTCCAACCTTTGCATCATCCTCACCAAATGCAGGAGCGATATGTACGATACCAGTACCATCTGACATAGTAACGTAATCGTCACAAGTAACGAAATGAGCCTTCTTGTGCTGCTTTTCAGCGGCTACCCCAGCGCACTCGAAAAGTGGCTCGTATTCCTTATATTCAAGATCTGTACCCTTGTAAGTCTCAAGTACTTCGTATGCCTTCTCGCCCTCTTCCTTAGCCAGCTTGCCAAGTACCTTATCAGCAAGTGCCTCTGCGAGAATGTATGTATAACCATCTGCAGCCTTTACTCTGATGTAAGTCTCAACTGGATTTACGCAAAGTGCAAGGTTTGATGGAAGTGTCCATGGTGTTGTTGTCCAAGCAAGGAAGTAAGCATCCTCTCCCTTAATCTTGAAACGAGCGATTGCTGAACGCTCCTTAACAGTCTTGTAGCCCTGAGCAACCTCCTGAGCTGAAAGTGGAGTACCACAGCGAGGGCAATAAGGAACGATTTTGAATCCCTTGTAAAGGAGCTTCTTGTCCCAAATTGTCTTAAGTGCCCACCACTCAGACTCGATGAAATTATCATCGTATGTGATATATGGGTTGTCCATATCTGCCCAGAAACCAACTGTACCAGAGAAGTCCTCCCACATACCCTTGTATTTCCATACGGATTCCTTACACTGCTTAATGAAAGGCTCCATACCGTACTCTTCAATCTGTTCCTTTCCATTAAGACCAAGAAGCTTTTCAACTTCAAGCTCTACTGGAAGACCATGTGTATCCCAACCAGCCTTACGAGGAACGAACTTGCCCTTCATTGTCTGGTATCTAGGAATCATGTCCTTGATGGCACGAGTCTCAACATGACCAATGTGAGGCTTGCCGTTTGCTGTAGGAGGGCCATCATAGAATGTGTATGTCTCTCCTTCTTTTCTAGAGTCCATTGACTTCTGGAAGATATCATTCTCCTCCCAGAACTTGAGCACCTGCTTTTCGCGCTCAACGAAATTTAAACTTGCGTCTACTTTGTTGTACATATAAAGTAATTCCTTTCTATGAGGATATGCTTTCTCGTCACATATCCCTTCTCTTATTTTATAATGTAAGAATTAGAATTTTATCAAAAATTCTAATTCTGTATTTGGCAGCATTTTATTTAAAATGCTGTCTGGCAAAGCCAGATTTCAAAACACATTTCCTTAGTGTGTTTTGAAACCCTTTAAAACTCTGAAGCTGGTTAGACTTCAGACTTCTAACCAATATTAAAGTGTGTCATCCTGACCTGGAAGACTATTTAAATCATCTGGATTTTCAAGACCATCTATTCCATTGTAATTATTGTAGAATTCATAAAAATCATCAAAATCCTCGAATGGGTCTGTGCCGCCAAATGGGTCTGTGCTGAATGGATCCACGCCATTACCATTATCTTCATATAAATGATACTGTGGGTTATTATCAATCTCATTCTGCATCATTCTGCTGATGTTATCAGCATTGCTAAAAATAATAACGTAGCTACCTATACAAAAAACTATAGATAAAACGGCTGTAATGATTCCTGCTGCAGCAAAACCGCGACCTCTTTCTCCTTTAGCTGAACTGCTAAGAAACACAATGGCCATAATGATAGCTGCAATAGCCAAAATAATATTAATAAAGAATAAGAAAAATACCAGAGAAACAATGCCCACAACCATAGATGCAACAGCTAAACCGTAGTTTGCCTGCCCTTTAGTACCATTGTGCAGATTCTTAATTTCTCGTTCTACATCATCTGTGTAGTAATAATCGTAGCTCATGCTTTCTCCTTAAAAAAATATATATTTCACCTAATCTTAAATATTCTAACTGTTTACGAATAATTTATCAAGGTAAAGCGATAATAAAAAACACCCAGTTACACTATCAAGCCTGAGTATTGCCCCGTCGCGAGATTGGCTCCTAAGGCAACACTCAAAGCTTGATAGTTACTGGGTGTTTTTATAATTTCTGATTTTTAATTTACGAATTAGAAATCTGTAAGGTTTGCTGCACGTCTCTCAAGGAATGCGCCCATACCCTCAGCCTTGTCGTGTGTAGAGCATGTAATTCCGAAGAGATTAGCTTCCATCTCAACAGCGTTCTTGATGTCCATATCATATCCGTTGTTGATAGCAGCCTTTGCGATAGATACTGCATAGCTTCCCTTAGAAGCGATCTTCTTAGCCATAGCCTTAGCTGTGTCCATAAGCTCCTCGCAAGGAACAACCTTGTTTACAAGACCGATTCTGTATGCCTCGTTAGCATCGATAGAATCGCAAGTAAAGATAAGCTCCTTAGCACGGCCCATACCGATAAGACGAGCAAGTCTCTGTGTGCCACCAAAACCAGGGATGATACCAAGACCGCACTCTGGCTGACCAAATGTAGCATTCTCTGAAGCGATACGGATATCACAAGCCATAGAAATCTCGCAACCGCCACCAAGAGCAAATCCGTTAACTGCACAGATTGTAACCTGTCTCATGTTCATAAGCTTGAAGAAAGGAACTGAAGCTCTCATACCGAATGCACGAGCCTCTGCTGCAGTAAAGTTAACCATCTCAGAAATATCTGCACCAGCAACAAATGACTTGAATGCATTATCCTTCTTATCAGGACCACCTGTAAGAATAAGTACCTTTACGTCATCTCTAGCCTCGATCTCTGTAAGTGCAACGTTTAACTCATCAAGAGTCTCGCTGTTAAGTGCATTAAGTGCTGCTGGACGTGAAATTGTAAGTACGGCAATCTCGTCAGCAACCTCAAGCTTTAAATTGTTGAATTCGCTCATCACAAAATCCTCCTATTATGGGTTCACCCCAATTATTTTCTACTGTTTACTATCATAGCAATTTGTTAAAACTTTGTCAATCAAGAAATACGTATCTTATTTTGTTGATTTCATATGCTTTTTGTTCAGGTACATTTTTGCATCTGCTTCGTCAAATATTTCGTCCATGAGCATCTTTCCATCGCTCTTACAGATACCTACAGCTATAGTAACCTTGCCTTCTTTTTTATTCTTGGCATTAATATCGTCCATAGCCTTCATAAGCTGATCGATATTCTCATAATCCAAGCCTCTAACTAAAACTGCAAACTCATCTCCACCAACTCTGAATACAGGACTATGGGAGAATATATCACAAATAATCTTACATCCGTCTTTGATGTACAAATCTCCCATCTGATGTCCTTGGGTATCATTGACTTCTTTTAGTCCATTCAGGTCGCAGACAACTATTGCGAAATCTCCCGCCGAACCGTTACTTATATGTTTATTGTATTCCTCTTCAGTAGCTACATATGCATTTTTATTTTTTACACCTGTAAGCTTATCTCGTTTAGCCTCTTCCTCTGCAGCTGAAAGAGATGATTCCAGCTTTATTTCTTTCCTAACTGCTTCATCTACATTTACCAGGCCCATTAATAACATAGGTCCATCTAATTCCTCGATAATGGTACCTCTAAGGGAAATGTAAGTAGGTACATCTTTCTCCAGGCAAAGCCTGTATATTGCAGAAAAGAATCCTGACTCCTCAATAATCTTCATTATATTTTCCTTGGTGAAAATATCCAGGAAGAATTCCAAATCATCTTTATAAACTACCTCTACACAGTTCCTTCTGGTTTCTTCGAAGAAATCATCACCTTCTGATTCCAAATCGACTTTTTGGAAACGTTCTGTGGTTTTAAAAATTGAATAATGATTATTTTCAGGATTAATGGTGTATATAGAAATAAAATTTCCTGCAAGAGCTGTTATTCTGTTATAAGTAGTCTGTTCTTCTTTAATTCTTTCATAGGCCTCCTGCTGACGCATCTGGCCATCTACATTAGTAACACCTACTAAGATATGATGGTTATCAGTTCTAACCCTAATAGCCTTTAAGCTAACATAAGTAGGGACTTCATCTAACATAGCTCTATAGGTTATGGTATATTTGCCGTACTTATTTAAATCCTTAATAATTTTCTCTTTTGAGAACTCGTCTTTAAACCGTTTTCTATCTTCTTTGTATATGAAATGCATATTACCGCCAATGCCACTTGCAAAGAAATCGGCACCTGTTTTTTCAACAGTAACATCCCTGTTTTTTCCATCAGGTGTGTATTCAACATAACTATTATCTTCCAAATCAACAAAAAACAGTTTTATATAATCCTCAGACAAAGCTCGTGCTATATAGTTGTAGCTTAAATCATCTCCAGTATTTGGTCTGTCTGTAATAGATAAAACTACTACAACCACTGCTGATGTTCCTGTAACCGGGTTTTCTGTAAGCTTTTGAATAAATAACTGAATGGTACGACCAGAATATGTACGTTCATCAATGATTGCTCGTTTTCCATCCTTTGCACATTGGAGAATAGCATTCATAGCATAATTACCAATAGTGTTTCTAGCATCGGCAAATTTAAAGGACGTTCTGTTACTTAGTCCTGCAAAATTAGAATAGAAAAATTTTGTAAAATTGCCATTACAGCGAAGAAGCCTAAGCTCCTCCTCATCCACCTGAAAAATAGCCATTGGCAAGGTATCAAAATAATCTGTCACCTCGCCCTCATTATTATTGGCAAAAGACAAATCATAAAGACTGGTTTTACCGATGGTATCGTAGTATTCCATCTCATCTGGATTCTCAAACCCAATTTGAGTTCCATTTTCATATCGTGTCAATAATTCTGCAAGAGATATAGGTTTGCAGAAATAGAAGCCCTGAAGATTTGAACAGCCTATTTCATTTAAGAACATGACCGTGTCAGAATCCTCCACGCCTTCTGCTGCAACATTTATGCCAAGACCCATGGCCAGTTTTGAAAGCTCAGTAGCCACTACTCTGGCAGCCTTATTTTCTCTAAGCCTTTGTACCAGACCCATATCTATTTTTACTAGATCAAAGTGAGTCTGTTGGAGCATAATAGGCGCTAAATCACCGCCGCCATAATTATCCATCCAGATTTTGAATCCAAGCTGATGGAAGGCTTCCAGTTTTGATAAAACCATCTCGTTTCTGCTACCTACAGCATTTTCCGTAACATCAATCGCTATAAGTGATGGAGGTATGTTTGATACCTCTACTCTTCTTTTTACTTCATCCACAATATCTACGGAGAAGAAATCAATCTGAGAAAAATTGACCGAATGAATAACTGTATAAATACCTTTTTCTTTGAGTAATTCAAGCTTCTTTATTACCTGTTCTAAGACATACAAATCCAATCTATCTATAAGGTTGACAGCCTCAAGGATAGGAATAAATTCAGCAGGATTTAATATTCCTAAAATAGGATCATCCCAACGAACAAGGGCCTCTTCGCCACATACATGCCCACTGGAAGAGCGAATTATCGGCTGATAATAAACCTCAATCCATCCCTCCTGAATTGCTCGTCCAAAATTCTCTAATAAATACTTTCTCTTATCAGGTATTCTTTCCTCAGTATTCATTCTATTTAGCCCTCACCAAAAGCATCAACACCGTCTCAAAAATATCTACTATACACTCAGCCTGCGCTGAATTTCATTAACAACCTCTCGTCCTCTAAAGATAATTGCACCAACAAAAATCACGAAACTTACAAGAAGACAAATCATCCACTCGATTGGGCAGTTCTTCTTTAAAGCAAAGCATACTAGATATGGAACAATTCCAATCAGCAAATCTGTCAACAAATAGACCATTGCATTACCGCTTTTATCCACAAGTGACAGAATAAAATTAGCGATTATTGTGCACATCACCACTATTGGCATAACCCACTGTAAAACAAATCTCAAAAAACCAAAGTAGTATGCAGTAATGCAAACCATTATGGCTACTATGACAACTGTTATTGATAGTATTCTAGACGCATCCATACCTTTTTTGAAAATATGGATAATACTGTATTCGAATGCCAAAAGCCACATCAAAACCAGTAAGCTCCAGTGAAAGTCTTTATATGGACCAAGTGGAAGGTGGAACATAAAATCCAAACCCAGTGCCGAAATAATAAGTATCCATACAAAGAATAGCTGCATTTTGTAGAATAGCGACTGGAATTTTAGCTTAAGCTGGGTAGGGAAGTACTTTTCGTCATCCTCGCCCACCAATCTACTCTGGCAAAACGGACATTTCTTTAGGTTTCCACCTACATTAATTTTACAATATGGACAATTCTTCATTAGCGAATCACCTCCGTTGCATAAGCAGTAATCTTCATGCCATCCTCACTGAGACCTCTAACGAAGTTTTTTACTACCTTTGTATTTGAATATGGCGAACTGATTCCCAGTGTCATCACACCATTGTAGCTACTCATAACCACAAACAGGTTTGAAGAGCTACAGAATCCATTATAGTTTTTAATCATAGGAACCAGTTCTTCTGGTGGTCTTTGAATCCCAAGATTAGAAAGAACAACTGACACCTTTTTATCTGTAATCTTTGAGCCATAACGCACTACCATCTGCTTGATAAACAGAGGAACTGCGCGGACCGGAATGAAATATTCCATAGTCTCAAAGTTATCCATCTGTTTTTTAATATTTTCTTCTGTAAGACTTTCCTTTAGCTTTGCATCAAATTCTCTAGCTAAATCCTCCAACGAAATCTCCTGATCAAATACGTGAGATACATTAACATTATTAAAGAAATTACGGGATGTCTGGCTAGGATAATAGTTTCTAAGGTTTACTGGCATAGAAACATTGATTGGCATGTGTCTCTTTCTGGATGGCATATCATCCTTTATTGCCATCATAAGCTTTGAACCAATATAGCTTGTCATACCGACTCCCATAGCTTTTGCTTTTGGAAGGATATCCTCGGTAGGGATCTGTATCTCAAAAAACTGAAGCTGATAATATGGAAGCTTTAGTCCGCCTGGATGATAAGCAACCTTTAGCTGAGATGATTTGAGGGATAAGTTGCCAAAGAACTGCTTGTAACTGTCCTGATTCAAATCGTCTTCTGAAGCTCCTGAATGAACATTAAGCTCCTCTAGCTTCTGTGGATATTTCAGTTTTAAATAATCAAAAACAATAATATTTAAAAACTCTAATGCACCTGTTCCATCTGAAATGGCATGGAATAAATCAAGATTAATTCTATTGTGATAATAAGTAACCTTATAGTGAAGCATCATTCGACCTGGATGATACAGAGATGGACAAACACGACCATGCTCTTTTTCCACTATAGGCTGAAGATCTGTGTCTTCCATGTAATGCCAAAAAATGCCTCTGCGAACACGAACGTGGAACTGTGGTCTCAACTGGATAGCAGACTCTACTGCCTCCTGTAATAGTTCCGGTTCAATGTCCTCCCAAAGAGTACAACTTACTCTTAGTGTACGTGTATCACGTTTTGCTGCTGTAGCTAAGAATACTTTGGCTACATTATCAACTTTGTACCAATTTTCTCTACTCATATAAAACTCACTTTAATTTTTATAAATTTCTTCTGAGACGTATTCTGATAACCTGCGCATAGCACGGCTTGCCACTGGAAGTGGCATTTGTTGATATACGTGCCAACCACCCTTTTCTACATCTAATTTGGCATTTCCTCCTGCCTTATTGATGCTTTTCACAAGGTTGGCGCTATCATCGTATAGTATCTCAGTCTTTCCCACCTGAACAAGTGTGGCAGGAAAATGATGGAAATCCCCAAAAAGCGGTGAATAAATAGGATCTGAAGGTTCTGCATCCGTCCCTATAACCGCATCCCTTACTGATTCTACATAATGCTTGGTAAGAATAGGATCCTTTCCATCGTATTGCTGATATGATTTAGATTTTGCGGTCATATCTGTCCAAGGACTAAACAAAAGCAACATTCTTGGTGGATTATTTCCCTGCTGCAAAAGCCTCTGAGTCAGACAAACCATAAGATTTCCACCAGCAGAATCCCCTGCCAGTATAATCTTATCTAATGAATACCCTTTATCTATTAAGTATTTTAAAACCTCATGACCATCATCGAGGGCTGCAGGAAATTTATGCTCCGGAGCCAGTCTATATTCAAAAGAAACTACGGAAAAGCCTGTTGATACTGCCAGCTTAGCTGCAAGAATTCTGGCATATCCCAATCCTCCGCAGGTATATCCTCCGCCGTGAGCATAGAGAATAACATACTGAGGATTATGGGCCAGCTCTGGCTTTACCCATTCACAAGGAATTTTCTTTACCTTAAATGCTTCCAATGTAACTCCGCCTGTAGGCGCTGCCAGCTTTCCAGCCAGCTCCATAGCAGAACGCTGTCTTTTTAAATCCTCTTCTGTGAGAGATTTTCCAGCTATTGAATTGACTGCCTTTAGAGCCTTCATCAAAGGATCGCTAAGGTTCAAGTTTAATAAGGCCATAATATCTCCATCAAATCATACTGATATAAGTTTATTATAATAATTTTGGACTTAATTTTGAATATGTAAAATAAGGAACAGAGTGAAAAAAATATGAATATCTATAATTCACAGTTTGTTCACAATTTAAACACACTTTGGCACCAAATTGTGAACTATTAATGGTAAAATTTTTTATGAGTTAGAAAAAAGCATCGTCTTTTTTAGGGGAGGCGCAGGATATGGATATTACAGAGCTTTCTATGAGTCTAAGTCAGAACAAGTTATTATCGGCAGTGGGGACTACCATGCTTGGCAAGACTTTGGATGTCATGGAAGGACAGGCACAGCTCTTTGCCGAAGGCATTGATATGAATGCTCCATCGTTAGAGAGTCTGGTCTATCCTACTTCTGGAACCATGATTGATATGCGCTTGTGAGTTATAAATGTTTTTGGGTATTTACAATATTGAAAAGAGCCTACCGCATAGGCTCTTTTTTCATGGGTAAAACATTACAGTTTCTAACCTAATCCCGTTATAAAAAACACTGGTAAGCAATTCACAAATAATCTTTTTCTTTTACAATTTTATTCACATATTTACCATTGTTCTTTCAAAATAACTTAGTATTATAATTACATCGCAAGACAGAAGCGATGAACCATTTTTTTCATAACATTATTCTCCCTTTTTGAAGAGGACGCCCCGCCGGCGTCCTCTTTACTTTGTATATAAAATATAGAGCAAAAATTTAGCCACCCAAAATGGGTGGCTAAATTTTTGCTCTATATTTGTGACAGTACGTTGACGCAGTCTTCGCAGATCACATCGCCGTGTTCTAAGAGGAATGCTCCATCGAAGCTTTCTGTGAACATCTGGCTGGCGTATTCTGCAATTACCAAAATAACTGCTGATATCTGGCGGCGGGTAAGCTCGAAATTAAGCTTCACATAATAGTCATCGCCATAGCGATAAAGGACGCTTTGGATACCTTCAAACTTTGGAATGTGCTTGCACAAATCAATTGATGCATCCAAGCTTGGAAGGATAGCCCACAGTGGTGTATCCAAATACTGTGATGTCACTTCATCCTTATCATTCCTAAGTGTCTGTACCGGTTGTACAGGTACATCTGCAGTGCTACCCGAA
>JAEEGL010096054.1_pt1 | contig 10395 bp, 5 predicted proteins | sample 9134231 | NCBI WGS metagenome assembly JAEEGL01 (sample SAMN16246548, study PRJNA631951) | gut metagenome | biome: gut microbiome; feature: rumen; material: fiber-attached | host: Bos | place: Iran: Karaj | collected 2018-10
AAAAAAAGAAAAAAAAGAAAATAAATTAAAAGAAAAAAATAAAGAGGAAAATGAATTAAAAGAAAAAATAAAAAAAGGAAAAAAAGAAATTAAAATAAAAGTAAAAATTAAAAATGAAAATGAAGTTAAAGAAAGAGACAACAATAAAAAAGAAAAAGAATCAAAAGAAAATGAATTAAAAGAAAGAGAAAAAAAAGAAAAAGAATCAAAAGAAAATGAATTAAAAGAAAGAGAAAAAAAAGAAAATAAATTTTGTAGAAAAAAAAATAGTGATATTATAGTTAAAACTGAATTTATTAATAAAAATATTTCATCTCCTGATCTTTTAATTGAACAATCAAAAAAAGAAGTTAATAATAAAAAAATAAAAGATAGAATTAAAATTGATGTTTTATTTTATAAAAAAAAAAATGATAATGATAAAAAAAAAAGATATTTTTCTCAAACTAATCTTATTCTATCAAATAATATATTAGATGAAAGAAAAAATGAATGAAAATAAAAAAAATGTATTTTTATAAATTACAATCAATCTTAATTATTATCTAATTTATATCTTATATTTTATAACTAAATTATATAATATACTTTTTTTTAAATAATATAATTTAAAAATTAATTGTTTAAAACCTTACCTGAAAAATAAAATAAGTAATATAATTCAAAAATTAATATAATAGTTCATAATACTTTTGAGAGAAAAAGATTGTTGAAATTAAATGAAATAGAAATAATTAATGATATTATATTTCTTAATATGGCACTTTTCATATTATTTTTATTTATGTTTTTGATATATTTCTTATTTTAATTATATATAATATTATTTAATATTTTTTATTTAATAATTTTATTATCTATTAAAATATTTAAATAAATTAAATAATCATATGGGTGGAAAAAATGATAAAATAAAAAATTATGAAATTCCTTTGAATAAGGAATTAAATAGGAATATTACACATTCAATAAATGTAATTGAAAAAAAAGATTTAGAAAAATTTAACAGGTTACTTCATAAAAATGTCAAAAGTGATATAAAAAACAGTAATTTTAAAGCAACTATTAAAGGTGATGACAATGGATATAATAATATATTATCATTAATGAATTTAATATATACCAAATCAACAAATAACTTTTTAAAAAACAAAGGAAATAGAACAATATATGAAGCAATATTTAACTATGATATAGTTGAAAAAAAAGGAGAAGGATATGAAAAATTTAAACAAAATATTGCACAAGCAATGAGATGTTTTATTGCAGGAGAGAAAAATAATAATTTAAACGGTGAAGTATTTTTCAATCAAAATATTATTAGTAATAATAGTATTAATGATAATAATAGTATTAATAATAATACTAATGAAAATAATAGTATTAATAATAATACTAATGATAATACTAGTATTAATAATACTAATGATAATACTAGTATTAATAATAATAATAATAATAGTATTAATAATAATAATTATAATAGTATTAATAATAATAATAATAATAATAATAATAATAGTGGAATTTTTAAAACTTTAAATTTAAGTATTAAAGAAGAAAATAACAGTATAGTTTCAGAAAAAAAAGAAATATTAAAACCACATAACCCAGTAATACATGATAATCTTTTAAATAATCAAAATTCATTTAAAAATTCTTTTCATTCAAATAATAATTCAAATAATCCTAATATACATTATTCTGGTATTCTTACAGATCCTTCATTTAAAAACTTAAATAATAAAGAGAAAGAAAATAATATATTAAAAAAAAAAACTCCTACTTTAATACAAAATATTGAGGAATTAAATAATACAAATTCTAAAATTAAAACAATTACAATGTCAAAAGATGATAGAAATGAAAGAAGTCTTTCAAAAAAAAAACATAAAAAAAATCCAAACAAAGAACCTATAATAAATATTAAAGTCGATTTAAGACAATTCTATAAAGAAGATGTAATGCAGAAAGAAATAGAAAATGAAATAAATAAAGGTAGAATTCCACAAAATTCATTTTTAAAAGCAAAACAAAATAATTTCTATAATGACAATGAAAATGAAGAATCTTTTATAAATAAAATTGATAGATATACTCAACCAAATAAATTAGAAAATGAGATTATTCATAATGAAATGAAAGAAAAAAATTCAAGTAAAATGTTTAAAGGAAATACAAGTAATAAGAATATTACATATAAAATGAATGCAACTAAAAAAAAATATTAAAATATTAAAAGAAAAAAATATTAAATTATTATTTCACATAATAGTAGTTTTTAAAAATTTATTATTCTTGAACATATTTAATACTTTCTTCAAAAACTTTTTTAAAATCATTAAATATTTCAATATTACTAAAAGGAATTTTTGCAATACCAATTTCATTTTTTCCTAAATTATTCATAGAAAGATAATAAACAGTTGCAATATTTTTATAATTTTTTTCTTCAGTAATTATTTTACTTAAATTATTTATAATAAATCCTTCTACTAATTTATTTCCTCCATGATTTCTAAAAACAATAACACTACTTTTTTTATTTTTATCTTTTGATGTTTCAATTGATAAAAATCCATTTCCTTTTGAAATATATTTTTTATTTTCTTTTGAATAAACGTAAAAATTATCAATATGAATAGTAAATTTTTTTTCATAATTTGATATATCTTGACTTTCTAATGGTTTTGGATTTTCTGTTTTTGGTTTATCATCTTCATCTTTAAATAATTCATTCTCATCTTCTTCTTCTTCTTCATTTTCATTTTTTTTATCTTTTGAAATATTATCTGTAAAAAATGAAGTTGTGTTTTTAAATCCTGAAAAAGTTAATCCTTCTGTATTTGAAAATAATGTTCCTGATGGTTTAAATAAACTTTCTCCTGTAAAAAGACTTCCTTCTTTCTTTGTATTATTATCTTTATTTGAATTTAAATTATCTGAAAAAATATTATTATTAGTTTTATTATTATTAATATTTCCAAATAAACTATTTGAATTATTATTATTTGAATTTCCTATTTTTCCAAATATACTTTGTGTATTTGAGGGTGTTTGGTTACTAAATAAAGAAAATTTTGGTTTTTTTTCTTCATTATTTTTATCATTATTGTTTTCTTTTATTTGTTCTTTATTTTCTATTTTATCTTCTTTTTTTTCAATTTTTGTATTATCTTCATTTATTTCTTTTTTATTTTCTTCATTTTTTGATTCTTTTATTTCATTTGTTTTAATATCTAATTTTTTATCTTTATTTTCATCTTCATCATCTTCTGATTCAACAGTAATTTTTTCAGTAACCATTTTTTTAAATACATTCATAATTGGAGCTTTTATTTTTGACAAGTTCTCATTTTCTTTTTTCTCTTCATTTTTTTGTAATTTTTCAATCTCTTCTTTACTCTTTGACATTTCAACATATTCCTAAAAAATTAATAATCAATAATTTACATTATCCGAATCATCTTCTCTTTGAGTTCTTTTTTTTCCAAGTAAAGAATTTTCCATATATATGATAATTATTTAAATTTTTTTATTTTATATTTTGACAAAATTATAAAAAATAAAAAAAATTAAATATTAAAAAAAAATAATGTATAAATAAAAAAAATTGAAAAAAAAAACCAAAAAAAAAAAAAAGAAAAAAAAACAAAAATGAAAGACATAATGCCAGCACGTGATAGATTAACATTAGATCCAATAAGTAAATATAGAATTTACGGTAGATTTCCTTATAAATTATTATTTCATATATTATTAGTATTAGGAACAACAATGCAAGCAATAATAGTAATAAGTGTTAATACAGATTATATGAGGGCACAAGAAAAAGTTTTTTATCAAAAATTAATAAGTGAATCATCAAAAGAAGAAAAAGATTATGTAAGAGAAACTTATTTATATAATATTGAACAATTAAAAAATCATATTAAAAAAACTACTGATAATATGTTTAATTTTAAAAATGATTCTCTTGAATTATTAATTTATAAAGATGATGATGATAAAGAAATTGAATTAAAAAATATACCTCTTTTTTTTTATTTTACTGATGATATTAATGAATATAATCCTGGAATACCAAAAAAAACAAATTGGAATATTACAGAAAATAATTTAGGTCCTTTTGTTTATTCAGATAATGAATTAAAAGATTTTTTAAATTATGTAGAAAAATTTGAAATTAATTATAATTTTAATACATATGTTCCTTTTTATTATAAACAACATTTAGAATGTTTTGGTTGGAAAATTACACAAACTTATGATTTTTCATTAAAAGCTCATTTTATTGTTAATCTTCAAATTGAAAAAAATGCTTGTTCTGATAAAACAGAATTAACTTTCTATGAAATTTTCTTTGCAAGATTATTATGGGTTCATTGTCTTGTTATTATTTTTTCTATTTGTTCTATGATATTATCATTAAAATATTTATATGAAATAATTAGAATTTTTTGGGTTAAAAAAAATTTAAATATATATGGTAATAATGAAGAATTTTTATCAGAATATAAAAAATTAGGAGATTTAATAAATAATTGGGAAATATTAAATATATTTGGAAATATATTTCAATTAGGAAGTGGTATATCAGGAATTTTTGATAAAGAAAATATAAATGCATCAACTGAAATATTAGTTGGTTTTGGTTCAATGTTTGCATATTTTGGTTTAGGAAAATATTTAGATTATTCACCAAAATATTCAACAATATATAAAACTTTATTTTTTGCTTTTCCAAATGTAATAATATTCCTTATTAGTATCTTACCAGTTTTTTTAGGATTTTCATTTTTAGCTTTATGTATTTTTTGGAGAAGTGAAAGATTTACAAATGTTTCTGATACAATGTTTAATTTATTTGCAATTATAAATGGAGATTCTGTTTATGATATTATAAGTGATGTTACAAAAGTAAGTTATTTTCTTGGTCAATTATATGGATATATTTTCTGTATTTTATTTATTGTTGTTGTTATGAATGTTTTTATTTCAATAATTAATGAAGCTTATATTTCTTCTAAAATGCTTGGACAAGGACATTGGATTTATACTTATATGAAAAATGATCCTACTTTCTTAAAAGATGATAATGAAGATTTACCAAATATTAAAGCAATGACTTCTAAAGAAGTTAAAGAAGAGTTAAATAAAAGAATTAGTAAATTAGAAGAAGGAATTGAAAAGTGTAATAAATGTATTGAAGATGTTAAAGAAATTGAAGATAAAGAAGAAAGAGATAAATTAAAAGAGATTTTAATTCAAAAAATTAATAAAATTGAAAATAATATTTTGATTTTAAGACAAATTTGGGATGAAAGAGAATATTAATTATAGAGAAATATGAAAAAAAAATATTTAAAATTTATATTATTTTAAAAAATTATATTTTAAATATTTTATATAATGTTAGAAAATGGAACATTTTTTATGAATTATTTATTAATTATTTCTATAAGTGGTTTTATTGTTCTTTTTATTCTTTCAATTATGGCTTTTTCTAATGCTGAACATTTTCATATTAAAGAAGGAGAAAAAATTAGAGCAGGAATAATTTTAATTATTGGCTCATTTGTATAAAAAATATTTAATTAAATAATTATTTTATTTTTAGATTTATGCTTTTATTACAATTTTAATAATTTTGAGAACCCAAAATAATCCTTGTATTAATAAAGAAGAAAAATATATTCATCATATTACTTTAAATGATGAGGATTTACTTGATGATAAAATAGATGAGTAATTTATAATTTTTTTAATTTTATTTTTATAGTGAAAAAGCAAAACTTATTGATACTCAATATGATGAAGATGATGATTTAATCAATGAAAAATATTAATATATATTTTTATAATATTTTTAAATAATATTTTTTTAATTATTTCTTTCGCAATTAAATTATTAATTATTCCTTGTAGAAACAGTAAAAATGGAAAAATTTAACAATAATTCAACTGATTCATCAATAACTGAAAATAAATCATTTAATAATAAAGTAAAATAATTAAATAATCAAATATTTAGATATCTTCAAATATAAGTTCTGATATATCAAAAAATGATGATATTAATAAAATAGAAGATCAAGATTATGAAACGCCTATTCAAGCAATTTTAGATATATATACTTATGAAAAAGAAGATGATGACACTAAAAAATTAATTAAAGAAAAATTAGAAATTGTTTCTAAATGTTCTTATAAATTAAAAAAGCAATTAATGCCTATTTTATTTGGTCTTTATGTTATACAAAGTGAAGATTATTCTAAATTATCAAAAATTACTTTAAATTATATTTTTGATGAAATTAAATCATCAAAACAATTTGGTCATTTAATAATTTTAAATATTTTTTCTTGTAAAAATTGTTATAAAAGACATATAGATCTAAAAGATTTACAATCTTTAATAATTCAAATATTTAGTTTATGGGATCAAAATAATGCAAATGAAAATAATATTAATTTAAAAAATATTTATACTTCAATATTTGGAGTATATAATAATATAGAACAATTAATAAAAAAAAATTTAACAAAATTAGATAATATAAGAGAATTATATCAAGAGAATGGAAATATAAAATGGAATAAATTTTATCTAAATAAAAAAAAAAATGAACAAATTAAAATAAATGAAAAATCAAAAAATAATTTAAAATGGTTAGAATATTTCAGTGAAATAAACTTTATAAATGATATAGTAAATATATCAGAATTATTAAGATCAGTACCAAGAGAAATGAGAGAATACTCTTTAAAAGAATTTATAAATTTATTAAATAAAGAATTTTTACCTAGTAATATATATAATCCATTATCATTTCTTGATGAACATAAAGATTCAATATTATTAAAAATAGATGAAACATTTTCATATCCAATAAGTACAAATGAAAGAGTTCCCTGTCAAATTGTATTTGAATATTCAACTGAAATTCCAAATTTAAATCCAATAACAAATAATAATGAACAAGATAAAATTATAGATGATATTGAAATATCATTAAATAATAATAAAAATATAAAAAAAATAAATAAACCACCATTAATAATAAAACCACCTCCAAAAATATTAAAACCAAGAGTTAATACACCAAAAAATAATAAACCAAAAGCAAATTTAATAACTCCAATACCAAATATAAAAATAAGAAATTCAGTTCAAGGAAGAAGTACATATTATAATTATTCAGAAACATTAATTTCTCCTGAATCTGCAGGAATATTTAATAAATATACATTTAATGAAGTTAAAGAAAAAGTATTAATTAATTCAAAATATAATAAAAATCCAAATTATATTGAAAGAACAGTTATATCATCAATAATTAAAGGAGGTGATGAATTAAGACAAGATTATTTTATAAGTCAAATTATTAATTTATTTAATACTTTTTTTCATGAAGATGGATTAAATATTCATTTAAAATCTTTTAATGTTATTTCTAATTGTTCAGGTGGGTTTTTACAAACAATAATTGATTCAGTTTCATTATCAAAAATAAATAAAATTCAATTTCCATATGAAGAAAAATATTCATTTGAATCTGTTTCAAAAATTGATAAAAATAATTTAAATTATAATGATTCAAATTTAAAAAATTATTTTATTTTTAAATTTGGTAATACTAGTATAAATTATGAAAAGGCAATTAATAATTTTATAACTTCATTTGTTGGTTATTCTTTAATTTGTTATTTTTTTGAGATTAAAGATAGAAATAATGGGAATATTTTAATTGATAATGAAGGAAATGTAATTCATATTGATTTTGGTTTTTTACTTGATAAAACTCCGGGTAATATAAAATTTGAAAAAGCTCCTTTTAAATTTACAAGTGATTTTATTGAATTAATTGGAGGAACTGAATCTAAATATTTTATTTTATTTCAAGATTTATTTTTTAAAGGATTTAAAATTATTAGAAAGAAATATGATATTATTATTTTAATGGTAGAATTATTTTGTGATATTTATCATGATTTAAATAGTTTTCGTGATAAAGATAATATATTAAAAATATTAAAAGAAAAATTTTTATTGGCAATTTGTAATGAAAATGATTTAATGAAAAAATGTAATGAATTAATTTATAATTCAATTGATAATTGGAGAACAAAAGCTTATGATATATTTCAATATTTTTGTGTTGGAGTTAATTAAAAAAAAAAAATAAAGGAAAAGATAAAATAATTATAATTTAAAACTTGAATGAATAATGTAAATTTATAATTTCTTTTTATTTAATATTTAAAAAAATATGATATATTTCAATTATGAAAATAAATAAATAATAATATAAATAAATATAAATTTTATATTTTACAAAAAATCTTTAATAAAAAAAATATATATACCAAAAAAAAATAACAAAAAAAAAAATGAAACCTTCAAAATCGAAATATACTCCAAAATATAAATGTGATAAAAAATTAAAAATATATGAATCAAATTCAACATCACTGAAAGGTTTATACAATTCAAATTTAAAACAAGCAAAAAAATTATATGTAAATAATAAATGGAAAGCTCCAGGAAAATATAAAATACAAAAACCACAATCAAACTTAAATAATATGTTAAGTACATATATGAAAGATGTAGAAACAATGAAAAAAAAAGATACATTTAAAAATCAAAATGAAGAAGATTTAATGATTAATCAAGAAGATTTAATGTATAAAAAACAAGAAGTTAAAAAATTATTTGAATCATTTGAACCATTTTTTGAAGATGATGATTTTACTGATCCTTCAATTATTTTATATTCAATTCCTGATGATCAAGATGATGAAAATCAACAATTAAAAAATTCAAAAACTGAAAAAGATTATATGATGAGATTAAGAGGAGAATATGAAAATGAAGAAATTGAAGAAGAAAATGAAAATGAGGAAATTGAAAATGGAAAAAATAAAAATGAAGAAAATAATGATGAAGAAAATAATAATGCAGAAAATAATAATGAGAGAAAGGATGATGAGGAAAATAATAATGAGAAAAAAGATAATGAAGAAAAAAATAATGAGAAAAAGAGTGAAAATGAGGAAGTGAATGTAGAAGCAAATAATGAAATAAATGATAATGTAATATATGGAGATAATACTAACACAGGCAATGAAAATAATGACAATAGTAATTTAAAAGAAGGAAAAAAAAATGATGAAATGAATTATGAAGAAAAATTAGAAATTGATAGAAAACCAGATGAAGAAAATGTAGAAGTAGTAGAGGATGAAGATATAAAGGAATATGAAAATGAATTTCCAGAAGAGAAGAAGGATGAGGAAAAAAAAGAAAATGAAAATGAAAATGAAAATGAAAGTGGAGCAATTGACAATGCTGATAATGTTGAAAATACTGACATTAAAGAAGTTAAAAAATCTTTAATTGATAATGATGATAATAATCCTGAAATATTGGAAGAAATAGAAGAAAAAGTTTTAGCTAATACTGTCTCTCATAATATAGATATACCAGGTACTCATAGTGGACAAATTGACAAAGTTGATGAAGATGATTATTATAGTAAATTTAATCAAGATGAAGAAAAAATAAAGAGAATACAAAGAAAATATAGAAGATTTAAAAAAAAGAAAAATGAACCTAATTTTAAAAATGAAATATATAGTGGATGGGATGAAAATGATAAAAATTTAATGTTTTTATATGCTGATGATGTAAAGGATAATAAAGTTCAATCACTTAATGTGAAAATATATTCAAAACAAAAAATGAATATTACAAATAAAAAATATTCTGTTAGTGAAATGTATGAAAAGCATATTATTCAAAATGAAGAATTAACTCTTGAAGAAGCTAAAAATAATGGTAAAAATATTTCAGATAATATATTTGATGTTATAAATGGAAAAGAACCTTTAGATAGAAGGAGACAACTTGCTGAGGATGAAAGTGAAATACATTATACAGAAGATGAAGAAAAATCTAGTAAAAAAAATATAGAAGAAAAAAAAGATGGAGAAGATGTAAATATTAGTAATTTACCTGCGCCAATAGAAGAAAATAATTCTATCAATGATCAATTAAACAATTCATCATTACAAAAACAAGATAAAGATGCTTTTCCACAATCAATTCCAAATCAAATTCCTTATCAGGATGAAATACAAAAGAGTGTTGTTGCAAATAATAATATAGAAAGTTCATTTCCTATGAATCAAGATGCTATAGAGAATAATAATAATGATGGTGGTTTTCCTATACAGAGTAATAATAATAATGATGGTCTTCCTATACAGAGTAATAATAATAATGATGGTTTTCCTATACAGAGTAATAATAATAATGATGGTTTTCCTATACAGAGTAATAATAATAATGATGGTTTTCCTATACAGAGTAATAATAATAATGATGGT
>JAEEGL010245466.1_pt1 | contig 10395 bp, 9 predicted proteins | sample 9134231 | NCBI WGS metagenome assembly JAEEGL01 (sample SAMN16246548, study PRJNA631951) | gut metagenome | biome: gut microbiome; feature: rumen; material: fiber-attached | host: Bos | place: Iran: Karaj | collected 2018-10
AAAAACAGACCATCTTATGATAACATTAGGGTAGTTTCATCCGCAATAACGTGTATGAAAAATCAGTGAAGGACGTGGGGAAAAAACATGGTTACAGTCAGCATTATAACCCCGGTTTATAATGCCGAAAAAACTTTATCGCGAACAATAGAGTCCGTATTACATCAACAGTATAAGCCTATAGAATACATTATCATCGATGGCGTCTCTACTGATGACACCCTGAAGATCGCCAGGGACTATGAAAACGACTTTAAAGAGGCCGGCATAAATTACATCATCGTATCTGAGAAAGACAATGGTATGTTTGATGCTCTCAACAAAGGCATTTCAATGGCCACCGGAGAATTGATCGGAAGTATCAATTCTGATGATTGGTATGAACCCAATGCAATAAGAATAATGGTCGATTCATATGAAAAGAATCAGTATGACATAGCATGGTCTGATATCTATATTCACAATAAAGGAAACGTTATTCTAAAAACAGCAGAAGTCGGAAAGATCTGGGTCACAGTTCACTACTGTCACCCTTCTATGTTTGCAAAAAGAACAGCTCTTTTAGAATATCCATACGATCCCGAGCTGCTGGATGCTGATTATGATATGGTCCTGCGCGCCAACAATCATGGCCTGAAGATCGTGACAGAAAATGTGCCGATTTCCAACTACTCCATGGGCGGTGTAAGTACGCAAAAAAGCCTTGGAAATATGAGACGCCGGATCAAAATGAAATATGCCACTTATCGCAGAAATAATTATTCCCGTTTTTACTGGTTTTACTGCGTAGGCATTGAAGCAGCCAAATACATTCTGGGTTGAGTCATTATTTCCTTTTATGCCTTGACAGTATCCTGCTTCCGTACATTATCAGCATCTCATCTTTCATAACAAATAAACTCAGTCCATATATAACCGCACCGATTATTATGAGTATACCTACGAGATACAATTGACTGCCCCAAAGTCTGTTTAGCAATATCAAAGGTATGCTCATCGCTGTGCTGGCAACAATATACTTGAGTGACTGTCGCACAACAATCCCATCCCAAAATCTCTTTTCAAGAACAAAATATACAATAAATGCAGCGGTCAAAAAGGACTCTGAAATGATAGATGCTGTTGCAGCACCTATACAGCCATACCGGGGTATCAGTAACAGGTTCAAAATGAAATTCGCAGTGATGCCGCCAGCATTAAATATTGTGCATATCTTTTCACGTCCTGTGGGTATCAGATATTGATTGGCAATGACATTCATAATGCCATGAGTCATTACACGAACAGTAAACAATCTCAGCAGCAGAGGAACTTTTTCATATCCCGCACCAAATACACACAGGGAAATCCTGTCAGATAATACCAAAAGCCCTGCAATGATGGGGAATCCCAACATCCAGACATATCTAAGCGCAAGTCCCAAATGCTCTTTTAATGAATCATCATTTCCCCTGTCATAATCTCTTGCATTTCTTGAGGCAAATACCACTCCATCAGCCATCATTACTATCGATATGACATTGATTATCTTGATAGCCGAGCCATAGCATCCGTTCTCATATTCGCTGTTGACCGCCAGATATCCTATCATAGTAGAATCCAGGGCGCTGAAAATAGTCTCCGCCAAAACCGGAAGATACAGGAAAAATGCCGGTCTGATGCATTTCTTTAAGGAACCTATGTCTGTCCTGCTAAATCTTATCATTCCCAGCGCTTTAGGCCACATGATAAGATTGGCCATCATTATAGTCAATGCCGAGTACAACAAGTACTTCCAGACATCATCCTGATCCTTAACAAATATGAACAGGCAGACGATGGCTAATGACCTGGTCACGATGGTTCTGATGGCCAGCTCTCTGAAATCTTCAATTCCCTGAAAAAAGAACCGGATATCAAAAACCACTGACACAATCTGCAGCGAAGATATGGCCATCAGACCTTTGTAGCTTTGTGGGATATATGGGGAATTAACAAGACCAAAAAGAGCTGTTACTGATACTATACAGAGAAACACCTTTAGTATCAGTAACTCAAAGAAGACCTGACTTCTTTTATAGACATCATCCTTATACTTTGAAACTTCTCTTTGGCCATAAAGATTAAAACCAAAGGTAGTAAAAGATACAAAATACGCAATAACAGAGTTTACAAAGGCAATCTGTCCATTGCCTTCTTCCCGTAACACTCTCGCCAGGTAAGGAGCTGTCACTAAAGGAAAAAGGATATTTAATAATGAGCTTAACAGATTATAGATGTAATTTAATAAAAGACTTGCTTGCTTTGTGTTCCTTGTTTTCATTTACTCATCCAGAAGCTCTTTATACAACTCTATCTCCTTATCAAGATTGGCCTTTCGTGCAATATATTCGTTATTGTATTTTAGCATTCTGTCCATCTCACTCTGATCTGCCAGTATCAGTCGTTTAACAATCTCAACAAAGCTCTCCTGTTTGTCCAGAGGCGCTCCAATGCCCAGTCCTTCAATATAATCATCCCAGGGTGTGACACCTTTACTGAGAACACACAGGCAATTATTCATCATGGCTTCAGCAATTATATGTCCGTAGTTCTCGCCATGGGTTGGGAAGAAAAACGCATGATACTGCCGGAAAACATGTGAAACTTCAGCATGAGGAATCTCTCCATGATAAGTAACTGTAACGTTCTCTGGCATCTCCTCAATGAGCTTCTTACATTCATCCCAATAATTCTGATCCTCTGTAGGTCCGTAAATATCGAAGACAACCTCTCCTTCATCGATCTGTTTAAGAACCTCCAGTGCATATCTTAAATTCTTCTTTGGGACAATCCGTGATATAAAGACAGCTCTTAGTTTTCCAGACTCCTTATCAATGACAGGTTCTTTTTCTATATATTTTGCCGGAAGATTAGGCACCATAAAAATCTTTGCTTTTGGGTATACCTTTTGGATGTCTCTTACCTCAATCTCACTTGTGGCGTGCCACAGAAGATCGCTGTACATCCCAAACAGCTTAACCAGAGCTATATATAAGTACTTTTTGAGCTTTTTGTGTTCAAGCCCGCCTGTACCATATTTTTTTAAATTCTTTTGTTCCACGCCTCCTGTGAAGTCACCTCTTGCTGCAAGAATTATCTTTGTCTTTTTCAGCTTTCCAAGGCGCCTTAGGATAAGCGGTCTGATGGTGAATATGGGAGAGAAGAAACCATTCATGTAGAGGACATCGTACTCTGTTTCTTCGAAAAATCTTTTAAATCCGGCAAGGCTCTGCTGATCAGGGCTCATGTAGTAAACCTGCGCCGCCCCCACCTGATTCCATGAATTGACTTTTATGCCCTCATATGGTGTGTTCTCCTTGAAGTCTCTATCTGCGCAAAGAACCTTGAATTTGAACTGATCGGAAAGATTCTCCACCATATTTACACATGACTGGATCGGGCCTCCTCCTTTGTAACCGGGAAGATACTGACCATTTAGAATAAGCACTGTTTTCATTACTTAAACTCTCCCTGTTCCGCCATCCTCTTTCCGGTTTTTTCGCATTCATATATTTTGGCATCTACCAAATATCGATACCAGTAGGCCTGGAGAAATGCATAGATCTTTCCTTCTGTCCCGTCCAGGAAGCCAAGTCTTATCCAGTAGCGGTAAATGAAATACAGATGAGCTCTTAGAAATTTCGGGAGTCTGTAATATCCATTTTTACGAATGAATCTCCGCATCCTGGCCTGTCTGGACTGCCCTTTGAGCCCGGCACCTGTACGACTTTCCATCATCTGCTGGTCATAAACTTCTTTGTTGCTGTACCAGTTGTGTTTGCTTATCCAGTATTCCAGCGGTTTGTTATCGTAGTCACTGAAGTCATTATCAAAGGTCACTGTTTTACCGCTGGTTATTATCAGATGTTCGTCCATGGACTTGGGTTCAGACATGCCGTATCCCACACGAAAAATCCGAAGGCGCAGCCCCGGGTACATTCCCCCATGGCGAATCCATCGGCCCATGAAATACATGCGCCGTCTTAAGATCACACCATTTACAGAAGCAGGCAGCTTATCCAGCTTCTCCTCAATCTCCGCTGCAAGCTCAGGTGTAAGCTCCTCATCAGCATCTATCTTCATAACCCATGTGGTAGCCAGTCCGACGTTCTCTATTGCCCAGTTGAACTGCGCCGAATGATTAGTGAAGGTATGCTGGAAAACTTCGGCCCCAAGAGACTTGGCTATTTCTGTAGTTTTGTCAGCGGAGTAGGAATCAACCACTACGATCCTTTTTGTTATAGCTCGTAGTGAGTTGATACATTTCTGAAGGTTTGCCTCCTCATTTTTTGTCAGGATAATTGCTGTAAGGTCACTCATGCCTTTGTTCTCTGCTTATCAATATCTCCTCTTTAACCCCTCTGTAGTACCACCATATAAGAACAAGTACCACCAGGATTATTGCTGGAATTGCCATATTTTTCACGACATGCATCAATCCGCCATCAACGACATATTGAGCCGGAACTGTTTTCTTGACTGCATTTGAAAAGAGTGTTGTTGAGTAATACTCCTGCGTTGTCTCTTCTATCAGATCTCCCCAAGAGGATATTGTTGTATTGAGCCTTGTAAGCAGAGAGTCTGCGTAATCATAGGATGCCTGATCTGCAGAAGTGCTGGCCTCTGACAACTGTGAAAGGAGAAGATAATACTGATTTAAGCTTGTATTTGTCTGAGCGATCTCCCTGGTAAGCTCCTGCTGCTCAGTTATCAGCGAATCATAATACTGATTTTTCTGGCCATACTCCAAAGTAGAATCAGAATTGCTAACAATTACTACAGGATCTTTTTCATAATTACTGATGGTGGTTGCCACACTGTCCAGTCTGGTCTGTAGCTCCGAGATCCTGTTGCTGCAGTTCCTGATCATGTACTCGTAGTACTCCTGCTGGCGGAATTTATCCTTGGTGAGCGACTGGCTCTGGACAAAGGATGAAAGCCTGTTGATATCCACAGTCTTAACAAACTCAAGGGATGTAACAATGTCCTGGAAGGAGAGCCCTGTTGAAGATGACCTGAAGTCCGGAGCATCTTTCATTCTCTGCCTTACATAGGACAGCATGATATCCATCTGTGTAGTTACCAGATCGATACTCTCACCGTAGTCGTAGTCATCTCCGCTCAGGAGGTTTGAGGTAACTGACAAAACCTCTGTATTGGCATAGGTATCCATAAAGTACTGTTTGTAGCTGTCAATGATCCCGTCCAGGATCTGGGGCAGCTCTTTTGAACTGAAGGTGCCATCATCATACAGATACAAAACGTACTCTGACGGGAAGTATGATACGTCAAGGAGCTGTTCATAGTACTTCGAATCTCTCTTTGCCATATTATTGATCACAGTGATCCTCTCCAGTGCATCCTTTGGAATGACCCCATCAATGGACAGATTTTCCCTTACCTTCTCCACATAGCTCTCATCATAGCCCCTGGCTAAAAGAGCCCCCTGAATAACATAAGGAGATTTGATGAGATTTATGTCGAAGGCTGCCCCATTGGGGTCAAGCCCGCTCTCTATTCCGTCAAACTGGAAGGTTATCATTGCTCTGGCATATGATACCTTTCCCAGAAAGTGCTCCAGCCCCGAGTAAAACGCTCCTATAGTACAGCCGATCAGAATCGCCAGTGCCAGCAGATAGGAGATCAGCCTCTTTTTCTTTCCCATATGGGAAAAGACATTTACGAGATCCAGCTCACTGTTTTGCCCTTTGTTCTGGTTAACCTGGATCACAACTTTATTTTTCTCTGTTCTGTTTTCCTGCTCCATTGTAAGCTTTTGTTCTCCTTTGTTAGTCTTCCTGCAAAACTCTTTCTTTCGAATTCTTCAATATCTGTTTCCTGTATCTGACATACTCATGCCTGAGCCTGCCAAATATTATAAACGTGATCACTAACCCAACTATAACGACTGACAAAAAAATGAGGAAAATAAAGTCGACTTTCCTGGTCACGGGTTTGTCTGTATTACTTTTGGTTTCCGGTGTTGTGGCAAGAACCGAGCTGCCAGCACTTGCAGCGCCTGACGTCTTGGCCCCGGCAACCTGACTTGTTGTCTTGGTATCAGAAGGACTTGCGTTAGCCTGTGCTGTAACGGCCTCCGGTTGCTGTTCCTGTGCGGCCGCTTCCTCCCCTTCCTGAATACCTTCTGTTTCTTCCGTATCGTTTATATAGGTGGCTTCAACGTCCACAACATCAGCGCTTATATATCCGCTCATGCCACTATAGCTTATCGCATACCAGGTCTCTCCGCTGGTATTTGTGATCCTTTGGCCGGAAGACAGGTCAACTCCAAAAGGAATAATCACGACACTTTTAGAGTCCGTTGTCGGCTCAGATCGCATATTGGCATTTGCTAAGATTGTGAGTGTATATACACCCTCCTCCGAATCAGCTATCCGGTTCTCTTCCTGTTCATCTGTTTCCTGAGGCTGTTCTTCCGCAGTCTCCTGCTCTTGAAGCTCCTCACCTTCCTGTAGCTGCTGTTCCTGAGGCTGTTGATCATTCTCAGTAGCGTATACAGGAGTGGTAAATAGCATCACGGATAGAAAGGCTGCAGAAAAGATTAGAAGTGTTTTTGATACGCCGCTCATGTTCCACCTTTACAAAAAAGAGCCTGATCCCCTTATTCGGGAGATCAGGCCAGTCCACACAATAGGGTTTTATTCAATATGCTTCGATTATTTTAATCTCTCAACCTTAACAGGTCCTGATTTTGTAAGGTGAAGAGAAAGTCCGCCATTGGCGAATCCGGTAATCTTTACATTGACCCATTTTCCATCTACTAACTGTTTTGCAGCGATAGTCTCAGTTGTATCTGTTGCCTTAACGCCCTTTACACCAATAACAGTATCCAGGGTCTTATAGTTCTTTCCATCCTGAACTGCAAAATCAAATACTGTAAGAACAGTCTTTCCATTTGTATCCTTTATTGCACTGGCAATAACATCTGCTTTGGCCTTGATAAGAATCAGGTTAATGCTGCCGGCCTTACCGTCAACTGAACTCTTGCAGATGTTCTCATTCCAGGTAACTGTTGATGATCCAGGGATTGATGTGTCAGCAGCGATATAGTTTCCTATAGCCTCTTCAGCACTTAAGCCCCTCTTGGAAGCTGCTGCATCGATCTGGGCCTTCTGCTCTGCTGTCATTGAACTATAGATGGCTGTGCACTCCTTCTTAAGAGCCTCCTCATCAACTTCCTTAGCTGCATCCATGGCTGTGAGTGAATCAGCAACTGCTGTTGCTGCAGCCTGTGTCTCAACAGCACCGCTGCTAAGAAGTGAAGATGCCAGCGCCTCTGTGCTGGCAGTTTCTGCCGCAGTCTGTGCCTTCGGAGCACGTGCACCAAGAACTCCGGGTGCCAGTGATGTTGCTGCTGTAGGGCTAGCTGCCATTACTGGAAAACTCATTGCAAGAACGCCAACAAGCGCGGTAACTGCTACTATTGTTTTTTTCATAATACTTGCCTCCTTATCTATTACACGGGGTTTATTATTTACATTTTTATATTCTCATCTTTATTACAGATGGAATTATCTCAATCATTGATCCAGGGGATATCTGCCTCCGGATAGGCTATAGTATTGTTCTCAGTGTCCACCAGCATGGCAATTACCATGAACTGACTATCCGGCTCCTCGGGAAGATCCGTCACCAGAGTAATGAGGAAGTTTAAATCTGTCAGATTCTTGTAACGCGGATCCACATTATCTGATAGTGAAACACTGTCGTAGGTATCCCTTAAAAAATTCTGACAGTCGTACTCCACTGAAAAAGCATAGTGGGTAAGCAGATCCTCCTTGGGCCACTTTCTGGCCATCACCACCTCATAGGTCAGATGGTCTCCGTCCTTATAAATCTCTATCTGTCGGTTCTGATCAAAAAACTCCGGGTTTATATAGGATCTTAAAAACTCGCCGTCTACCCCGTAGATAACTTCATTAAAATCACAAAAGTCCAATCTTCCGGGATATTCGGTAAATACAGCGCCCTGGCTATCCTCATTCCCATGGTTGTCATGGGTTTTGTAGTACTGATCATCATCAGGATCCTGCAGGATCGGTTCATCCACCGCTCCCTGAGAAATATAAATCCATCCGAATATGTCAGGGTTTACTGTTTTCAGTGCCTCAAGATCAACCTCACCGTCTGCTGCCGTCTCGAGTGCTATGAAATCCAGAGCCTCGATGGATTCATCACTCTGGGGCTCCTGCAAAGATGCCTCCGGCTGGGGCTGTTCCTTTGGAGTGACACTGCCACATCCCCAGATAAGGCTCACTGACAGCATCGCCATCACCGCAAGCACTTTTTTATCCCTGATCATTGACATCAACTTTTTCATAAAAAACACTTATCATCAGTTCCTTGAGCTTTTCCTTGTCGGGATAGAACTCGTCGGACACCTCACCCTCTACTGTTTCTCCCTCTATATTATGAAAGCTCTGTGAATCGAATTTATATCCGGCGCTCTGCTGTGCCATATACACCATCTCGTTGGTGGTGATGTCAGTGGTTATGTACTGTGCCACAACGCTGTATAAACTCGTTATGCTGGCCGGGTTATTCTTAAGGGTGGTCATAACCTTGGCCAGAAGTGCTGTTAAAAACTGTTTCTGTCTCTCGAGACGTCTGTCTGCGCCTCCCAGCTCCCTGTCTCTGCCTCTGACATAGTTCTCGGCATCATCGCCCTCCAAATGAACTTCCTGTCCCTTCTTATAAGTAAAGCTTGGTGTTTCGACATCCTCCGGGATTGTCAGATCAACGCCGCCCACCGCCGTACATAAAGGTCCGATTCCGTCCATCTTCATGGATACGTATCCGTGTATTGGCAGCTGATAAAAATATCTGGAAACAGCCTTCACCTGATACTCGCAGCTCTCCTCCTCACCATTTCCCACGCCATGCTGAACGGAGATCTGTGCCACTGCAGTCCTGACAACATTGCCCTGGGCATCATAGACATCCACATCCACCATGGTGTTTCTATTGATGGGAATAAGCTCGATCCGCTTTGTGGTATTGTCAAAGACTGCCAAAATAATGAGGTCCGCCTGTCCTCCGTCAAAGCCTCCGGACTCGGCCTTGTTCTCGCCACTCTGATCCGTTCCCATCATAAGGAACGTCAGAATGTCCTCTTTGTATCTGTAAACATCGCCGTTATATCTGACCCAGCCATCTTCCCATACTGGCGTCTGTGTGTCAGACTGATCAGCTTCTGATGACTCATCGCCGGTTACTTCTTCCTCGAATACCAGAGTAGGGGCATTATTATCTGCGCCTTTTTTCAGGCTCTCAAGTCCGCCCGAAAGTGCTCCAATGGCCACAAAAGCCACCAGCAGAAGCAGAAATAATATTGAAAATAAGCCCTTTTTACTCCCTTTATTCCCCATTCGAGTCTCTAAAAAACGTCAGTATTTCTATGATATATATATGATATTTTATAATATTTTAATTTTTTTTACAATCCATTACTTTAAAGCTAAAGCCAAAATAAACTTTCAACAAATGCCCCACTTCTTCCAATTTGTATGCTAAAGTAGTATGTGAGGTGGTTAATCATGGAATTAACGGAAGAAAAAAGCATTGTTGAATTATTAAAAGAGCTTTTGGAGACAAGGCAGTATACCAAGCTTCGCCAGACCATTTCTGAGATGAACACAGCCGATATAGCTGAGGTCATGAGTGAAATGGAGGACGAGGATTCCCTTAAGATGTTCAGAATCCTGCCCAAAGATATGGCGGCTGACGTATTTGCAGATCTGGAGATGGATGTACAGCAGTATATCATCCAGTCCATGTCAGACCGAGAAGCTTCCAATATCATTGAGAATCTGATGGCGGATGATGCTACCGACCTTTTGGAGGAGATGCCCGCCAGCGTTGTTAAGCGCATCCTGGCTAATGCCAGCCCTGAGACCAGAGCAGACATCAACCATCTGCTGAGGTATCCGGAGGATTCTGCCGGTAGTATCATGACCGTGGAGTATGTGGACCTTCACGAGGACATGACTGTTAATGATGCCATCGACAGGATCAGGAAGAAGGGTGTGGATTCTGAGACCATCAATATCTGCTACGTTGTCACCAAGCAGAAGATCCTGGTTGGTACCGTGGCCCTTAGATACCTTCTCATCATGAAGCCCGACGAGATCATCGGGGATATCATGAACACCAACGTCATCAGCATCAATACCATGACCGACCAGGAGGAAGCTGCCAGAATGTTCCAGCACTACGGCTTCACTGCCATGCCGGTTGTGGACAATGAGTCCCGTATGGTGGGAATCATCACCATCGATGACGTAGTGGACATCCTGGAAGAAGAGGCCACCGAGGATATCGAAAAGATGGCAGCTATCGTGCCATCCGACAAGC
>JAEEGL010413255.1_pt1 | contig 10395 bp, 7 predicted proteins | sample 9134231 | NCBI WGS metagenome assembly JAEEGL01 (sample SAMN16246548, study PRJNA631951) | gut metagenome | biome: gut microbiome; feature: rumen; material: fiber-attached | host: Bos | place: Iran: Karaj | collected 2018-10
GGAGATCGTCGGCAGCCAGGACAAGATCGACGCCTTCATCAACCTGCTGGACGGTTACGAGATCCTGGAACTCGCCAGGACGGGGATCGCGGCGCTCGCGCGCGGCACGGAACACGTCCTGTTCATCGATGAGGAAGGCAACGTGTCCGGCTGGACGGAATATGAGAAAAAACGCCGTCAGAACGAAGTGAAGGAGAAGAAGACGAGATCATGATCGGATACGTATCCGGAACGCTTGCGGAGATCATGCCGGGCTGCGCCATCGTCGACGCCGGGGGCGTGGGCTATGAGGTGCTGGTCTCCAATGATACGGCTTCCAGGCTGTATGCCGCCGGGACCGGGACTCCGGTAAGACTCTACACGTATACATACGTCCGGGAAGACGCGTTTCTTTTGTACGGTTTCCTTTCCCGCGACGAACTGGCGCTGTATAAACAGCTCCTGACGGTAAGCGGGGTCGGCCCGAAAGGCGCGCTTTCCCTCCTCTCCGGACTCCGGGCAGACGATCTGCGTTTCGCGATCATAACGGGCGACACCAAATCGATCGCGGCGGCACAGGGGATCGGGAAAAAGACCGCCGAACGGCTGGTGCTGGAACTCAGGGACAAACTGGGAAAGGACGATACGGCCGGGGATACGGCTTTTGCCGCGGACGCTGCGATGCCCCAGGGAGCGGCGGACCAGGCTTCGTCCGATACCATCGAAGCGCTGACGGCTTTGGGATATCCGCGTCCGGCCGCCATTCACGCAGCCCAGAGAGCCAGGGAAGAGATAGCGGCAAAGCAGGCGGAAGATCCGGAAACGGAGCAGCTGTTGAAAGCTGCGTTAAAGTATTTGTAAATGGAGCCGGTGCATGGAACACAGGTTGATCGAGACAAATTTTACGGATGAAGATAAAGCGGTCGAAGGATCGCTGCGCCCCAAAACACTGGCGGAATATATCGGACAGCCGAAGATCAGGGAGAGCCTGACCATTTCCATCACGGCCGCAAAGCAGCGCGGCGAGTCGCTGGACCACGTCCTGCTGTACGGGCCGCCCGGACTGGGCAAGACGACGCTGTCCAACATCATCGCCAACGAGATGGGTGTCGGGATCCGCGTGACCAGCGGGCCTGCCATCGAAAAACCCGGGGAAATGGCCGCGATCTTAAACGGCCTGCAGGAGGGGGACGTCCTTTTTATCGATGAGATCCACCGCCTGAACAAGCAGGTGGAGGAAGTCCTTTATCCCGCGATGGAAGATTTCGCGATCGATATCCTGATCGGGAAGGGCCAGGCCGCCCGCTCGATCAGGCTGGAACTGCCGCCTTTTACGCTCGTCGGGGCGACGACCAGGGCCGGCCTTCTGTCTGCGCCTTTACGCGACCGTTTCGGACTGATCCACCGGCTGGAGTATTATTCCAACGAAGACCTGAAAACGATCCTCTTAAAGTCCGCAAAGGTGCTGGACGTCGAACTGGATGAAAAAGGCGCGGAAGAAATGGCCCGGAGAAGCCGCGGAACGCCGAGGCTTGCGAACCGGATCCTGAAGAGGGTACGGGATTTTGCCCAGGTCCGGTACGACGGGGTCATTACTTACGAAGTCGCCGCAACGGCGCTCGATATGATGGACGTGGATAAAATGGGCCTGGACCGGGTCGACCGGAACTTCCTGCTTATGCTGATCGAGAAATTCGACGGCGGACCGGCCGGTCTCGATACCATGGCCGCGGCGATCGGAGAAGATCCGGGCACCCTGGAAGACGTGGTGGAGCCGTATCTGCTCCAGAACGGGTTCATCAACCGGACGCCGCGCGGCAGGGTGGCTACGGAAGCGGCCTACCGGCATCTGGGACTCGCGGACCGCCGGACGACTTGAATGCCTGCAGGGTTATGAGATAGTATTAAACAGTAGATTCTTTTATTAAAGGACGGGTGCATTATGGATAACAAGGTCGAAACAGAGGTGGTCATCGGCGGTAAGGTCTATACGCTTTCCGGGTACGAGAGCGAAGAATATCTGCAGAAAGTCGCGTCTTACCTGAATACGCGGATCGCGGAGCTCGAGAGTGATCCCGGCTACCGCAGGCTTCCGGTGGATATGCAGGGAATCCTGCTGGATATCAATATCGCGGATGATTATTTCAAACAGCTGGGCCGCACCGATCTTTTAAAAGAAGAATCTGTCGGGAAGGAAAAAGATCTTTACGACTTAAAGCATGAGCTGATCTCCACGCAGATCAAGCTTGAAAACGCGGAGAGCAACGTCCGCCGGCTGGAGAAAGAAAAAGAAGAGATCTCCAGGAAAGCATTCCGGCTGGAAACGGAGCTCCAGGCCCTGAAACAGAGGCACTGACGGGCTTTCTGCCGGGGGCCGGCAGGCAATGTATGATAGGAAAAGGGTTTCGTATGCATATTCCTGATGCGTCGGAACCCTTTCTTTCAAAAAGGACGTTTTTTGTCCGGAATGGGAACAGTCATCGCCATGATCGATCCTGGATTAATGAAAAAAACTGAACTGCTGGCGCCGGCCGGCGATATGGACTGCCTGAAGGCAGCGCTGAACGCGGGAGCAGACGCGGTCTATCTGGCCGGGCCGCGCTTCGGCGCGCGGGCTTACGCGCGGAACTTTACGGAGGAGGAGCTGCCGGAAGCGATCCGGACGGCGCATCTGTTCGGAACGGCTGTCTATATCACCGCCAACGTCCTGACAAAAGACAGGGAGCTTTCCGAGACGGTATCTTTTGTAAAACGCCTGCAGGAACAGGGGCTGGACGGCGTGATCGTACAGGATATCGGGCTGCTGTCCGTCCTTCACAGGGAGTGTCCGGATCTTCCCCTGCATGCCAGCACCCAGATGTCCATCTCTTCGCCGGAAGGGATCCGGTATTTGAAGCAGTTCGGGATCAGGCGGGTGGTTCCGGCCAGGGAGCTGAGCCTCGAAGAGATCCGTGTCCTGAAAAAAGAAGGCGTCGAGATCGAAGCGTTTATCCACGGCGCGATGTGTTATTCCTATTCCGGCCGCTGCCTGATGTCCTCCTTTCTCGGGGGAAGGAGCGGCAACAGGGGACGCTGCGCGGGAACCTGCAGGCTTCCTTTTGAGATCGTCAGCAGGCCGGGATCCGGTCGGGAAGCAAAGGAGACCTATCCGCTGTCCATGCGGGATCTTTCCGTGCTCTCCATTCTTCCGGATCTTCTGGATGCCGGTATCGACGCGTTTAAAGTCGAGGGCCGGATGAAGAGCCCGGAATATGTGGCCGGAGTCATTTCCGTATACCGGAAATACATAGACCGGTATGCCGAATGGGTCCAAGGCGGCAGAAAAGAGCAGTGGTCAGTTGAAAAAGAAGACAGGGACCTTCTGGAGAATCTGTATATCAGGACAGATCTGAGTACCGGATATTATATGGGCAGGGATACGCGGAAACTGGTGACTCTTTCCAAACCGGGGTACCGGAAAACACCGGAAGCCGTGATCGAGCGCCTGAAAAAGGAACTGACGGGAGGGCTGCGCCAGATCGGGGTCGACGCTCTTCTGACCCTGGAAACGGGAAAAGAAGCATCCCTGTTTCTGATGTGCGGGAAGGAGGAAGACCTGCACAGTGTACAGGTCGAGGGAAGTATCGTACAGGCGGCGAAGAACCGGCCGCTTTCAGAAGATGATATCCGCTCAAAAATGGAGAAGACCGGAGGAACACCGTTTTATTTCAGATCGCTGACGATCCGGTCGGACGACGGCATATTCATGTCCCTGCAGTCGCTGGGCGAACTCAGGCGGAACGGATTTGAAAAGCTCCTGAATGATTTTTCCGGGCCGCTTGCTTCAAGACGCCCGGATCCGGAAAAGGATGCCGGCCGCCTGCAGGAAGCGGGGCAAACCGGATCCGGTGCAGGCGAAGAAGCGGGGCCTTCCGGCGGCTTTGGTGAAAGCGCCCGTCCAGGCGGCGTTTTTGCGCAGGTCATGACGGAAGAGCAGTTTGAAGCGGCCGCGGAAAGCGGGATCGACGGGATCATCCTGGAACTGGAAGGAAAGATCGGCAGAAAATGGCTGAAGGGAAGCCTGTCTTCCGGGGCCTGTGCGAAAAAACTGGTATTGGCGCTTCCCCAGATCATGCGGGGACCGGAGAGCGCAAATATCAGGATGGCGGTGCGGCATGCCGCCGGACAGCATTTTTCGGGGATCATGGTCCGCACGCCGGATGAACTGCAGCTGGTCCTGGAAGAAAGGAGGGCCTTGCGGGAAGGATGCGCGGACCAGGGGAGTCCCTGCGCGTTCCCGGCCCTTCTGGCGGATCATTCCCTCTATGCATGGAACGGGGAAAGTGTCCGGATCTTTTTACAGGACTGCGGGATCATCAGTTATCCTTTTGAGCTTAACGGCGCATCGATGAAAGATCTTTCGGAAGGATCCGGTCCGGAAAACTTCATGATGACCGTGTACGGCAGGATCCCGCTGATGGTGACCGCGGGCTGTGTACGCCAGACCGCGTACGGATGCCGGAAAGAAGAAGGCTTTTTGTATCTGGCCGACCGGCGCGGGGCTCATTTTCCCGTTTATACCGCCTGCGGAAGCGGAACATGCTGCCACAATATCGTTTTCAACAGTGTCCCGCTGTCGCTGGAAAACTATCTGGAAGAAGAACCTGTCCGCGGAGCCGGGATCAGGCGGCTGACGTTTACGGATGAGACGGGGAATGAGACGGAAGCGGTCCTGGAGGCTTTCCTCGGCAGACCGGCCGGCGGCAGTCATAAGGAACTGTCCGGGACCGGAAAACAGGAGACTTCGGCGATCGGAGATTACACGACAGGACATTACCGGAAGGGCGCGATCTGATGAGAACTTACTTGCTGGAAACGACCCGGTATTTCATATCGGCAGGGATGATCGTTTATACCCTGTTCGCGTTTATTCATTTTTTCAGTAAAAACAAGACACTGAAGACGATCCTGGAAACGGCGCAGATCATGCTGATCACCGGGATCCTGGGGCTGTCGTATATTACGATCGGCGCATCCAAAAGCAACGGGCGTTATTTCCTGTTCGGCATGATCCAGCTGTGCCTGATGGCCGCGGCGTTCGTCCTGAACCGGATCTTTTATGACGACGCGGATTACGCCATGCTCAACAACATCTGTCTTCTGATGGGGATAGGCCTGATCATGCTCTCGTCCGTTTCGTCGGATCTGGCAGTCAGGCAGGCGTTTATCGCCGGATGCGGGGTCTGCGTCGCATTGTTCCTGCCGCTGTTCAGGCGGCATTTCAGACTGACGGAAGGACCGAAGTATCTGTATGCGCTGATCGGCATAGGCCTCCTGTCGGCCGTTCTGATCCTGGGCAAGGCGGTCAACGGGTCGTTCCTGAACTTCTCGATATTCGGAGTGACCATCCAGCCGTCGGAGTTTGTCAAGATCCTGTACGTGTTTTTCCTGGCTTCCGCGTTTTCCCGGGTCGAAGAAAAGAAGGAATACCTGCTGATCGGGTTTCTGGCGCTGACGCACGTCGGGATCCTGATCCTTTCGAGGGATCTCGGTTCCGCGCTCATCTTTTTTGTCGTTTTCCTGGTGATGCTCTACTATGCGTCCGAAAAATGGTGGATCCTGCCTGCCGGCCTTTTAGCCGGATCCGCAGGAGCCTTCGTCTGCTACCGGCTGTTCCCGCATGTACAGGTACGCGTACAGGCGTTTCTCGATCCCTGGAGCGTGATCGATTCCATGGGCTACCAGGTGACGCAGTCGCTGTTTGCCATCAGCTACGGCGGTCTTTTCGGAAGCGGGCTGACCAAAGGGGCCAGCGAGCGGATCCCGTTTGTGGAGTCGGATTTTATTTTTGCCGCCATAGCGGAAGAGATGGGGCTTCTGACCGCGGTATGCGTCGTACTGATCTGCCTGAACTGCTTTATGAGGATGCTGCGTCTGGCCGGCGGCTGCAGAAGCCGGTTCCGTTACCTGTTCGTCACCGGGATCGCCTACACTTATATTTTCCAGATCTTTCTCACCATCGGCGGAGGAACGCAGTTTATTCCTTCGACCGGCGTGACGCTCCCGCTTGTCAGTTACGGCGGAAGTTCCATCCTGGCCACCATTTTTGTATTTACGCTGGCCGAGATCATCCAGATGCTCCGGGATGAGGAAAACCGGGAAAGCGGGCCGGTCGACAGAACGGAAATGAGGCAGCTCTTTGAAAGAAGGTACCGGCAGGAACGACGGCTGAAGGCAGGCGGGATACTGGTATTTCTCCTGTTCCTGGCCATGCTCGGGAAAACATTTACATACGCGGCGGCACACGAAGAGGAGCTTTTTGAAAACGACTATAATGTGAGGGCGCAGATCCTGCTGTCGGATAATCTGCGCGGCCATATTTTTTCGTCGGACGGGGAGGTGCTCGCCTATTCGGACCTGGCCGAAGACGGGACCCAGGTCCGCCATTATCCGTACGGCAGCCTGTTTTCCCATGTGGTCGGATATCCGATCAACGGGAAGAGCGGGATCGAAGCAAAAGAGGATTACTACCTGGTCCGCTCCGGGATATCGATCGCCGAAAAAGCAAAAGCGGACGAAGCGGGTGAAAAGTATGCCGGCAATAACGTGTTTACGACGCTGGATACAAGGCTCCAGGAAGCCGCTTCCCGGGCGCTGGGGATCTACCGTGGCGCTATCGTCGTAACTGAGGTCAGGACCGGAAGAGTCCTGGCAATGGTATCAAAACCGGATTTTGATCCGGCCTCCATCCGGGAGAACTGGTCGGCTTATCTGGAAGATCATGAGTCCGGTATTCTTTTAAACCGGGCTGCCCAGGGCCTGTATCCGCCGGGTTCGACGTTCAAGATCGTCGATACCGCGGCTTATCTGAACGAAGGTCTGGATCCGGACTCCTTCCGGTATCAGTGTACGGGTACTTTTTCGTACGAAGGGGAGAACATTCATTGTTATCACTTCGCGTCTCACGGCGCGGTCGATTATTCCACGGCGTTCGCCAAGTCCTGCAACTGCGCGTTCGCGAAGATCGGGACCGGGCTCGATCCGGTGAAACTCCGGTCGTTCCTGGACGATCTGTATTTTGACCGGGACTTTCCGTTCGAACTGCCGTCCTCCGTCAGCCATGCCGGCGATCCCGGGAACCCGCAGGAACTGGTGCAGCTGTCCATCGGCCAGGGGGAGACCGGCATGTCCCCGCTCCACCTGAACATGATCACAGCCGCGGCCGCAAACGGCGGGACGATGATGGAACCGTACGTCGTGGAAGACGTCATGACCGCGGACGGACGTTCGATAAAGCACCGGGCGCCCCGCAGCCTGAAACAGGTCCTGTCAGAAGAACAGGCGGCGGTCCTCTGTACCATGATGCGCGGCGTCGTGGAACGGGGGACGGCGACCAAACTGCAGAGCAGCCGGTATACGGCTGCCGGGAAGACCGGTTCCGCGGAGTTTGACGATGAGGACGAATCGAAGTCGCACGCCTGGTTCACCGGATTCGCGCCGGCGGACGATCCCGAAATATGCGTGACGGTCATCATCGAAGGCGCCGGTGTCGGCGGAAGCTACGCGGTCCCGATGGCGAAGGAGGTCTTTGACGCTTACTTTCCGTGATCATTGCTGCCGCAGATTTTGTATATATACCCTGTATGATGTATAATATATTGTATTGCCGGGACGGAAACGAAGCGGTCCCGGGCAACGCATACGCAATTATTCTTCAATCCTCTGCAAAAGGAGATTCTCATGGCAAAAACAGCGCTGATCACCGGCATTACAGGGCAGGACGGATCGTTTCTGGCAGAGTTCCTGCTGGAGAAGGGATACGAGGTCCACGGCATTACCCGCCGGGCATCTATTTCCAACACCGGACGCATCGACCACCTGCTTCGGGAAAACAGGATCCGGCTGCATACCGGGGATATGACGGACGCTTCCTCGATGATCCGGATCATCGGAGAGACAAAACCGGACGAGATCTATAATCTGGCTGCCCAGTCCCATGTACAGGTTTCTTTCGACGCGCCCGAATATACGGGAGAAGTCGACGCGATCGGCGTGCTCCGGATCCTGGAAGCGGTCCGGATCCTCGGCCTGACGAAAAAGACCCGTATCTACCAGGCCTCCACGTCCGAACTGTACGGGAAAGTGGAAGAAGTCCCACAAAGCGAGAAGACGCCCTTCCATCCATATTCTCCTTACGCCGTCGCGAAACAGTACGGCTACTGGATCGTCCGGGAATACCGCGAGGCTTACGGAATGTTCGCGGTCAACGGCATTTTATTCAACCATGAATCGGAACGGCGCGGCGAGAATTTCGTTACCCGCAAGATCACCCTGGCGGCCGGCCGGATCGCGGAAGGCCTGCAGGACCATCTTGAGATCGGCAACATGGACAGCCGGAGAGACTGGGGCTACGCGAAGGATTACGTCGAATGCATGTGGCTGATGCTGCAGCACGACGTTCCCGAGGATTTTGTGGTCGCGACAGGCGTCCAGCATACGGTCCGGGAATGCGCGGAACTGGCCTTTAAAGCCAACGGTATAGATCTTGTCTTTGAAGGCGAAGGGATGGAGGAGAAGGCTTACGACAAAAAAACCGGGAAGATGATGATCTGCGTCAATGCGGAGTGGTTCAGGCCGACGGACGTCGTCAACCTCCTCGGGGATCCGGCAAAGGCGAAAGAAGTCCTGAAATGGGATCCGCAGAAAACGTCCTTTGAAGAACTGATCCGGATCATGGCGGAACATGACCGGGCGCTCGCGAGAGCCGAAAAAGCGACCCGGGATATTCAGAGATAACGGAGAGAATAAACATCATGATGGAAAAGGATTCGAAAATCTATGTAGCCGGGCACCGGGGCATGGTCGGCTCGGCGATCTTAAGGGAACTGAAAAAACAGGGATATACCAACTTGATCACCAGGACCCATGCGGAACTGGACCTGACGAGGCAGGACGCGGTGGAAGCGTTTTTCGCGGAAGAGAAGCCGGAATATGTTTTCCTGGCGGCCGCGAAAGTCGGCGGGATCGTCGCGAACGACGAAGCCAAGGCGGACTTTATGTACGACAACATGATCCTGGAGATGAACGTGATCCATTCCGCCTGGAAGAACGGCTGCAAAAAACTGGAATTCCTGGGTTCGTCCTGCATTTATCCGAGACTCGCGCCGCAGCCGATGAAGGAGGACTGCCTGCTGACCTCGGAACTGGAAAAGACCAATGAGGCGTATGCGCTGGCGAAGATCTCGGGCCTGAAGTACTGCGAATACTTAAACGGCCAGTACGGCACCGATTTTATCAGCGTCATGCCTACCAATCTTTACGGACCGAACGATAATTACCATCCGAGCCATTCCCACGTCGTACCGGCCCTGATCCGCCGCTTCCACGAAGCGAAGGTCAGCGAAGGAGGCATGCTTCCTGTCGTGACCTGCTGGGGCGACGGCAGCCCGCTCAGGGAGTTCCTGTATGTGGACGACCTGGCGGAGCTCTGTGTGTTCTTAATGAACAATTACAGCGGAAATGAAACCGTCAATGCCGGGACCGGGAAAGAGATCACCATTAAGGAACTGACGGAACTGGTCGCGGAAGTGGTCGGCTATACCGGGCAGATCCTGTGGGATACTTCCAAGCCGAACGGGACGCCGAGAAAACTGCTGGACGTTTCAAAGGCCACGGAGCTGGGCTGGACCTACCATACGGAACTGAGAGAAGGGCTGGAACTGACGTACCGGGATTTCCTTGAGAATCCGATGAGAGCAGAGAGATGAATCTGATATTATTATCCGGCGGGTCCGGAAAACGGCTGTGGCCGCTGTCCAACGATATCCGTTCCAAACAGTTTATCAAGATCTTCCGCAGGGACGACGGCACCTACGAATCCATGCTCCAGCGGGTCTACGGGCAGCTTAAGCGCGTCGACCCGGATGCGAACGTGACGATCGCGACGTCCAAGAGCCAGGTGTCTTCCATTATCAACCAGATCGGCGACGGGGCGGGCATTTCGGTGGAACCGTGCAGAAGGGACACGTTCCCGGCCATCGCACTCGCGGCGGCTTTCCTCCACGATATCCGAAAAACGGACAGAGACGAGGCGGTCGTCGTCTGCCCGATCGACCCGTTTGTGGAAGACGAGTATTTCCGCGCGCTGAAGTCACTGTACGACCTGGCGCAGGCCGGTACGGCAAATCTGGTCCTGATGGGGATCGCCCCGACTTATCCGAGCGAAAAATACGGTTATATCATGCCGGCAGAGGAGATCGGCAGGGATCCGTCCGTATACCGTGTTTCCTCCTTTAAGGAAAAACCGGATGCGGCGACCGCGGCCGGATATATCGAAAAGGGTGCCCTGTGGAACGGGGGCGTGTTCGCCTTCCGTCTGGGATATATGCTGGATAAGGCGGAAGAACTGCTCGGGACGGCGGATTACGACTGGCTGTA
>JAEEGL010925608.1_pt1 | contig 10395 bp, 12 predicted proteins | sample 9134231 | NCBI WGS metagenome assembly JAEEGL01 (sample SAMN16246548, study PRJNA631951) | gut metagenome | biome: gut microbiome; feature: rumen; material: fiber-attached | host: Bos | place: Iran: Karaj | collected 2018-10
CAGGCTTTTGCCGACTTGATAGCCGAATACAAAGCCGCACTTGAAGCCGCGCCCGAAACACCCGAAACCAAAGACCAACTTCCCAAATCATATTGGCAAGCCCAAATAGATTGGCTCACCGAGCGTTTTCCCGACGGCAAATACACCGACGTAATAGGTCTCTGCAAAGCCGCCTCCATCTCTGGCGAAGACGGCATAGCCGACCAAGACTACTCCCTCAACGCCGGACGCTACGTAGGCGTTGTAATCGAAGACGACGGAATGACCGAAACCGAATTTGCCAACAAAATGCAAGACCTCAACTCCGAACTCTCACAACTCAACGCCGAAGCACAAAAATTGCAGGGAGAGATAGAGAAGAATTTGGAGGAATTGTTTAAATGAAAAAATTATGACATTTGCAGAAACAGAAAAAACAGAGTTGAAACAAATTATCCGTCTCGACCTTATGGAACAGACCGGCTACGGCATACCCCTCGTTACCGGCAAATACGGCAAACAGATATTCGAGTTTTTGGATTTTTTCCTTAGAGTAACAATCCCCTTTGAGTTTGAAATCGAAAACGAAGAAGAAAATAACGGGTCATCTGACCCGATAAATGACCCGATAAAACAAGATGTCGGTGTAAATGTCGGTGCAAATGTAAATGAGCCTGTAAATGAGCCTGTAAATGAGCCGATAAATAATTTTATATATATTTACAAATCAATTGGTTATCATAATACAGAGCCTCTAAATGAGCCTCTAAATGAGCCTCTAAATGAGCCTGAAAAAATTGTATATGATATAATCTCAATTTTCCCATATTTGTCGAAAGACCAAATTGCTAAGCGTATAGGGAAATCACGAGCATCGGTAACAAGGGCATTAGCGAAATTGGTTCAAATGAATAAAATCCGCCGCATTGGTGCTGACAAAAACGGCTTTTGGGAAATTGTTAATAACAATAATTTATAACTGAGAAAAGATGGGAAATTGGAAATATCAAAAACTATCGGATTGTGCCTCATACGTTTCGGAGCGCACTTCTGATATAACTTTTGAAAACTATATTACAACAGAGAATATGATTGAAAACAGAGGCGGAGTGAAAATTGCATCATCATTGCCCGATGCAAAATCTACATCTGCCTACAAACCAAATGATATTCTCTTGTCCAATATTAGACCTTATTTTTGCAAAATATGGTTGGCAGACAAAAAAGGAAGTTGCTCAAACGATGTCCTTGTTGTAAGGGCAAAAAATAATATTGACTCAAAATTCTTGTATTATGTATTGAGCGACCAAAATTTTTTTAATTATGACACAATGACCTCAAAAGGCACAAAAATGCCCCGTGGTACTCAAAGTGCAATAATGAAATACGGAGTTCCCGACCTTTCTCTCCCCACCCAGCGCCGCATTGCCTCAATTCTTTCCACCTACGACGCCCTAATCCAAAACTACAAGCGTCAAATCGCCGCCTTGCAGTCTGCCGCAAGTGAACTTTACAAGGAATGGTTTGTCCGTTTCAGATTCCCCGGTTACAAATCGGCTAAATTTGATAACGGGTTGCCGGTAGGATGGAAGGTGGAGAAGTTGGGCGAACTTGGAATAATATCTGCCGGAGGAGATAAACCATCTGTTTTTTCTGAGGTCAAAACTGACATTTGCAAAATTCCAATTTTTTCTAATGGAATTGAGAATGATGGTTTGTATGGTTATACGGATAAACCTGCAATTAACAAAGAATCAGTTACCGTGTCTGCACGAGGTACAGTTGGTTTTGTTTGTTTTAGGGGAGAACCATATTTGCCGATTGTTAGGTTGTTATCTATTACACCGAAAGATACACATTTGACTGCAAAATATCTTTTTTATTATTTAAAAGATGCTCATTTAGATGGTAATGGAACTTCTCAACAGCAAATTACAATACCAATGATTGCTAAGAAAAAAATAGTAGTTCCCAACGAAAATGTACTTAACGCTTTTGAGAAAATTATTACTCCTATTTTTGAACAGATTAAAAATGCAAATCTTCAAATCACCAACCTCACCACTCAGCGCGACCTATTGCTTCCGCGATTGATGTCGGGGAAATTGTCGGTGGAATAATTGTGCACGTTCTTTCGATATGCACAAAAAATCAAAAATTTTGTGCACGTTGTTGTAATATGCACAAAAAAATAGTATAAATCAGACTCACTCAATCATAACACCCACCTTCCTTATATTCCTCCTCCTCGCAATTGCCGTTATAATATATCAAGAAGATAAGTTTTTTCATAATAATATTTTTTATGGGGTTACAAACAAATTTAGTTTTACAACGTATCAAAGTTAAACAAATTTTATCAACCATCAAAAATTATTACCGCTATGAAAAAAATAACCAAATTGTTTGCTTTGCTGTTTTTAAGTGCAGCATTATCAGCCACATTCACCGCTTGCGACGATGACAATGAACCCGAAAACGGCGACCAACCCGAAATCAACAACACCAACGACCCCGCCGCCAACGACGAAAAGGCAGCAGCGGCATTTACCGACGAGGAAATGGCTAAAGCCAACACCGCCAAAGACGCCACCTATCTCACCGACGACGAAAAACTCGTAATTTTTTATATGAACCTTGCCCGCTTAGACGGTGCAAAATTTACCGAGGCTTATCTCTCCGACCTCAAAGGCTCGTCTAAAACTTACGAGAAATCACTTGTTGAAGATCTAAAAAAATCAAAAGACAAAAAAATGCTAATCCCCAACGAGAATCTTTGCAAGGCATCACGCGCACACGTCAACGACATCGGACCCAAAGGATTGGTTCAGCACAACTCTTCCGACGGCACCGATACATTTGTCAGAATAGCAAAATACTACCAAGGCGGCGCAATGGCAGAGAATATTTCGTTTGGATATTCTGAGCCGTTGCAAATTATACGTCAGTTGCTTATCGACGAGGGCAACGAAAAAGTAGGTCACCGCAAAAACATTCTTGGCGATGCCTATACAAGAGTAGGTGTGGCAATAGGCTCGCATTCGAAATACCGCAATATGTGCTGCCAGGATTTTTCTGACGCCGCTGGCGAGTAAACACAAAAAAAATATCAAAAAACTTGACAATCTCATTTCTTATTATTAAATTTGCAAAATAATAAACCTTTAAAATAATAAGAAATGGGATTTTTAAAAGATCTATTTATAGTAAACGAAGACAAGGAAAAGGAAGAATCGCCGCAGTTGAAGACCAAAGTGGCAGCAAGTCAACCTCAGCCTCAACAGCAGCAATACAGTGTTCCTCAGCAGCCTTCGGCAAATTATGCCTCGCCGCAAGAGGCTGTTAATGTTCCGCCCGTAACTGTGGCTGGCGGCAATGTGGATAAAAATATCCTCAAAATGATTTCGGACGTTATTGAGCAAAACAACGTTCCGGGCAACGACTATTACGAACTCAACAAAATAGTTGAAAGCCAAGATTTTAAAAACGCCATTCCCGACGAAAGGGCAAGAATTGTGGCTGCATTTCACAGTCTTAGGGCGCAAGATGCCAAATTTAGCAAACAGCGTATTTTAGACAGTATCGACTTTTACGTTAAAGCTGTTAAAAGCGAGTTTAACAATGTGTTGCAAGGTTACAACGACTTTGTTAACGACAAAATCAATGTTCCCAAGCAAAAAATTGAAACATTGCGCAAACAACGCGAAGACCTCCTTAACAAAATTAGTCAGTTAGACGTTGAAATTCAAACAATTGAAGCCGACGTTGCAAAATGTTCTGCCGAACTTGAAACCAAACGCGCCAACTACGAAGCCACATTCGACATTGTGCTTCAAAACCTTGAAAACGAAAAGAACCAATTAAACGTAATTCTACCATGAACGAACTTCCACAAGTAAAATCGCCTTGGCAAAAACCGGGCGGAACTTTAGCAAAAGTGTGTCTCGCTGGCATGATTATCGGTGGCGGATACCTTTTAGTTAAAAACATTAAATATCTTATCGACCTTACCCAAAATATGTTAACGCTGGGCATACTTGTAGGTGTGCTTGCGTTAATAGTTTTCTTAATAATGAACGACACATCGCGCAATTTTTTCAAAAATCTTTACTTTGTAATAATGCGCAAACTTACAGGATTGATTGTTGAAATCGACCCCATTGCCATTGTTAAAGGCAAAATTAAAGATATGAAAAGTCGCCTTGTAAAAATCGACGACGGTATCAACAAAATGCGCGGTCTTCACATCAAAAACGAACGTGCCCTCGAAAGCAACAAAAAAGAGTTGAACGATGCTCTCCAACGTCTCAACATTGTAAAACAGCGTGGCAACAGAGAAGAAGGCACTTTGCTCGAACGCCACATCACTCAATTAGACGAAAGCGTAAAAAAACGTACCCTCAACTACGAAAAGTCGAAACGCATGATTGAAATCCTCACCGAGGTAAAAAAATCTGCCGAAATAAAGGTAAAATACACCGAGCAGGAAATCAAACTCAAAGAGGAAGATTACGAATTGATGAAGGCTAACCATAAGACCCTCAGCAGCATAAAGTCGCTTATCAATCCTCAAACCGACGATGCTTTTGATATGGCAATGGAAAAAATGGATACCGATATTGCCACCTACATCGGCGAAATGGATAGTTTCCTCGAAAGTGGAATTTTAGACGAAATCAACCTCGACAATGCTGTTTCGAGCGCAAAAGCCGATGCAATACTCGACAAATACAACAATGGCGGTTTTGCAGGTATTCTCGAAGACAACAAGGTGAATATGATGGCTGATTCAAATCTTGTAAAATTAGAAGAAAGTTCAAACAAATTACAAAATAAATATTTCTAAAACATGGCACTAACAAAATTTGCAAAAGCATTAATAGGCGTAGCCGGAGTGGGCGCAGTTGCAGGCGGCCTTTATTATGCCGGAAAAAACGGCGGTGGCTCCGATGCTGACGTAATTACAATAGGTACAAACACTTACGCGGGATTCCTCCCCTTTATGTACCTCAACAACGGCGCAGATCCCAACGAAGACTGCGTACTCTACAAAGAATACGGTCTAAAAGCAAAAATCATTGTTCAAGACGATTTTGCTGCAGGTCGTTCGGCTTTTAAGGCTGGCGACATCGACCTTATATATTGTACTGCCGACGCTCTCGGTGTAGAGATGTCGCGCGGTTCGGATATGAACGATGCCAAGTTTATCAACATTAGCAACTGGAGCCGTGGCGCCGACGCTATTGTGGTAAAAGACGACATTCGCACCGTGGCCGACCTCAAAGGCAAGGTTGTGGCTTGTTCCGAAGGTACTGCATCTAACACTTTGCTTATCAACACTTTGGAAACCAACAATATGGAATATTCCGACATCAACACTTCGTCGGTTACAAATCCCGACAAGGTTAACCTCAAAATTGTGGCAAGCGGTTTGGACGCTGCACAGATTTTCAAGGCTGGTCAGTGCGATGCCGCTGTGGTTTTCTCTCCCGACGACCAAGACATCGTTAGCACTGTTCCCCACACCAAGGTGCTGATTTCTACCAAACAGGCTTCGTCGATTATCTGCGACGGTCTTGTAGCAAAACAATCTTACATTGATGCCAACAAAGAGAAGGTTACAAAACTTCTTTCGGCACTTCTTTACGCCAACAGCCAGATGAACACAAATCCTCAGGCCGTTAAGCAGGCAGCAAAGGCATTTGCAAAGGCTTATCAAGTAGACGAAGAGTTTGTAATCGATGGTTCTAAAAACATCTACTACGTAACTTTGGAAGACGAGGCTAACTTCTTTGGTCTTACAACTTGTACAAGCTGTGTAAAAGGAGAGGAGTTGTATAACAAAATGGCAGGCACATACGAAGGTCTCGGTCTCTGCAAGAATCCCCTTCCTTGGCAGAAGGTTGCCGACGGTTCGGTTATCGAAACCCTTTACGACAATCCTCAGCAGTATAATGTAAAAGGTGACCAATCAGCAGAAAAGGTTCAAGAGTTTACCGAAGTTAAGGAAGAAGAGGTTAAGGAGGAGGAAAAAATCTCTAACAAGACCGTTTCTGTTGAATACGACGTAAATTCCGACGCGCTCAACCAAGCCGCACGCGACCTTATCACACGCGAGTTTGTTCCCATTGCTAAGCAGTTCTCAGGCGCACGCATTATGATCGAGGGCAACACCGACAACACTGGTTCTGCCGCTCTCAACAAGGATCTTTCTTACCGTCGCGCCCTCTCTATCAAGAACTTCTTGGTAAAGGAATACAAATTTGACCCCAACCGCTTTATCGTAGTTGGAAACGGTTCGCAGAAGGCTATCTCGGCAGGTTCTACCGGCTCTGATCCCCGCTACCGTATGACTGAGTTTAAACTTGTGGCTAAATAATATATAAATGAGCAACGCAAAAGAACTATTTAAACTCGGAGGCGACGATTCGGGATTATCAAAAACCACCAAGATTGTAATCACTGTTTCGGGACTCTTGTTCATAGCGATAGTTTGGCAGACAGTATGCTCTTTGGGACTTATTCCCGAAAAGATACTGCCTGCTCCTCTTACCGTTTTGGCAAGTTACAAACCGCTTATAACAGAATACGATATGTTTGCAAACGCTTGGTATTCTATCCGTTTGAACTTGATGTCGTATTTTTGGGCAATATTGATTTCGCTCCCCGTGGGATTCTTTATTTCGCTTTATCCTATCAACAACTTGGTGATTGGCAAATACATCAACTCGGTGCGCTATCTGCCTATACCTGCTATGTCGGGTATTTTTATCGCCATTTTCGGATTAACATTTGGAATGAAGGTTTCGTTCCTCACATTCTCGCTCTTGATTTACATTCTCCCCGCCGTTGCCAACAAGGTTAACGACCTTCAAAACCCAGCCAACGACAAGGATTTTGTATATCTGCAAACCATCAAGACTCTCGGCGCAACACCGTGGCAGAGTTTCCGCTACGTCTACTTCCCATACGTAACCCGCACTATCTCGCAAGAAATCATCACCTTAACAGGTATCAGTTGGAGTTACATCGTGATTGTAGAAATGCTCTACAAAGACGGCAGCGTTTCGGGTATCGGCGCGTTGATTCAAACAATGACACGTATGAGCCATATGCCCGAAGTTTACGCACTGTTGCTATTGGTAATCGTAATCGGTATTTTTCAGGATGTTTGCCTCAAATTTATCGACAAGATTTTGTTCCCCTCTAAGTACAACCGCAAAAGCCTATTCTGATGTTTGAAAATCTCACACAGCCGAAACCGCAGCAGCCTCAGCAACCACAACAGCCACAACAGCCGTTGCAAGAGACTCAACAGGCTCAACAGCCGTCGGCACAGTTTAATACGCCCACTATCAACGTGGCATCCAATGCGGTTGACGTTTTCAACCTCACCGATATCAACCTGAGTTTTGCCACCGCCACCGGAAAGTTCACACTTTTCGACAATTTCAACCTCCGCATCGAAGACCTTCCCAACGAGGGACAGTTTGTAAGCATTCTCGGTGCATCTGGTAGCGGCAAGTCGCAGATATTGAAACTCTTGTCGGGACTGAGCAAACCAGATTCGGGCAGCATCAAGTTCTATGGAAAGGAGATTGACTCTAACCACCACATTCCTATGGTGTTTCAGCAGTATTCGGCATTTCCGTGGATGACCGTTTTAGACAACGTAATGCTTCCGTTGAAACTCAAAAAAGTTCCCGAAAAAGAGGCAAAAGACCGCGCCTTAGAAATGTTGAAACTTGTGGGTCTCGAAGACCAAAAAGATAAATGGGCTCAATATCCCGCACTTTCGGGCGGACAATTGCAGCGCGTTTCCATAGCCCGCAACCTTGTAGACAAATCGCAGGTGTTGCTTTTGGACGAGGCTACCTCAGCCCTCGACATTTTCTCAAAGCGCGACATGCAAAAAGCCCTTTTAGACATCTATTACAACAGCGAACTTGACCCCACCATCATCAATGTAACGCACGACATCAGCGAGGCAGTTTATCTTTCAAACCGCATTATAATTCTCGCCGCCAACCCCTGCCGCATCCACAAAATGGTATCGGTAAACTTTGGCCCCGAGCGTCGCACCGAACGCCTCCGCGAAACACAACAATTTGCCGAGTACGTTAGGGTAGTGGAAGGCTTGATGGACGAGGTGAATAAGAAGTAGTTATTTTAACAACCGTTTGCCAAAACTCTCGGCAGAATAGAGCGGAATATTTTCCATCCACTCTTGATCGATATACGGTCGCATAGATATTCTGAGGGCTTTGAAGGCACGGTTTTGAAACTCGTAATTAACAAAGGTAGAGAGAGATTTGCTTTTAACATTCTCCTCTGCCTTTACTTCTATTGGTACTATTCTGTCGGCAGTTTGCAAAAGGAAATCTATTTCCATTGTTGATTTTTCTTTGGCATAATAATACACCGACTTATAACCGGCAGATTTCAATTGTTGAAGCACATAGTTTTCGGTAAATGCCCCCTTAAATTCAATAAAAGCATTAGTACCCAACAACATAGCATTAGGATTAGCCTCAGTCATACACGCCAACAATCCACAATCAAGCATATAAAGTTTAAAAGCCGACGAATCAGCATAAAATTTCAACGGCATCGAAGGGTCGCGAACACGATCCACTTTGTAAATTAATCCAGCATCCGAAAGCCATTGTATAGCCTCCTCGTAAGTGTTAGCCCTTGCGCCCTTGCTTACTGCACCAAAAATAAACTTTTTATTTTCGCGAGCCAATTGCGCCGGAATATTGTTCCAAAGACGTCGAATATTCTCAGCCTGAGTTTTTGTATGTTTAGCAAAATCTTTTTCGTAAGCATCGAGAATTTCTTGCTGCACTTTTCGCACTTTTGAAGTATCGTTGGTATCGATGTAGGTTTTCACAGCCTCGGGCATTCCCCCTGTAAAATAATATTGACGCAAAAGTTCGGTAAGATTTTCGTTCATAGCCTTCATCGAATCCCAATCCAAATCGTTTACAACATCGGCAAGTCCATTTTTACCTTTGGCTGACAAATATTCAGAAAAACTCATCGGATACATTCGCAATGTTTCTACCTTGCCCACAGGATACGACTCATCGCTACGGAGCGAAATGCCCAACAGCGAACCCGCCGCCACCACATGCAACATTGGCATATCTTCACAAAAATATTTCAACGAGGCTATGCCATTGCGGGCTTCTTGTATTTCGTCGAATATCAAGAGTGTTTCGCCTGCAATAATCCGCGTATCATAAAAACGCTCAATCTCGGTAATGATTCTATCGGTCATCAAATTACGAAACAAATTGTTGGTAAACTCATTTTGATGACAATTGACATAAACCGTATTTTTAAACTCGTTTTTGCCAAATTCTTTCAAAATATAAGTCTTACCCACCTGCCTTGCACCCAGCAAAATCAGCGGTTTATGTTCCGAGGATGTTTTCCAACTAACTAAATCATTATAAATCAAACGTTTCATAACACAAGTAATTAACAAATCACAGCAAATTTACACTTTTTCGGGGGAATAATCAAAAAAAAATACACTTTTTCGGGGGAATAATCAAAAATATTTACACTTTTTCGGGGGAATGATAGAAAAAGCCCACAAAAAAATCCGGACTACTATTATAATCCGGATTTTTTTTGTTGTAACCTTTGCGGCTGTAAACTTTTTTAGATTTTGCTATCCGCGTGGGACGTGTGGTAATCAATTTGCCATGCAACCTTATCTCTTCTTCGCGGGCTGCACGCTTTACGGCGGCAAGATAGTCGCCAATGGTGTCTTTTTTCTTTGCCATGATAAATATGTATTAGTGCGTTAATTACTGAAACCTATAACGGCATTTCAGCAATATTGTTGCACAAGATGATTACATATTTACCTTGTTGAGTGTCAAGCCAAAACTATCGGCAAATTCTTGTTGGGCGGCGCGGAGTTTCTTGTCGGCAGATTTTGCCTTGTCGTCGCACACCTTATATATAGCATCCCATTGAACGCGGATGTCGCTCGTAAACTCGTTTTCAGGCACTTTGTAAAGGCGTACAAGTTCGCGGCTCTCGTTTTGCGCCAACGAGCGGTATGTGTCGAAATATTCCGAAAGAGCGGCTTTGAGACCTTCGCCACCGGCAATCACGGGAATAGCGTTGAGAGCGTTTTGCGAATTGTCGATTTGGTCTTCAAAAGCGTAAAGGGCATCGTCCATTTGCTTGGGCACATAGTTGTCGTAAGTTTCCAAAAGTGCGTCGTAAGAAGCAATTACAAGACGTTGGAGTTCGATAACACGGTCGTTGTAATCAGCAGCCTCGCGCCTCGACGGTCCGCACGACACCAAAAACAGTGCGGCGGATAATATCAATAGTAACTTTCTCATTTACTTTTTATTAGAAAATTGTTTAGCAACTTCTGAATAAGCCTTA
>JAEEGL012246493.1_pt1 | contig 10395 bp, 13 predicted proteins | sample 9134231 | NCBI WGS metagenome assembly JAEEGL01 (sample SAMN16246548, study PRJNA631951) | gut metagenome | biome: gut microbiome; feature: rumen; material: fiber-attached | host: Bos | place: Iran: Karaj | collected 2018-10
CGTACGATGCCGCGAGCTATGCCAACTACAAGCACTGGCTTATTGAGGGGCATCTTTGCGGCTATTTCGAGATCCCGGAAGGGCAGCGTCGCCGTACCATCAAGAACTTCAACAAATTGAGCGAAGCCGAGAAGGTAGCCAGCATCGAGGCGTTGTACGGGGATGTGATGGAACAGGGAAGCCCGGGTGACTTCGACTACACCCCGGTCATCCCTCAAGGTATCATTGATCTTGCCATGGGGCAGTGAACGGTCTGAGTAGGGACGGGATGTGTGTAAGAAAGACATGAGTGGGGAGTATATATGGTTGCTATGAGACTGAACGACCTTACTCCCGACCGCATCGCTCGCGGCTCCGTCCCAATGGACGACCTGCTGAAAGACTCTCTCTATTACCCGGCCAGCCGTACCGACGGACGGCCCATCCGTTTGTGCAACACCCTTTGGCGGAGCCTGGGCATCAATAGCTTCGTGTACTGCGATTTCGACGTGTCGGAGGTGGAATACATCCGTGACACGAGGACGGTGCTGGGCTATCATGTACTTGGCCACCGCAGCCTCCGCCGGGAGGAGTACATCCCGGCCGACTGGCATCTGGAGATGGTTTCACCCGAGGCTCGTCCGGAACCCATGGCCAGTCCCCACTACTGGGATTCCTTCCTTGGAACAAAGGACGGTCCTGCCCATTTCGCCCATTGGGTCGTGTTCGAGCGTAATGCCGACCGAGGCGAGGAACATGGTCCCGAGCGGTTCTCTTTGCTGTTCGTCTGCGGCGAGGGACTCGCTACGTTCCAGCAGCTCTACTGCAGCCGGGGTCTTGCCCCGAAGATGCTCTGCTTCATCCAGTGCTGGGGATTCGCAGGCAACTGGACCAACTTCACGGGTGTCGGGGCCCCGTTCCACCGGACACTGCGCAAGTACCGTGAATGCGTTCCGGAATGGCTCTGCCTAGGTGATGCCTGGCATATCGATGGAGCGCAGAAACTGCGTGACCTGGAGACTATCGGTGCGGACTGCTGCGGCTATCACTCCGTCAATGCCCTCAAGAATCGGTTCGGAGAGCCGCTGCGGGTCCATAATAACCCGGATAAGATGGTATGGGTTTTCCCGTTGACTGGACGTAGGTATGTGGCTATCAGCGTCTGCCACCAACTGACTCCTGTCCTCTATGACTTATCGGAGTTCCAGGGAGATCTGGATGCGTTCCTGAACGAAATCGTCATCCGTGACCCGAGCGGAAGGAGAGACAGACGTCAATGATAAAGGCAGGTCATCATCTGATGCCTGCCTTTTCAGTGCTTTGCGATTGTAGACCTTCTTGGACTGGTGGATAGCCCCCCGGAAAGAAACCGGCCGGCCATGCGCTTCGATTTCCTCCATCCTCGCCGCTCTTCGGTTGGCCAGGAGGAAATCCCTCTCCGTAATCCGGAGTTTCTTCTGTTTCTTTTTAGGTTTCATTGTTCGTTTTGCTTTGTCCATTGAGATGATAAATTCAAATTTAATCATTTTTTGTCACTTAACCTTATCTATGTGCTTCACAACGCAGTTGTTCCATCGTTTCTGGCCTACTTTCCCGACATTGGATGTAGGCTCGCTGCAGTAGTAGGTTTCGCCATTGGAGCGTTTTGTATCCCTGGTTAATGGTTCTGTTAAGCTGACGGGTTATTCGTATTTGTTCGTATCAAAGTATCGCACTACGGGTTTATATGATTCAAATATTGTCGCTATGAAGTATGCGGCCGCATCGCTTCCGAAATCGGTAAGATCGATTCTGCACTCCTCCCTGCGGCTGAAAGACTTCTCCGGAGAGAAGAAATAGAGGAATACGTCTCCCTCGTCCGTCTCAGACAGATATAGGCTCGTATCTCCGACCTTCAGCTCATAGTTGGAACCAGGCATTTGGTTAACCTCCATTTTTGAGAGGCTCTTGTAGCAGGATGTAAAAGCGATGGTTGCTGCAGCTCCTTCGTTTGCTTCCATACAAGGATTGACATCATCCAGCACGGCACGCCCATAGCTTAGCCAGAGCCAGGAGATAGCATCGCTTCTGCGTGAGTTAAGCGCCAAAACAAGGTCCGAGTGGCTAATGACCTTTGCCGGGTCGTACTTCGTGAAGACCACCGGAGGCTTCTGAATCATCTGGAGACACATCGACATAGACTACTTGCCGATTGAGTTAAACGCCTCTGCTACACCGATTTCCTTGCACTTATCGAGCAGTGCCTGAGCATCTGTATCGCCCAGCTTGGCCGCAAAGTCAATGGCAAACATGGCCTGTTCGTCTCCAATGTATCCGTTCCTGAAGGCAGAAATGGTATTCTGCACCAGCTTGTCTGTGGGGAATTGGTCTTCGTTCTTCATAGTGTCCGTTTGTGTTATCGTCTACTTATACCGAAGACCGGATATATTCTTACACGGAATTAAGGAATAAGCATATTCTCGAGGTCGTCCTCGTCGTCTATAATAATCCCGGGTTCTTCCTCTGCCTGTAGTAACGCTTTAAAGGCATCGGCATCTTTCAGTTTGTCCATCATCTGGGCCAGAGGCATTTCCAAATGCGCGGTGAGGGTTTGAGAGATATCCATCGAGACCATGTCTCCTTCATCGAGTTTATAGCGTACGGAAAGGCCAATGGGTTTCAGGTATTGTTCTATGAGGGACCGAAGGACTTGTTCTTTCAACTCATTCTCCATCCTTCGCTTCCTTTCCTCCAACTCCCTCATCTTGAGGACCTCAATAATCTCCGGGATGCGAGAGACCATTTCCGGAATCTCTGCATCGAACTGAAGGATGAAATCCGCGAACATGGTTCCGGACATCAGAATCTCATATCGTTTCTCTGATGGCCACGGGCAGGCGTAAACCGCCCCTGATACGCCGAATGTATATGCCCGGTACTGGCTATTCTCAAGTTTCAGGCGGAACGAATCCTTCTTATAGATAATCTTGTCTTTGACGGCCCCCCTCTTCATGAGTTCCGATAAAGCCTTTTCTGCAACGAGAGGCTCAGCTTTCGCTTCCTGAGTATTTAACAGCCCTACTCCTTTTCCCCAGACCTTTCTTAGAAGCATCTCTCGAAGTGTTTCCGGAGAAATATCAACCTTGACCGGACGCCTGTTGAAGAAGCCGCCCGGTCGTTCCAGAGGAATACTGCTGATTTCCTTAACGGCTTCCGCCGTAATAGATTTGAAATCTAAGAGCTCCATGTTACCCATCTTTTCCAATCATTTGACATCTTCCAAACACTCACCTTCAGGTTTTTGCCAATCAGCAGATCCACCGCCTCTGCCACATCAGCTATAATGCCGGGGAGAAGTCCCCGTTTAATGTCAGAGTACTTAATTTCCTGCGTGCATGCAAGCGTATCGCTGATTTTGATAGTGACCACGACCTTGCTTTTCTGCCAGTCATAATGAAACATATAGCCCCTCGCCCTAAGTTCGGAGGTAATCTGTGCTTCATAGCTCGTCAGTTTAATCGATTCGATTTTCTGCTTTTTCATGCACTCATAAGCAAGAGCCCGGGCTCGCTGTTCCAGCTGCGGTTTTACCCGGCCGGTAATCTCCTTGAGTTCCAAAGCCTGTGACGGCTTTAGAATACGTCCGGGATATCTTACACTTCTCCATACGGGCTCAACAGCCTTGACGGCGCACTTGACACTTTCGTCGATGTCAAAATCGCTTCCTTTATGCTGTTTTGCGTATTCATTGACCGCCTTCAGAGCCTGATTGATTACCTCCTCATCAGTCATAGGGAACGGTCTTCTCAAGAATCTGAACATACTATCTTCCAAGTTTAATATCACCACCAATCCGGCACGCGGCATCCTTCAAGTCCAGAACCGCCCGGGTCACATTGGGCAGAGTGTCCTCCTGCTCAAGGGCCTTGAATCCCACATAGATACGAAGTGTGCGCCCGCCAAGGTCGATAATTACTTTAGCTCGATACCTCTGGCACTCTACGACTGCTTTCATTCCCACATCCTGAAAAGCCTTCTTGATGAGCGCTTCTGCCGAAGTCCCTTGGATCTTCCACAGGGTTTGCTCTTTAGTATAATGCAGTTGCACGGCACGAGCCCGCTCCTGCATCTGAGGCAGGAAATGATTGATGGTAATGTCAAGCTCCTGAACATCCTGGGGACTCAGGGAATCCCTCCTTCCCAGCCCGCGACTCCAGCGGAACAGCATCTTCAACTCACTGACCTGTCTGGCCATGCAATCCTCCAGAACGAATTCGCCGTGCTGCGGACGAATTCGCATCAGATAGTCATGAATAGCCGTAGCCACGTGATTGAGGACTTCCTCCTAGGTCATTTCCTGTATTTTCTTTCCATTCATCGCAGTTCAATTGTACAGACTCGGCCGGATTTCTCCATCCAGTGATGGTGAGCCTCATAACAGTTCTTGTCCTGGCACACCCAGATGATCTTGCAGCGTATGTTGTTAGGGATCATCGGCTCCGGAGCATAGCCATCAGTCAGGATCAGCAGGCCATCGTAGTCATTCTCGTGAGCATACTCGATGGGTTCCTGGAAACTGGTCCCGCCACGGCCGATGGCAATTACCTCACGCATAACCTTCTTGAGACTCTGAACCACGCGCACGCCACAATCGAATTGTATGACATCGATGGACTCGAAGCCGTAACGGAAAGCACTATTGATAACGCCGTAGAAGTAACTTAGGCTTTCACTGGAGATGGATCCGCTCACGTCCACCGCCACCAGCAGCTTGGTATCGAAACGACGGATAGAGCCCATGTTCTCAAACCCAGTGCGACGGTTCGGACGCATACGGGTAAGCTTGCGCTTGGAAGATAGAATGCTCGCCCTGAAGCCGCTGAAGACATTACGCCAATTAATCTTGGCCTTAGTGGAAGCCTTGAGCTGCTCAGCGAAAGCACCGGCAAGCGAGCCCCAGGATGTGCAGCCTTCAATCACTCCGTTAATCATGGCGACCGTCAGATCGTCCTCGTCCCAGAGTTCGGAAAGGTCCTGATTCTTGTCCGATGTTCTTTCAAACCGGTCATCCAGACTACCATCTCGCCCTTCCCCGGTTCCTTGTCCCGGCTTCTGGTTGTCATCTCCATCTTCCCCACCGTTACCCCCGGCGCCCGGAGGCAGCATGGATTGAATCTTTCTGGAGTACCATTCATAGGCCATCCCTGCAGGCAGATCGTAATCCGCCGGCTTGTCGATCTTGAAGGCGGAATACTTGTAGTTGTCTCCTACTACGATATTGGACCCCAGGGCGATGGCTTGCTGGCTGCACCCATCCGGCTTCCGCTCGTAAGGGTGCTTGAGCAGGATGCGTATAGCCTCGGTGCGGAGAGCCTCTTCCAGCCCCTGGTCCGTCATCTCCCGGAGGTAATCCGGATTGTACTCAATACGCCTCTTGCCGCTCCTAACAGGACACTCCATCAGCGTGTTGGATACAAGCTCGTGGGTACAGAGAACCTGGAAAAGCGCTGGCTCTTGTATGAACCAGTGCTCCAGGATAGTTGTAATGCGATCCCTCATTTACTTGATTCCTTTCACGTAGGAGATGAACATCATAGTCAGGACCTGACACTCCCTTGCGATAAACGCCACGGCGTTAGGGTACGTCTTTTGGACGAAGAGGTTGGCAAAGTGGGCTGCGGCCTCTTTCTTGGACTTTGTCAGATAACAGAAGTAGTCCTCAAGGTTCTTCTTGGCCGTTTCCTTGTCTTTAGCTGATACCTTCTCAACCTCAAGGAATCGGTAGATGCCGTCGTTGACTACGGAAAGCTGGTGAAGCTCGTAGGTCTCCAGTTTCTCCTTGACCTTGGGGAAATTGAGCATTACCTCGCGACCGGAGACAATCTTCCGGCTGGAGACATTGCTGACGAAGGCACTGGCTGCCTTCGGGCCAACCACGGCAGAGATTGCCTTGGTAAGCAGCGGACTGAGCTCGCCGGACTGCTTGAGGATATCCGAGACGCGCTTCCAGCCGCGACGGTCAGGGGTCTTGTCCAGGCCGGTGTCCTCGCCCTCCTTGACGTCGGGGTCCTTGTCCAGCCAAATCTGGTTCTCCTGGATGAAATCGATGACACGGGCGTCAACATCGGCTTTGCGGGCCCAGAGGAGCCATTCTTGAACCGTGGGGCGGAAGTTCACGATATTGAAACGACTGACCAGCGCCGGGTCAAGATCCGTCAGCTGGTATTGGTCACCGGCATTCACAGCACTGATGATGCGGCTGCCCTCCGGGAGTATGCGTCCGGCAAGTTTGCGGTTAAGCGCCAGGTCCATGATGGTCTGGAGGATTTCCGGCCTTGCGCGATTCAGTTCGTCAAGGAAGAGGACGATGGGCTTGCCATCCAGCGGAAACCAGTAAGGAGGCATAAAATCCGTCTTGCCGGTCTCTTCGTTCTTGTTGGGAATGCCTATGAGGTCACCCGGGTCGCTCATCTGGCCCAAGAAGAGCGCCACAACGGGCATGCCCTTCTTGGAGAAATAGTCTGTCAGAATCTCCGACTTGCCGATACCGTGCTTGCCCACCAGCATGAGATTGTGGTCGGCGGGAGTAATGTCGAGGAGCTGGATCAGCTCGGTTGTATTAACGTTGATATTCGCCATAGTGGTATTATATACAAGTTGTAATGAGGATTCTTTCGCCTAGAATCCGATTCGGTTGCGATTCTCCTTACGGTCCAGAATCTCCTCCTGGCAGTAACCCTCCAAGGACGAAAGTGTGGGCTCGTTCCCGGAAAGGACATATTCAACGGTGCTCTTCCGTGCGATGTTCTCGATGTTGCCGCCGGAGAAGGCATACTTGTCGGCAAGGACGGCCGCGTCCTCATCCGAGAGACCTGGAATCATGGACTTCCAAATCTTGGCACGGGAGTCTTTCTCGGGCATCTTGAACTCAACTTTGAAGATGAACCTGCGCTCGAAGGCCGGGTCCAGGTTGGAGAGGAGGTTGGTGGTGGCAATGAGGATGCCCTCGATGCTTTCCATCTCCTCCAGGATGATGTTCTGGATGGCGTTGTTCATCTGGTCGACGCTCTGCTCGACGTTCTCTATACGCTTTGTGAAGACAGCATCCGCCTCGTTGAAAAGCAGGATGGGAGCCTTTTCCTTGCCCTTGCACATGGACCGGTAAATCTTGAACACACCACGAACCGCCTTCTCGCTATCACCAACCCATTTGCTCTTGAGTTTGGTCATATCCACGCGGAATATGTCCCTGCCGCTGCGACGGGCAAGTTCGTATACGCTGGCGGTCTTGCCAGTGCCCGGGGCACCGTAGAAGATGGCATTGAACCCCTTGCGCATTCCTATGGAGAGAAGACGTCTCTGCACCTCCTTGAAATTCTCGGTTTCAAGGAGGTTCTCCAGGCGGGCTACCTGAGCGCTCTCCGCCTCGTTGAAGAAGAGCTCCTTCTCCTGGATGGTTTCAGCGCTGACGATATCGCGATGACGAACAGTTTCCTCCGGGGTCAAGACTACCTCGTTGAAGAACTCTGCCTTTACCTTGTCGGAAAGGGACAAGGAGCCCGTGTCCACGAATCCATCCTCGATGGCAAAGCTGACAAGGCCGCTACGCTGCATAGACATATGCTCGTTGGCGATGCGGCGCTTGATGCATTCGTCATCCTCCATGAATTCGGTAAAGTTCGTGAGAGTCTCGATATCCACGGATTTGCTCCCGTGTGTTACGTAGCGATGGCAGATGTAATAGAACATCCTGCGCTCCGTGTTGGTGCAATCGGAGTAGAGAGCAGACTCCAAAGCTTTTTTGCAGAAGGAAAGATGGTCGTTGTAGCTTACCAGGCAATCCAGCTCTTCCAGAAGCCGATCTGCATCTATAGTGTCGTTTCTGAACGATCCGAAGAACTTGCGGAAACGGGAGAAGAACTCCTCCGTCGTAAGTCCGGACATCTTTACCGGGCTGAACTCCCCGTTGCTCTCAACGGCCTTCAGCGTCTCCGGGCTCACCCTATAGCAACGACGGCCGCCACGACCTCCGCCAATCTGAATGATTCCCGCCTTGTCCATGTCGCGAAGCTTCTTGTGATAGCGGATGAACTCGATGTTAGTGCAGCCGAGATACATGGCAAGGTCCTCGTCGTCCATGAGGTTGTTGGTTGCCGACTTCTCAAGGATGGCGGCAAGAAGCACTGCACCCTGGTTATCGATATGGTAGAGCTCTGCGATGTATTCAATATCGTCACGGAGATCCTGGATAGTATCGGCGGAAAGGCCAGCAGAATTGACCTTACGGTAGATACGGTTCAGGCAGGCCGCCTGGGTTTTGACAGTCTCGTCCTCGGAAATGAAGTTCTTCTCTTCAAAGATGGTGGATTCTCTTTTGCTTCTCATATTCGTCAGTTTGTTTTCCTATTTATACCTAATGACGTCCGCTTTCTTGCATATTCCCTTCAAGAAGGTCTCGCAGTGCCTTGCGGGCACGGCAGCAGCGGATGGTGGCCGCATTGGGAGAGCATCCCAAGATATCGGCAATCTCCTGCGGACGCTTGCCTTCCGACAGGAGGGTAATAACATCCCTATATGCTTCGGGAAGCCTTTCCACGGCACGCAGGATAGCCTCGAGTCCTTCATCCTCCATCATCAATGTGTCCGGAGACTTCTCGGCCATCACGTCATTCTCTTGAGCAGGGGAGCCCTCCCGGGCCTTGGCCCTGCGTATATGATCCAACAAGGTATTACGTGCGATACGTCCGACCCAGGTCTGGAATGAGGCCCGTACTGGGTCATAAGTTTTTCGGTGGCTCCACGCCTTGGCTACGGCCTCGGCGATTATCTCCTTCCTGTTCGATTCCTGAAGTTTGTACTTCCAGGCGGAGGTGAGGCCGATAACGGCGAGGGTGGCCGCTTTGAGCGCCGCTTCGGCGTCAAAGACAAAAGTCCGTCCGGTTTTGGCCATAGGCTCAGGCATTGGCGGATATCAGTCGGACATAGGCCTGTAAATGGTCAGAGGCGATGGTCTCGTAGACCTTGTCGTTATCAACAAGCCCCCACCAGGGGCGGGACTCGTCCCGATAGACCTCGGCCACGGGAGCTCCGCAGCAGATTCGGTCAAGACGGCTTTCCGTCTCGGCAGGAAGGACGCTCTTGAGAACAAAAGGGATAGTGGGGCGCGCAATCTGCGCGGCTACAGCGATGTTTGTCGTCATTGCAGATAGTTTTGGTTTTCTATTGATACTAGCGGGTAATGATCCACCGCGGCTGATTCCGCAGCTCGGTTGGCGTCACCGGACCGTGTCCGGCTACTCTACGACTGAAAGGCACCCTATACCAATCAGAAGGCATGAGTATATACGCGCCACCCGACAGAAAGTTTCACTTTTCGACGTAAAAAGTCGGAAAAGTGTCGAGTGTTATCATGAGGCTACTTTTAACGGGAGTTTCATAGTTACTCATACTCGGGATATGACAGATTCTTTCAGCACTTTCAACAAATATTTGCATACACGCATTCCTTATATGAGCATCCGTTAATGATGAAAGAAATCCCCGTCAGAACAGTATGAATAACAGAAATAACGACGACAAGTTAAGATTATGCAACAACTTAAAATAACCCCCTCCGTGACGGCCCGGACCCAGACCGTCGAGGAGTATCTTCGTGATCTGGGCAGGATTGAGATGGTCTCCCCGGATGAAGAGTGTGACCTCGCCGCCCGCATCAAGGCAGGTGACGACGCTGCTTTCAATCGGCTGGTAGAGGCGAACTTACGCTTCGTGGTCTCCGTCGCCAAGCAGTATCAGAACCGAGGTCTGGAGCTGATGGACTTGGTGAACGAGGGAAACATCGGCCTCATGAAAGCCGCACTCAAGTTCGACCCTTCGCGTGGCTTCAAGTTCATCTCGTACGCCGTCTGGTGGGTCCGCCAGCAGATCCTCCAGGCGTTATCCGAGCAAGGGCGCACCATCCGTATCCCGCTCAACCAGGTGAACATCCTCAACAAAATCGGACGCGCACGGCGCGAATTCCTGCAGGAGAACGAGCGGGAACCCAGCGACGCCGAACTCTCCGCGCTGCTTGACATCTCCCCGGATAAACTGATGGAGTCGGACATCTCGACCCTCTCCCTTGACTTTCCGCTCGGGGAGGACGAGAACCAGTCGCTGGCCGACATCTTACCCGACAGCAGTTTCCCGGAGACTGACAAGGCTCTGGAGATGGAGTCGCTACGGGATGACATCCAGATGGCGATGGCCGTGCTGAACGGAAGAGAGCGCAGGGTGTTGGAACTTTGTTTCGGACTGGGTTGCCCTGCGATGACGCTTGAAGAGATTGGGGAAAACCTTGACCTTACGCGTGAACGCGTCCGACAGTTGAAGATGAAGGCCATCCATAAACTGTCTTCACCAAAGGTTCGTTCGCGCCTTGCACAGTATCTTTAATCA
>JAEEGL013364865.1_pt1 | contig 10395 bp, 9 predicted proteins | sample 9134231 | NCBI WGS metagenome assembly JAEEGL01 (sample SAMN16246548, study PRJNA631951) | gut metagenome | biome: gut microbiome; feature: rumen; material: fiber-attached | host: Bos | place: Iran: Karaj | collected 2018-10
AACTGCTCTCCGCTGTACTCCAGGTACTGCCCCGGAGCTAATGATTCCGGCAGAGAAAAGCTGCCGATCTGAATTCTTTTTAAATACAGGACTTCATGCCCCACCGCATGAAACATCCGCTTTACCTCGTGGAAACGTCCCTCGGTAATGGTAAGAAGGCACTCCGAAGTATCTCCTTCTTCCGAAAGGAAGCGGTATTTCGCAGGCTTCGAAGTATAATCGGCCAATACGATACCTTCTTCCAGCTTCCTCTTTCCGTCTTCATCTACCGTGCCGGTAATTCTAACGAAATAAGTCTTCGATACTTCCTTCCGCGGCGAAGTCAGCCTGTGGGCGAAAGCGCCGTCATTCGCGATGATCAAAAGTCCTTCGGTATCCTTATCAAGCCGCCCTACCGGGAAGTATTCCTTCGGATCGGCTTCCGGAATCAGGGATAATACGGTTTCACTGATCCGGTCCTTCGTAGCGGATATCACGCCTGCAGGTTTATTCAGAACGAAATACCTATACTTTTGATAGGTGATAGCTTTGCCGTTCACATTTACCGAGTCATCAGGTAGGTTAATCTTCTGCTCCGGGTCGGTTGCCTTTACGCCGTTCACCGTAACAAGCGATACGCGTAAGAACTTCTTCGCGTCCGTCCGGCTCTTGGCGGCGCCCGCAAGCACCAGAAAGCGGTCAAGCCGCATGGTTTCCTTTTCCATTAAAGCATTCTCCAGCCGGGCAGATACCGGTTCTTGAACTGCCCCTTCTTTAACTTGCCAAACCCTAAAGGGAACCGGTCAACACATATAAGCACGTAACCGTCCTTCCCTTCCGGGATGTCAATGGATTCGCATTTGAGGTAGCTTACTACGCGGCGGTCCGTTACCGGAAGGCACACGCAATTGTCGTAAGTATCCGCGGAAAGTGCCATTGCAAGCGCCTGTGAGGGCTCAAAACGCTCCTTATGCATCTCCCCTAAGAACAATCCGGTCCGAAGCACCCGAAGCCCGTTTAAGGACGGTGCGCCGTCGGGAACGACATAATATCGATCCTCATTCTTATAGATTCGACCGGTATCAATCGGAAGACTTACATGCTGTAAAAATTCCGTAAGCTCCTTCGGAAGCGCGGTAAGCTTTACGAAATTCGTAAAGGGCGAAACTGCCTCAACAGCATCCGCATCCCTCTTTTTCAGTAAAGCAAGGAAATGCCCCTCGCCCTTCAGCTTATGCGGAAACAGCCGGACGGTTTTCTCAATTCCTTCTACCGGCTCTGCCATCCAGTCTTTTCTTCCTGCGGCAAATCCCATAGTTTTATATTCCGCTTTCCGCCCTTCGGGAATCGCGTCAATAAGCTCCATGTTTGGGAACCGGTCAAGGAAATACTTTACCGTATCCTCATCCTCCATCGGAGAAAACGTACAGGTGGAATATAAAAGCATTCCGCCTGGTCGAAGCATCTTATAGGCGTTCTCGAGAATTTCCTTCTGCAGGTTATTATAGTATTCCGTGCCGTACTGCTCCCAGTTTTTCATGATGGCGGGCTGCTTCCGAAACATTCCTTCTCCGGAGCAAGGCGCATCCACCAGAATCTTATCAAAGAACTGCGGGAAGCGTTCTGCAAGGCGGTCGGAAGGCTCGCTCATAACAATAGCATTTGCCGCACCGAACAGCTCGATATTCTTAAGGAGCGCTTTGGCTCGTGAGTTACTGATATCGTTTGTGATCAGAAGTCCGGTTCCGTTCAGCTTCGCGGCAAGCTCGGTACTCTTCCCGCCGGGAGCCGCGCAGAGATCCAGTACCTTATCACCGGGTTCAATCGGAAGCAGATTCGCCGGCGTCATCGCGCTCGGTTCCTGCAGATAATAAAGCCCCGCGTAGTAATACGGATGCTTCGAGGGAATGTCTGACTCGTCATAGTAGAAGCCGTTTTTGATCCACGGAACCTGCTCAAGCGTAAAGGAAGAAATCTCCTTAAACTCCTCCGGCGAAAGTTTCAGAGTATTAATTCGGACGGCGGACTTTACATTCTCCGCTAACGAGGCCTCATATGCCGCGAATTCCTCTTCGCCGAGCTGAGCTCGCATTCGGTTTTCAAATTCCAAAGGCAGTTTCATGGTTAATTAATCGTCTGTGCCCGATATCCTTCCGCAATAACATCCAGCTCGGTGGCGAAATGCCGCAGCTTATCGATATCCTGTTCCTGATAAATGTGATAGAACTCTTCCTGAATCCGGACCGCCTCGCGGTGGCTTACGAACCGGTAGAGGTTCTGAATCGTCAGAAGAATGTCGTTAACGATACGCTCCTCTTCAAAACGAAGCTCTCTTGCCGAACGGATCTCGTCACGGATGGAGGAAAGTTCCTTGTCGGTTTCGATCATGCCGTCGGCAGTGTTGCGAAGCCGTTGCTTCAGCTCATCCGGGATGTTGCTGCGGTACTTATACTGTAACGAGTGCTCAATGGTCGACCAGCTGTTCATACCGAGAGTACGTACCTGAATCTCCCCGTGGATTTTCTTCGGACCGCCAACCGACTGAACGGTATAAAGAATCCGCAGATGATAACTTCGGTATCCGCTTTCCTTCGGGAAGGCAATATAATCGTTCTCCGTAACGACTTCCATGTCGGTACGGGATTTGATCATGTCAACGACCTGATAGCAGTCTTCCACGAACTGGCAGATCAGACGGATGCCGCAGATATCCCACATATCGTCCTCGATGGTCTCAAGCGGGATCTTCTTGCGGTTTGCTTTTTCAATGATGCTGGCGATGGATTTGACGCGTCCCTGAACAAGCTCAATCGGGCAATAATCGTTGGATTTCCGAAACGCGGTCATCAGATGATTGAATTTGATCATCAGCTCGTCTACCGCCAATGCGTAAGGGTCAAGGAACTCTCTCCAAAGTTGAATTTCCATACGGGCCCTCCTCTTATAGTCTAATTCTTAAAGCTGTGCACCGGCGCGGGAATACGGCCGGCACGGTTCACGAAAGCGCTGCAGGAATACGGATTGACCGGCATGATCGGCGCGTAGCCGAGAAGCCCTCCGAATTCCGCATTGTCTCCCACATCCTTTCCGATTACCGGAATCAGACGGACAGCCGTCGTCTTCTGGTTAATCATACCGATAGCCATTTCGTCGGCGATAATGCCGGAGACGGTATCGGCGCTTGTCTTTCCGGGGATTGCAATCATGTCAAGTCCGACGGAGCAGACACAGGTCATAGCCTCCAGTTTTTCAAGAGTCAGACAGCCCTTCTGAACGGCTTCGATCATTCCCCGGTCCTCACTGACCGGGATAAAAGCTCCGGAAAGTCCTCCCACATAGGAGGAAGCCATAATGCCGCCCTTCTTTACCTGATCGTTAAGAAGCGCAAGGGCTGCGGTTGTTCCGGGTGCTCCCGGATACTCAAGCCCGATCTCCTGCAGAATCTCCGCAACGCTGTCACCGACAGCGGGTGTCGGCGCAAGGGAAAGGTCTACGATGCCAAATGGTACATTCAGCCGTTCGGATGCGCGCTTTGCAACAAGCTGACCAACACGGGTAATCTTGAACGCAGTCTTCTTGATGGTTTCGCAAAGGAACTCAAAGTCCTTGCCTCTTGCCTGCTCAAGTGCCTTCTTAACAACGCCCGGGCCGCTGACACCGACGTTAATGATGGAATCGGCTTCGGTTACGCCGTGGAAGGCGCCGGCCATGAACGGGTTATCGTCGGGAGCGTTGCAGAATACAACAAGCTTCGCGCAGCCGATGGAATCGTTGTCCTTCGTGCGTTCCGCAGTCTCTTTGATTACATGACCCATCAGACGAACGGCATCCATATTGATACCGGTTTTCGTGGAGCCCACGTTAACGGAACTGCATACCACGTCGGTAACAAAAAGCGCCTCCGGGATGGACTTAAGAAGCATCTCTTCGGCTTTCGTCATGCCCTTGGCAACAAGTGCGGAATAGCCGCCGATGAAGTTAATCCCGACGGTTTTCGCGGCGCGGTCAAGAGCCTTCGCAATCTTTACGAAGTCGTCTTCAGTCTTGCAGGCGGAAGCGCCAATCAAACCGATTGGCGTTACGCTGATACGCTTATTCACAACCGGAATGCCGTATTCCTTGGCAATCTCGTCGCCGATCTTCACAAGGTCCTTTGCAAGCGTCGTAATCTTCTGATAGATATTGTCACACAGAACCGTAATGTCACTGTCGATGCAGTCGAACAGGGATATACCCATCGTAATGGTACGCACATCCAGGTTCATCTCGGCAATCATGCGGTTTGTTTCCTGAATTTCTCTTCTGCTGATCATAGTTTCTTGTCCTTTCGATCAGATGCGGTGCATCATATCAAAAATATCTTCGGACTGGATGTGAATCACAACGCCGATGCCCTCGCCGACCGCGGTGAGCTCGTCCGCAAGTGTTCCGAAATCCCTTTTGCTGCCGGATACGTCCACAACCATCATCATGTTGAAGTAACCGCTTACGATTGTCTGGGAAATGTCGAGAACGTTCACATTTGCCTCAGAAAGATAGGTACAAACCTTTGCGATAATGCCGACGGTATCCTTTCCCACAACGGTAATAATCGCTCTTTTCATAAAAACCTCCTTCAGCCGAAGCTTAAAGTGTAATTACGTCCATCGGGACGTCACGCGGCGCAACAACGAGCCGCGGTTTCGGAATATCAAAGTTCCAGGCGCCGTCAAGTTCGTTCTTCATCGTGATCAGCGCAAGATCCGGAACATTATTCTCTTTACTAAGGTGCGCAAGCACAATGCAGCGAAGCTTTTCGTGAATCACATGGGACACGAGCCGCGCCGAATCCTCATTGGAAAGGTGCCCGTGGTCTCCCATGATCCGTTGCTTTAGTGGATACGGATACGGCCCTGCAAGAAGCATGTAACGGTCATAATTGGACTCTAGATACAGCAGATCCGCATCCGACAGGTGCTTCACCACCTCCGGCGTTATGCATCCGAGGTCCGTTGCCATGCCGATCTTCCTTCCGTCAAGAAGAAACGAATAGGCAACCGGATCCTTTGCGTCATGCATAATCTTACATGTCTGAACGGTAATTCCGTCAAATGTGATTTCATCCCCCGGCCTGATCGGATGAAACAGTTCTTCCGAAAGATTCTCCGCGCCCTTCATATGCCGGATGTAGGAAATCGTAGCCGCCGTAGCGTAAACCGGAACCGGATACCTTTTAAGAAATACCGGAAGCCCGCCCACATGGTCGCCGTGTTCATGCGTGATCAATATGCCGGATAAATCCTCCGGACGGATAAACTGCGAAAGGAGAAACCCTTCGAGCTTCTTCGCGCTGATTCCGGCATCCACAAGAATTCCGGTGCGCTCCGTTCCGACGTATATGGAATTTCCGGAGCTTCCGCTTGCTAAACTGAAAAATCGTACCAAACTCTGCCGCCTTTCTCAAAGTCCGAGAAGCGTCTCGACCTGATAACAGATTTCAATGTCGCCGACCATATTGCCGTTGTTGATTTCCTTGTCGCAAAGCTTCCGAAGTTCTTCGTCACTGAGCTGCTCCGAGATCAGCGAGGAAATGCGTTCGTCCGTATAGCCTCTCGTCTTCTTCAGACGGTATCTTCTGACCTGCTCGGGCGCAGTCACGGCCCAGAGCTCATCACAGAAGGAACGGTAGCCTGCGGAGCACGCAAGAGCGGATTCCACGAAAACAAATGGGACACCTTCCTTTGCGTAACCTGCAATTCTTTCCTTGATTTCTTCGATTACCGCGGGATGGGTTATGGCATTTAACGCGGCAAGCTTTTTATCATCCTGAAAAACAAGCCCGGCAAGCTTTGAACGATTCAGTGTGCCGTCTTCGTTGGCGTATTCCTGACCGAAGGTTTCGAGAACCTTCTTAAGGACCGGCCCGCCGGGTTCCATCTGGTTTCTTGAAATCGTGTCGGAATCGATTACCGGATAACCGAGATGCCTCGTGATCAGTTTACAGACATGACTCTTTCCGGATCCGACGCCTCCGGTAATTCCGATGACTTTCGTATGGTCGACCATTACTTTGCTTCATACCAGCTGAATCCCCGGTGAATATCCGCAACAAGCGGAACGGAAAGTTCGGCTGCTCCTTCCATGGCTTCTTTCAAAATCGCATATACGGCTGCTTCTTCCTCGGGATAAGTTTCCACGAGGATTTCATCGTGCACCTGAACGAGCATCTTCGAGCGGAGCTTCTGCTCCCGAAGCATCCTTGCAATTCTAAGCATTGCTATCTTCATAATGTCCGCTGCGGTTCCCTGAATCGGGGAATTCATCGCAACCCGTTCGCCGAAGGCACGCTCCTGGAAGTTTCCTCCCGAGAGCTCGGGAATCGGACGGATGCGGCCGAACAACGTCTTTACATAACCCTGTTCCTTCGCGAGACGGACATTCTCTTCAAGATACCTTTTCATTGCCGGATACCGCTCGTAATAAGCCTTGATATACTCCTCAGCAGTCTTACGGCTGATTCCGAGGTTCTGACCGAGACCGAAGGAACTGATGCCGTACAGAATTCCGAAGTTCACGGCCTTGGCGGCGCTACGCTGCTCGCCTGTTACCTCTTCATACGGAACGTGGAATACCTGCGAAGCGGTCATCCTATGGATATCCTCGGCATTCCGGTAAGCTCCGATCAGTGCTTCATCACCGGACATATGCGCCATCAGACGAAGCTCAATCTGTGAATAGTCGGCATCTAAGAACAGGCACCCGGGTTTCGGAAGGAATACCTTACGGATTTCCCGTCCCTCTTCGGTTCGGATCGGTATATTCTGCAGATTCGGATCGGTGGAACTGAGTCTTCCGGTCGCCGTAACGGTCTGTCGGAAGGTCGTATGGATGCGTCCGTCCTCCGCAATGAAATTCTGAAGCCCTTCCGCATATACGCTCTTTAACTTGCCATATTGCCGGTAAGTAAGGATATGCTTTACGATCGGCTGATCCTCACTCATGCGCTCCAGAACCTCGGCCGCCGTCGAATAACCGGTCTTCGTTTTCTTGCCGCCCGGAAGCTTCATCCGTTCAAATAAAACCTCACCGAGCTGCTTCGGCGAATTGATATTGAAGGTCGTTCCGGCCATCTCGTAAACGGTTTTCTCTTCCGCCTCGAGTCTTTCGGTGAACTCCGCGCTCAGCTTCTTAAGAAGCGCCGGATCCGCATAGATGCCGGTCTTCTCCATATCGGCAAGCACCCAGATCATCGGATGCTCAATCGTCTTATAAAGCTCGGTCATTCCGGATTCGGAAAGCTTATTAAGAACCGTCTCTCCGATATTATGAAGCAGCAGCGTAACCGCTTCATTGCCATCCGAGAATAACACGTTAGGCGCGTATTCCATCTGCAGGTCCTTGGCGCCGTGCGAACCGGTCAGAGGCCTTAACAGATAATCGCAAACCGAAAGGTCATATAGCCTACTCGGCGGGTTTTCAAAAAGTCCGGTTAAGGATTTGCCGTCCAAAGCGTACAGATCGGCCTTCTCTGCGATTTTCGCGGCAGCTGAGGACAGATACTCCTCCGTCAGGAAAAATCCGTCCGGTACGAACCGGAACGCTTCCGTGGCGCCTGCAAGATACAGCTCGCCGGACGCCTTATCATAAAGAATTCCGTAAGCATTCTCTTTCGAAGCAAGAATCTTCTTACAAAGCACTTCCGCGGTATCGAAATCCTCTGCAACCGTCCACTCTGCGGTAAGCTCCGTAAGTGCGCTTTTCGCCATTCCGACCGTCGGCGGAGTAAGACTTGCGAACTCCAATTCGTGTAAAACCTTATCGATTCCTTCCGCGGAAAGATTCAGCGTAAGGTCTTCAAGCGTTTCGTCAATCGGAATATCGGTCTTGATCGTGGCAAGCTTAAGACTTAATTCCGCGGCGTCTCTTCCGGTCAGGGTTTCGTCATCCTTCTTCGTAAGCTTACCGATCGGATTCTGCTTGATTCCGAGCAGTTTCCATTCCGCGAACAAAGCATCCGTATTCGCACCTGCGGCATCAATAGCCTCATAAAGGCTTTCTACCGTCTCATACTTACCGATTAACGCAACCGCTGTCTGCGGTCCGATTCCCGGAACGCCCTTAATGTTATCGGATGAATCCCCCTGAAGCGCCTTCAGATGCGCGATGGACGCAGGCTTAACCCCTTCCTCGCCGAGTACGGTCTCTTCGGTCATCAGAAAGCATTTCTCGGGGCATACGGAAGCATCCATATGGTATTTCTTCAGAAGCTCATCCGCCTTCTTCTGTGCGGACTGCAGCAGGAATACCGAAACCTTATCATTTACAAGCTGCAGATAATCATGGTCCTTCGTAAGAATCCGGATCGGCGTATCTGCTTCGAACCGCTTGCAGAGGGTTCCGCTGAAATCATCGGCCTCGTAATGCGTATCCATGAACTGCTTCACGCCAATCTCAGAAAGCACACGCTGGCAAAGGGCAAACTGGTCCTTCAAAGGATAAGGCGTTTCGCCGCGGTTTCCCTTATAATCCGGATACAGCTCTCTACGAAAAGTATCCCGCGTCAAATCCCATGTAACCGCAAGGTACTTCGGCGGCATCGTGCTGATGATCTTAAACAGCGAACGCAGAAAACCGTATACACCGTTCGTATAAACGCCGGCACCGGTATGCATGATCTTCTTATAATTGGCTTCGCGCTCCTCCTGGGTTCTTCCCATCAGAACCTCTCTCGGAAGGTTTCCGTAATACTGGGTGGAAAGGAGCGACGAACCGTCGATTATCAGAAAATAATCATCCATTGTTATCTCTCCTTTTGATTCTCTGCTTCCCGGATGCAGGCAATCACGTCGTCGTTATAGCGATAGATTCCCTGAATGACCGGGTCCATATAGGTAGGAACGCCGTAGGCTTCAATGACGATTCTGGACTCTTTCTCTTCGGGAAGGTAGGCATAACCCTTCTCCCGCTGCGGAAACAGCGCCATAGCGCCTGCAATTCCGAGAATCTCAAGGGCAATGAACAAGCGGCGGTATACCCGAAGGCGGGCACCCCGGTGAATACGGGCTTTCGCCTGCGCAAGGCCGGTGTCGACTTCCTTCACATAGTCCGCGGAAAGCTCTTCGCCGCCGTTTAGCTGCTTCAGAGCGGTTACGATCGCATAATTGATATACAGGTCTTCGCGGCATGCAGAGCATTCTTCAAGATGCGCGCAGTATTCCAAAATCCGGTTCTGCGGAAGCTGCCCTTCAATATACTGTTTCGTACATTCCTGACAAGTCGTACAATCCATTGACGGGCCTCCCTTCCGCTAAATTCCTTGTTGCATTTTCCAAACTGTTATGATAGAATAACCGCTGTCAGCGGATGTGGCGGAATGGCAGACGCAGCAGACTCAAAATCTGCCGGGCTAACACTCGTGCGGGTTCAAGTCCCGCCATCCGCATCGGGACGTTCTTCGGAACGTCCTTTTTTGTTTCTTGTTTCGAAGCTTTCTCTGTTTTCCTCGAAACAATCTGGTTTCTACTCGGTTCCGATGATCTTCCGGTACAGCTCCATGCCGTAGCCGGTCATCGAAGGTTCACCGGATACGATCCGGTACGTTCTCTCATTCTTCTCATTCCGCTCTGTCTGTAAGAACTGCGTATGCTCGTACTTCTCACGGAACGCTTTCTTGGCGTACGCATAGATATGTGTTACGAAGAAAACGGTAATGTCGCTGTCGTTGAGCGCACGGATAATGTCATCCGCAATCGATGCGCCCTCGTTCTCGGACGTCGTAGCAAAAGACTCGTTCAAAAAAAGCATGCTTCCTTGCGGCATAACATCAATCATGCGGCTTAACCGGGACAATTCCTCTTCAAGACGTCCGGCGTTCAACGTAACATCTTCGTTCCGGACAAAATGCGTATAGATTCCGCGGAACAGCGACGTTGTCATCTTCCTTGCGGGTACGAACATACCGCACTGCGCCATAATCTGGGCAATCGCGACGGAACGCATAAACGAAGTCTTTCCACCGTCATTCACGCCGGTAATGATATACAGTTTCGTATCGGCTCCCTCTAACTTGTTCGTAACCGGAAGCCGTAACGTATTGATTGCAAGCGGTAAATCATACACGCTCGTTACTTCGACCGCATGTGCCTTCTCTTCGATCTCCGGGAAGCAGAGACCGAAGGCCATACCGCTCATATGCGTATGCAGGTTGCAGCAGCCGTAGAAGAAAGCAAGCTGCGTTCTGAGGTTTTCAAACAGTCTTGAAAGATCCTTATTGAAGTCTTCAAAGCAGGACGAAACATGCAAAAGTCCTGTGCTTTCCAGGTCTTTACAGTCTCTCGTCAGCTGCAGGTCATCGTAGGATATACGGATCTCATTCTTACGAAGCTTGGCGCCGAATAAGGAGTCCCATTTTTCGAATTTACGCTTTACGCGGTACTC
>JAEEGL014400018.1_pt1 | contig 10395 bp, 8 predicted proteins | sample 9134231 | NCBI WGS metagenome assembly JAEEGL01 (sample SAMN16246548, study PRJNA631951) | gut metagenome | biome: gut microbiome; feature: rumen; material: fiber-attached | host: Bos | place: Iran: Karaj | collected 2018-10
ATGCACAGAATATAATAAGACAGATTGAAAGTAGGGAGACAGCGTATAGTAAAGAGTCATTCCACAATATTCAGGCTGTTAAGGCTTTTGGATTGGCAGATGAATTCTACAGAAGAATCACTCTTTTAGAGCAGGATAGATATAAGGCAGATATGAGGTCTAATCTTTTCTCGCTGTTGTCTTGGATTATTACTTACCTTGCAGGTATTTTCTCGGCCATTATTTGTATCGGTTGGGCATTCTTCAGAGTAGATTCTGGAGCAATGACTTTTGGTACTCTTACAGTAGTTATTATGATGGCATACAGAATTGCAACAGCAGGAAAAACATTACTTCAGCAGATACCATTATCTCTTCAGCTTACTGTATCAATCGAGCGTGTTAGAGAAGTCCTTAATATCAATAACGAAAAGCTTGTTGAAACTGCAGAATATGAAAAGTTTGCTGTAGAGACAGAAAAAGATGGTGTTTCAGTTCGTGTAGAAAATATGAGCTTTGCATATAAGAATGGTAATCAGATATTTAATGATGTTCAGCTTGAGGCAAATCCAGGAGAAATCATTGCTCTTGTAGGCCCTTCGGGAGAGGGTAAAACTACAATGCTACGTATACTTCTTGGAATTATAAAAGCTGGTAGCGGTAACGTTTATGCTCAGCTTCCAGGTGAGAATGGAGACAAATATTTATTCTCAACAGAGACCCGTTCACTTATTGCGTATGTTCCACAGGGTAATACAATGCTTTCTGGAACAATCAAGGAAAATATGCAGCTTATTGCACCAGAAGCCACTGATGAAGAGATTATAGATGCTCTAAAACAGGCTTGCGCATACGACTTTGTTAAGAAGCTTCCTGATGGTATTTACCACAATATTGGTGAAAGCGGAGTTGGATTCTCTGAGGGACAGAATCAAAGACTTGCTATCGCAAGAGCTATCCTTAGAAAGACACCTATCCTACTTATGGATGAGGCGACTTCAGCTCTTGATGTAGCTACAGAGAGAAAGGTTCTAAGCAATCTTATGAGGAAGGATGCAAAGCGCACATGTATCCTTACAACTCATAGACCTAGTGTATTATCGGCATGCAACCGTGTATATAGAATTAGTGATACAAAGGTAACAGTTATAGATGATGCTGAAATACAGCAGCTTATGAATGATTTTTAAGGGATGTTGTTATGAGTAATAATGTTATGAAGGAAGAAATTTATGTTACAAAACCAGTACTCCCTCCTTTTGAGGAGTACGAAGAATATCTTAGAGATATTTGGAATACCCATCAGCTTACAAATTTGGGTAAATATACTTTGGAGTTCATTGGACAGCTCAAGGAGTATTTAGATGTGGAGCAGTGTCTTACACTTTGTAATGGACATATGGCACTTGAAATGATTTTACAGGCTATGAACCTGTCGGGAGAAGTTATTACTACGCCATTTACATTTGCTTCCACAACCCATGCCATTGTCAGGAATGGACTAACTCCAGTTTTTTGTGATATAAAGGAAAGTGATTGTACAATAGATGCGGATAAGATTGAATCACTTATTACAGACAAGACATCAGCTATAGTACCAGTTCATGTTTATGGCATGCCTTGTGATATTAAAAAGATTGAAGAAATTGCCAAGAAGCATAATCTTAAAGTAATTTATGATGCGGCTCATGCATTTGGAGAGAAAGTTAATGGAGAAAGCATTGCCAAGGCTGGAGATGCTTCAATGTTCAGTTTCCATGCAACAAAAGCTTTTAACACAATCGAGGGAGGTTGTGCTGTTACTAATGATTATGATGTTATAAAAAGAGTTTACCAGCTTCACAACTTTGGAATTATGGACGAAGAAAATGTGGAGTATGTTGGTGCTAACGCAAAGATGAATGAGTTCCAGGCAGCAATGGGACTTTGCAATCTTAAGCATTTTGAAGAAAATCGACTTAAAAGAAAAAAGCTCTATGACTATTACAGAGAGCGACTCTCAAAGATAAAGGGTATTCAGCTCCTTAAATATGATGAGGACGCAGTAGAGTTGAATTATACATATTGTCCAATCATTGTTAATGAGGATGATTACGGTATAAACAGAGATGATTTGCATAAGCTTTTAGGTGAACAGGGAATTCATGTTAGAAAGTATTTCTATCCGATTACTAATGAATTTGCTTGTTATAAAGATTTTGATTTCAACGGGGATGTTCCAATTGCACATCGAGTGTCAAGGCAGATAATAACATTGCCATTGTATACAGACCTGGAAATGTACCAGGTACAAAGAATTTGTGATCTTATTGAGAAAAGAGAGATGAAAAATGAAAGTAGGAATTAATCAGCCATATTTCTTTCCATATCTTGGATATTGGCAGCTTATGAATGCAGTAGATGAGTATGTTATTGCAGATAATTTAAATTATATTAAACAGGGATATATAAACAGAAATAAGATTTTAGTGAATGAGGAACCGCAGTATTTCAGACTTCCAGTTCACAAGCCATCACAGAATAAATTGATCTGTGAGACAGAGATAGCACTTACTGAGGAAGAAATCGAGAAGATGCTTCATACACTCCAGTGTCAATACAGACATGCCCCTAATTTTGAGCATGTATATGAGCATGTTAAGCAGGTGCTTGAATATGGTCTTACAGAAGAGGGCAAAAATATTGCTGCTTTCTTAGAGAATGCCATTAAGCTTACAGCAAGAGAGCTTGGTATTACAACACCTATCATTCGTGCTTCAAGAGATGTAAATCTTGACAGAGATTATAAAAGAGAAAATTATGTTGTTGCTACCTGCAAGAAGCTTGGAGCTACAGAATATTACAATGCTATAGGTGGAACAAAGCTTTATTTTCAGGACTTTTTTACAGCAAATGGTCTTGAGTTAAAATTTGTTAATATGGATCAGGATGTATCATATAAGCAGTTTTGCGATGATTTCATCCCAAACTTATCTATAATCGATGTTATGATGTTCTGTTCAAAGGAGCAGATAGCAGAATTACTAAACAAGTATGAGCTTGTTGATGGTTATGAGAGCCCTGAAGATTTAGTTGAGGAGTAATTTATGGGTGAAAAGAAAGTAAGTGTCGTAGTAGCCACTTACAACCAGGAAAAATATATAAGGCATACTCTTGAAAGTATATTTTCACAGAAGATTAACTTCGAAATGGAAGTCATTGTAGGTGACGATTGCTCTACAGATGGCAATGCCAATATTATCAGGGAATTTGCAGAAAAATACCCTGATATTATGGTTCCTGTTATTCGGGAAAAGAATCTGGGAATGTATGGTAATGAGGCAGATTTGCTAACTCGAGTTCATGGCGAATATGTTGCCTTTGTAGAAGGTGACGATTATTGGATTGACGACAATAAGCTTCAAAAACAAGTGGAATTTATGGATTCCCATCCAGACTGTGTAGCTTGCTTTGGATTATGCCAGATTGTAAACGAAAATGAAGAGCGACAGATAGAGGCCGAGAAATATACAAATTACAAAAAAGAGGCTGGAGAGTATACAATCAAGGATTACGAGAAGTATATTTTTCCGGGACAGACAGCCACATCCATGTATAGAAAATCAGCATATGGAAAGATTTTGGCAAAAGTCAAAGGTAGTGAATTTGAACCTAGAAAAATGCTGGATGTAATACAGATTCTTTGCATGCTATCTGTAGGAAAGATATACACATTAGGTGAGTATTTTGCTGCCTATAGATATATGATGAACACAGACAGTGGCTCATGGTCGTCTCAGAATGACAGCTATAATAAGGTCAATCTGTTTAAATATTTAGACGGAATGAAGGAAATGGAAAGACTGGCTGCTTTTCTGGGTCTAGAACTGAACTTTGATAATATAAGATTGTATGAACTTAATAAGCTGGAGGATTCTGCAGCTTGTTTTGAAAAGAAGGATTATTCTGATATATATAATCGACTTCTTCAGGATTCATTTGATAAGAATGATCTTAAAAAGACACATATTAAAAGAGTAATAAAAAGAGCCGTTAAAGGTATAGCTAGAAATGTATTAAAGGTATTTAAGCTCAGATAAAAGTATTTATCTGTGGCTTAATATACACACATAAGGGGTTGGTGTGTCAAATCACTATTATGCCACATAAATTAGATGCATTTTTATGCACATTTTTTTCCAAAAAGATAGTATTATATATACACTTGTGAAGAAACTGTGAACATTTTAAAATTTGTTGCTAAAGTTTGGTAGGATTTAGCAACAAATTGTATCACGGTGAAAATAATTTAGTTGGGAGACAGAGATATATGACAAAGGAACATGCAATTGAGATTCTTGAAAAGGCTGGACAGGGCCATGTAATGAGAGGGTTTGATAATCTTACAGCCGATAAGCAGCAGGCTTTTCTTGCTCAGATTGAGAACATTAACTGGTCAGATTTCAAGCTTATCGGAAATGATTCAAATGAGGCTAGAGGAGAGTTTACAGTTCCTCCAGCAATTGAGCTTTCAGAGATCTCTGAGAGAAAGGCTGAGTTCGAAGCAGCAGGTCTTGAGGCTATCAAGAAGGGTGAAGTAGGGGCTGTTCTTCTTGCAGGTGGTATGGGCACACGTCTCGGCTTTGATTTACCAAAGGGGTGCTACAACGTTGGTCAGACACATGAGTTATTCATTTTTGAGTGTCTCATTAACAACCTTATGGAAGTTGTAAATAAGGCTGGTGCATTCGTACCTCTTTACATTATGACTAGCGAGAAGAATGATGAGGTTACACAGAAGTTCTTTAAGGAGCACAATTACTTTGGATACAATCCTGAGTATGTTAAGTTCTTCATTCAGGATATGGCATGTGCTGTTGATTATGATGGAAAGCTTCTCCTTGAGGAGGAAGGTCGTCTTGCTACATCACCAAACGGAAATGGTGGTTGGTATGCATCTATGATGAAGGCAGGCCTTAAGGGAGATATCCAGGCACGTGGTCTTAAGTGGATTAACGTATTTGCTGTAGATAACGTTCTTCAAAGAATCGCAGATCCATTATTTATTGGAGCTACAATCCTTGGAAACTATGTTTCAGGTTCAAAGGTAGTACGTAAGGTTGAGCCAGCTGAGAAGATGGGTCTTCTCTGCTTAGAGGATGGTAAGCCAAGCATCGTTGAGTATTACGAGATGTCAAAGGAAATGTCTGAAGCAAAAGCTGAGGACGGAAGCCTTCTTTACAAATATGGTGTTATTCTTAACTACTTATTCTCAGTTGAGAAGCTTGATGAAATTGTTGACAATAACCTTGTTGTACACGTAGTTGAGAAGAAGATTCCATTCGTTAACGAGGCAGGTGAGAAGGTATCGCCTACAGAGCCAAACGGATATAAGTTTGAGCTTCTCGTTCTTGATATGATTCACATGATGGATAATAACCTTGCATTCGAGGTTGATAGAAATTATGAATTCGCACCAATCAAGAATCTTCATGGGGTAGATTCAGTTGATAGTGCAAGAGAGTTACTTCAGAAAAACGGTGTTGTATTATAAAGGGTAGGGTTAATGTACAAGAAAAAGAAAAAGTTTTGGGCTAAACACTGGGATGTAATTTTATTAGATACACTCTCAGCATTGGTTGCTCTGATAATTGCCCTGTTTTTCCGCTTCGAAAAAATACTTTTTTTGGATGTAATTCCACATGAGTATATTTATGAAAATATCCTGATTATGATTGTGTTCGCAAGCATTTTAAATGCAGCACTCAGAGATCCATATACAGGTATTGTTCATAGAAATAAGTGGCAGGAATTAAAGGCGGTTGTAATTCATTCTTTTATTAATTTATGTGGAATATTAATATTCCTCTATGCATTTAGATATTCAAACCGTATTTCACGAACTGTTATTTCATTATGGTTCGTACTTATGGTTTTGATAATGTTTGCTTCACGTATTATTTTCAAGCGTATCGTTCGTATGCGCAAGCATGACGACAGCTTAAAGTCTACAATGCTTGTTATTGCAGATTCTAGCACAATTAATCACTGCCTTAGTCAATTGGCTGGCTCAGATTATGTAGAGTATAAGGTTGTTGGTTGTGCTATTATCGACAAGAATTGGGTAGGCAAGAAAATCCAGGGTGTTCCTGTTGTGGGTGATTGTGATTCTGTATTTGAATACATTCGTACAAACGTTGTTGATGAGGTTTTCATCGATGGTAAGAACAGATACAGCGAGGAACTTCTTGCTGAGCGCCTTACTGATTTGGGATGTACAGTTCACATTTCTCTTATTCATACAGAGCACTTAATGAAGAACCGTACAATCGAATACTACGGTGATTACATTACAATGACCACTAGTATGCATATGGCTACAAATCGCGAAGCTTTCTGCAAGCGTTTGATTGACATTTTAGGAAGTTTAGTAGGATTACTTCTTTGTGCTATAGCATTCATCTTCCTTGCACCTGTTATTAAGATTCAGGCACCAGGTCCTGTATTCTTCTCACAGACACGTATAGGAAAGAATGGTCGTAGATTTAAATTCTACAAGTTCCGAAGCATGTACACAGATGCCGAAGAGCGTAAGAAAGACCTTATGGATCAGAACGAGATGAACGGTCTCATGTTCAAAATGGAGAACGATCCTCGTATCTTCCCAGCAGGTCATTTCATCAGAAAATATTCTCTTGATGAGCTTCCACAGTTTTGGAATGTATTAATCGGAGATATGTCATTAGTAGGAACAAGACCACCTACAGAAAACGAGTTTGTTCAGTACGAGCTTCATCACAAAGCGCGTCTTGCCAGCCGTCCAGGTCTTACTGGAATGTGGCAGGTTAGTGGCCGAAGCGACATTACTGATTTCGAAGAGGTTGTGGCTCTTGATACGGAATATATCAAGAATTGGTCACTTGGCCTTGATTTACAGATTATCTTTAAGACAGTTGCAGTTGTTTTAAAGGGATCAGGTTCTAAATAGACAAATAGACCTAGTAAAGGGTATAATGAAACTATTCGAAGCCAAGTAAAATATAATATAAAAAGAATCTTAGCATTCTCTTTTATATTTTAATTTATTTGGTGAGATACACACATGAGCAAAAGGAAAACACTAAAAGTGTGATTTTGCGAATGGGTGCTGAATAGTTTCTTTTTTTTTGGAGTAATATATTATGAAAATATCAGTAGTCACACCTTTTTACGAGGGTGATAAATATATGGACAAATTGGTGGATGCACTTATTGCCAACGAATTGTCCCTTACAAAAATGGGGCATGAGCTTGAAGTGATTCTTGTGAATGACAGTCCTTGGAAAAAGCTGGAGGCTCCTGAAGCAGAGAGTCAGTTCCTACGAGTAATAACCAACCCAGAAAACAAAGGTATTCATTATAGTCGGGTGACAGGGTTAGCAGAAGCTACTGGTGAATACATCATGTTTTTAGATCAGGATGACATCATTACTGATGATGCTCTTGTTAAGCTTTTAAAGTCAGCAGTTACATCTAAAGCTGATGTGGAGGTTAGCAATGCATCTTTAGAGCAGTCAAATGGGAGCCAGTTATTGTGGTACCGCAATGCTGCACATAAGGCATTGGTTGGAGACTTAACTACGTATTTACGAATTGGAATTCAGATTATTTCTCCAGGACAGTGCCTTATAAAGAAGGCGTCTATTCCAGAATTTTGGAAAGAACATATTATGACAAAGAATGGTGCAGATGATTATTTCCTCTGGTTGTTGATGCTAGCAAAGGGATTAAAGTTCCATTATTATGATGAGCCACTATATGTTCATAAATATACAGCAGCTAACTTATCAGCTGATACTACTGTCACAGATGAATCTGTTTTTGATTTTATCGATTTATTACATGACTGTGAGTATTTTAAGCAGGAAGATATTTTTACTCTTCATGAGATGATAAGTTATAAGAATCAGTTTAGAGCTAGCAATACATTCGGGAAGATTACATGTTCATTGGCTAATCTTAGCCTGTTCATTGATAACATTAAGTTCAAGAAGAAGACAGGAACTGGATACGGGTTTAACAGATAATGAAAGATATAGTGATACTTCTTGCTACCTACAACGGCGAACGTTTCATAAGGCAGCAGCTAGATAGTCTTTTTGAACAGACCAATCAGGATTTTCGACTGGCAGTTCATGATGATGGTTCTACTGATGGTACGGTAGAGATAATAAATGAATATCGAGATAAATACCCTGACAGGATGGAGATTTTTTATGGTCATTCCTGTGGTGGGGCCAAAGAGAATTTTCTATGGATGTTGGGCAGAGTTGAGGCGGATTATTATCTATTTTGTGATCAGGATGATGTCTGGTTTCCTGAGAAGCTTCAACATTCTATAGATGAGCTTACAGCTGCGGAGGGAGCTTTTCATCACGAAGGTGATGAAATTCAGCCGGTGTGTGTGTTCACAGATATGAAAGTTGTAGATGAGGAACTCAATGTTCTTTCGGATTCTTTCATCAGATACATTGGAAGAATGCCGGACAACACAGCTTATACTCAGATTCTTATCGATAATCCGGCGGCGGGATGCACTATGTGTTTCAATCGTCAGCTTAGGGATTTGGTGGTACAGTTAGTTCCACAACTGGATATGAAAAAGATTCCTATGCATGATGTTTTGGTGCTGGAAACAGCGGCAATTATGGGACAGGTAGTTGCTATTGATGAGCCTTTGGCATATTATAGACAGACAGGCTTTAACACTATGGGCGCCACAACAGAGACAGAATCTGAAAAAGCTTCCAGAAATTTAGAGGATTTTAAACAAGGAAGTTTATTTGAAAAGAAGAAAGCTTTTGTAAATGAGTCCAGGGAATTTGCTGGGGAAATTGCAAAAGCAGATTGGCTACCAAAGGACAAAAAGAATGTTCTTCTCCGTTTTTCTAAAATAGGAGAGAAGGGGAAGTTAAAACGTATGAGTTTTTATTCAAAAAATAATTTTACCAGAGCACACCATAATCTATGGTTCCGTCTTTGGGTTTAGGAGAATAAAATGAAAAAAATATTGTTATACATGAAAAAGCATGCTGACTTTATAATTCTTGATATGGTTGCGCTTATCATCGGGTATATTGCTGTTGTTCAGTTCAGATACTTGGCCAGACCAGTTCATCATGGAGAACTGTTCTTTGACTATGGTGTTGTTTTATCAGCCGTATATTTTCTAACACTGATTATAAGTAAAAACCTGTCAGGTGTAATCAAGCGAAGCTTTTTCAAGGAATGCCAGACGCTACTTGCACAGGTTTTTGTTAGCTGGGCTTTCTTTACAGTAGTTCTTTATGGTATCAAGAGTGCTCAGAACTTTTCACGAAGTGTATATGCAGCGGCATTTGTTGTTTGCTATATCTGTTTATTATTTGAGCGTAGTGCATTAAAATGCTTTATCAGATTTAGCAGATTCCATTCCGCACTTTGCCCAAAACTGATAATCGTTTGTGATAGTAATCATTCGCAGGAGGTTATCAGAAGAGTTCTTAAGGGATCCTTTGAGAATGATTATGAAATTGTTGGTGTGGCAATGAATAACGAAGGTGTTACAGACTATATCGATCACTTTGATTCATTAATAGGTCTTGATAAGCTTGAGGAATTTATTGCAGATAAAAAGATTGATGAGGCTTTTATTGAGGTTGCAGATGCAGGAGTTGAGACACATGTAATCAACCTTTTACTTAAGCATAATATTATTGCTCACCGCAGTCTTGAAGAGAGCATAATGAACTACGTGGAGCAGGAAATCGATGAGATTAGCGGTCACTACGTAATTACGATACGTGATACTCAGGTTTCATTTGTAACCAGAGCAGAGCGTCTCGAAACAAAGTTATTTAGAAAGTTGACAAAAAAGGATTAGCATGAAATCAGCAGTATTTTTCGATATAGATGGTACAATTTGGGATTATGATAAATTTATTCCAGAAAGTGCTAAGGTAGCAATAAAAAAGCTCAGAGAGAACGGGCATCTGGCTTTTATTTGCAGTGGTAGAGCCCGTGCTTTTATTAATGATCCAGATTTGCTTGGACTTGGCTTTGATGGAATCGTTTGTTCCTGTGGATGTCACATTGAGATAGACGGAAAGATTATCTATCAGAACATTATTGATAAGGATGTTGTAAAGCATACTGTCGAGTTAATTCGTGACTACGGTTTTAGACCAATCCTTGAAGGTCCAAAGAACATTTACATGGATGATGAAGAGTTCGGTATTGATGATCCATTTGGCAATGTTCTTCGTCGCGACGTTGGAGAGAATCTTGTTCCAGTAGGTGGTGATTATTATGGTGACTGGGTTATTAATAAAATGTCATGCGCTACTGAAGTGGAGGCTGATAAGAGACTTGAGTGTTTTGACAAGCTTTCCAGCCATTATCAGGTAATTGAACACAATG
>JAEEGL015178153.1_pt1 | contig 10395 bp, 7 predicted proteins | sample 9134231 | NCBI WGS metagenome assembly JAEEGL01 (sample SAMN16246548, study PRJNA631951) | gut metagenome | biome: gut microbiome; feature: rumen; material: fiber-attached | host: Bos | place: Iran: Karaj | collected 2018-10
CCTCGCCGCATTCGCCTACGATGCGCAAGGTCGCCGCGTGAAGAAAGTCACCCCTTCCGCCACCCACACCTACTTCTGGGACGGCTGGCTCCTCGTGCGGGAAACACTGACAACTAACGACTGTCCACTAGCCACTATCGACTACCATTGGGGCAAGGATGTTTCAGGCTCACGCGACGGTGCGGCGGGAATCGGCGGCTTGCTCTACGAGAAACGCGACGGCTCAATCTATGTTCCGCACTATGACGCCAACGGCAACGTCATTCGCTACTGCGACGCGCAAGGCAATGTCGTCGCCTCCTACACCTACGACGCCTTCGGTCGAACCCTCTCCGCAACTGGCCCGATGGCCGCCTTCTTCCGCCACCGCTTTTCGACCAAATACTACGACCCCGAAACCGGCTTCTACTACTACGGCTACCGCTACTACGCACCGAAGCTGACCCGCTGGATGACTAGAGACCCAATCGGCGAGGACGGCGGGCTGAACTTGTATGCGTTCTGCGGAAACGACGGGGTGAACTCACTTGATCCTTTAGGTGATAAGTGCATAATTTCCGAATCGCCTTCTCCTGTTTTCAAAGACATTCTTATAACTAAAAATGGTGGAACTCCACGAGCATTTTCAGATATTGTAACTTCAGTTGAAGCGAAATGTGTATTTGGTAAGATTTCCATAAATGGCACATTCTCTAGAAACATCTATATGCTTAGGACGGGGAACAGACGATGGCGCCAGCATTACAGCCGCTACGATGCAAAATGGGGTACACCTCGCGACGATATCCAAGAGATGAGAGCCGCTTATTCTCACGAGTATGATCACTACCGCAGCTTTGATGTCTATTCCAATTATCTTAAAACTCTAAATTCCTTGGATGGCGAAATGTTACGAGGGTGCTGCAAAAAGGAGTCCGACAAAATCAATGACACCCTTAAAAGAGTGTTTGAAAGTCTGAATCAGTTTAGTAATGGTTTTGACATTGCGCCAAATAATCAAGGAGGGATGTATGAGCAAAGACGAAATGACATACAGCAAAGGGTTGGCAACTAAAAACAACATGTCTAGACACTGCATAATTTTAATGGGGGTATTTTTCTCCTTCTCTTGCACATTTGTGTTGATGCGGCAAATAGCCTATCATCATGAAATGAAAAAATACCGAATGTCTATCGAGAAAGCTACGGATTTCTACCATGACTATGCATGGGATAAAAATCCAGGTGTCGCATTATCAGATGCATGGGGAAGACCTTTTTCTATCGTCATTGACAAGAAAATGAAGCATATAGCATTCACTTCTCAGGGATGCGATTCCAATAGTCGTGAGGATGATTTGAGAATAGACATTTCAGCGGTTTCATATCATCATGGTTTCAGATTCAAGAATCATCTTTTTTATGAATCAGAATTTTACGGTGAAGGAAATGACCAATGATTCAACGACAGCGTAGACGGGTATTTCTAACTTCAGAACTGGCTGCCAAGTTGAAAGGCTGCCCCATCAGGGGCACCTCCTACGCCTACGACGGCTTCGGCCGCACCCTCTCCGCCACCGGCCCGATGGCCGCCTTCTTCCGCCACCGCTTCAGCACCAAATACTTTGACTCCGAAACTGGCCTCTACTACTACGGCTATCGCTACTACGCGCCGTGGCTAATGCAGTGGATGAACAGCGACCCGATTGAAGAGCGGGGAGGGGTAAATCTTTATTCGTTCTGTGGGAACAACGGAATATGCTTTATAGACGCAAAAGGCGAAAACCCATTTCTCGGAATTATTGGACTGGTCTTACTTATAGCCGCTAATCCAGACACCGCGAATGCCCCTGGAATTGACGAGCCAATCGAACCCTCTATGGGAATGGGTGGAATGGTTTTTGATATTGTTGCAGGAAGGGTTGTAACTTTGGTGTTGAAAGGGTGCGGAGAGGTATTAGGGAAAATCCAGTTTAAGATTTGGTATGTTGAATCTGAGTACGCACGTGACATACTTGCGAAAAAGTTTGTTGGAAAATCCGTGGCTATAGGGGCATTTGACGCTAGAACAGGTAAAATTTCAGCTGCAACTTCTGGTAAATATATTTCTGAACCGACACCAATTCTAAAAGCCATTTCAGATAATCTTGGTGGAGTCGGAGCTAAACCTTTGTGCGAAAACACGCTTGGATGTTGTGCCGAGTTCCATGCGGCTGACGAATTGATTCGCGCGGGGTCGGTATTATCGGATATTCGGTTTACCAAAGCAATACGCCCTCGAACCCCCGGCAAAGTGATTCCAGCTTGCGAAAATTGTCTGGAGATGTTTGAACGGAATTTTAATTCAGGTTCAATTCCCGTAAAAACACCCGACATCCTTTTTGTGCCAACAGGCCCGTTTCCAGGTACAAGCCATGACAAGCCATAGCAACAGCTACAATTGGTCTGAACACCGTGAACATTATTGGCTTGCGACAGACCGCGAGCACCATGTGGCACTCGTCAGTTGCTCGGACTCAACGGTTTTGCCGTCTTCGTTTCTTCTTGACTGGCGTTGGCTTTCCGGAATCGACGAGCGTCTGGCTGAATACTATTCGGAGTCTCCATGCCGTGGCATCGCTTTCCATGATTTATCCAATCTTCTGCGACAAAAAGGGTTCTTCATCATAGACTCGTGCCGCTTGGGCAAAGAGTCGAAAATCGAGTACTCCGACCCGTTGTCCACGCCAATTTCTCTGAATGACATTCCCTATTCCTTCAAGATACTAGCCCAGTTCTTTTCGCTTCCAAACGCCTCTTTCGTCGGACATCATCCAATAAAAGACTCCGATTGGAAAGCCGATGGCGAACCTCTTCAAGAAGTGAATCTGATTCATGCCGGTCGCTCCTTGTCATTTAATCCCGATTCCCGGACTTTAGGAGATTTCACGATTCGTCCCAATACACCCCGCGAAGGGAGGCGTTTCCTCGAGTATCATTTCCTTGAGTTTCGCTTTCTCCCCGATTCCAATTTGTCATCAGAGAACTTTTTGTCAACTCCCCATATAACTTGTTGGACACAATACTATTCATGTTTCAAGACAATTGTTGAAGCATTGCTTTCGTTTTCAAAAAGCAACAAAATGGAATTCGTCTTACGTGATGGTTTCAGTTCAAAACCCCAATTTAACAAACTGGAAAACGAGCCTCCTTTGGCCATTCGATACTTCCGTGGCCAATCGTTGACCACAGAGCTTTTACTTAAGGAGGCACCACCAAATGGGTTGACCGACAATGTTAGTAACGCCTTTGCATTCGCCTTATTTGCCCCCGACTCTGTGCAGCAGCTGCTAGCGAGTTCCTTACGTGACATATGTAGCAATTTTGGCATTGCTATATCCATGTCGGAAGACGAACCGATCAGAAAGGGAGTTTACCAAGTATGGAAAGGGCGAATCAAGAATTTTCTCTTGTTGGCATTATGCTCATGGTTTGTCATGGGCTTGTTGGTGCCGATGCGCCTCATGCCGCTTCTGTTTCAAGTTAAGGAATTTCAAGATGGACGAATCGGACCGGACGGCAAAATTCGAGCAGTCGCGCATCCTCTCAAACTTGGGTTTGGGATACGATTTTATTGGCAAGACTCTGGAATCACATGGCTGAATGAAGATGAGTCCGAGGAGCTGTGCAGGAACATTTTTCAAGGAAAGCTATCGCACAGTTTTGGCGAGAGCGATGACAAATACGGAGTTCTTCATGTCATTCCCAAATGGCTAAACTTCAAGGCAACGAGAACCATATTTTATCCATTTGTTTATATGGCAGGCATAGACTTCTTTTACTATCCAAATGAGAATCTACTTTATCTGAGTGAGGATCGAAAAGAACTGGGTTATGATTTTTGCGAAGGGCTTAATGTGAGCAACGTTCCACCAGATTTGATACATTTCGAGCAAAAGCAAAGTCCGAAGGAGTGAACCATGCCAGGGAACAGCAACCTACACGATTCGTCACGGAACAAGCAGGACGAGTATTTGCACATCTCATTGCCGCTCTGGCAACTCTTGCTTTGCTACAAGGCTGCGATGACAACAACGTGACTTCGAGCGACCTTTCCCGGATTGTGATGAGTCGCAACAAGGAGGCTGACCTATGACATCATGGAATGAAATACGCAAGGCGGCGACGGCGTTCTCGAAGCGATGGGGAAACGCCTTCGACGAGAAGAGCCAGGCGCAGAGCTTCCTCAAGGAGTTCTTCGCGGTCTTCGGCGTGGACGCCGTCACAGTCGCCACGTTTGAGCACCGCGTGAAGTTCCCCGACGGCTCGCAGGGCTATGCCGATTGCTTCTGGCAGGGGAAGATTCTCATCGAGATGAAGTCGCGCGGAAAAGACCTCGACGCCGCATTCACACAGGCGATGGAGTACGTGAGGTCCCTTCGCAATGTTGCCAATGTGAAAATGTTGCCAGCTGCCAAATCCAATTCCCAATTGAATCCTGACGTCCAATTGGAAACTGGCAACATTGGAACTGGCAACAATGGAAAATGGCAACATTCCGCCGCCGCCCTCCCGCGCGCCATTGTGGTGAGCGACTTCGCCCGCGTCCGCTTCTACGACCTCGCGAACGACTGCACCTTGACGGAATTCGCCCTCAAAGACCTCCGCAAGTACGTCACCCTCTTCGGCTTCATGATCGGCGCGGACGAAGGTGGCGAAATCCGCGAGCAGAACCCGGTGAACCGCCGCGCCGCCGAGAAGATGGCCCGGCTCCACGACGCGATGAAGGCCGTCGGCTATACCGGCCATCCCCTCGAAGTCTATCTCGTGCGCCTCCTTTTCTGTCTCTTTGCCGAGGACACCGGCATCTTCAAGCCCGGCCAGTTCTCTGATTTCATCGCTCGGCGCACAGCGGCGGACGGCCACGACCTCGCCCCGCTTCTGGCCCTGCTCTTCGACACCCTCAACCGGGAAAGCCGCCTCGCGAACCTCGATGAAAACGTGGCGGCGTTCCCCTACGTCAACGGCGGGCTCTTCGCCGAGGCGCTGCCGATGGCCGCGTTCTCGCCGGAAATGCGCCGCGCCCTTCTCGACTGCGGGTCGCTCGACTGGTCGAAGATTTCGCCAGCCATCTTCGGCGCGATGTTCCAGGGCGTCATGGACGAGAAGACGCGCCACGATATCGGTGCGCACTACACCTCCGAGGGAAATATCCTCAGGCTCATCAAGCCACTCTTCCTCGACGCCCTCCGCGCCGAGTTCAACGCCATCTGCGCGTCGAACGGCAATGCAAAGACCGCACGACTAAAGGCATTCCACGAGAAGATCGCCGCCCTGACCTTCCTCGACCCCGCCTGCGGGTGCGGCAACTTCCTCCTGATCGCCTACCGCGAACTGCGCCGCCTCGAAATGGACGTGCTGGAGGAACTCTACAAGGACGACCCCGGCCAATTCCTCGACATATCCCAGCTCTGCAAGGTCTCCGTCTCGCAGTTTTACGGCATCGAGATCGAGCCGTTCCCCGCCGAGATCGCAAAAGTCGCCCTCTGGCTCATGGACCATCTCTGCAACATGGAGGTCGCCGACCGCTTCGGCCAGTACTTCGCCCGCATCCCCATCAAGGACTCTCCGCATATCGTCTGCGCCGACGCGCTGACTACGGATTGGGGGGCGATTCCAACGCATCGCAGGGAGGACGCAAAGAATTACTTTGACTACATCATGGGCAATCCGCCGTTCCTCGGTTATAGCAGTCCCGGCATGACGGCTCACAAAAAAGAGGAGGTCGCGTCTCTTTTCCCAAAGGCGAAGTTTCTCGATTATGTCTGCTGCTGGTATATGAAAGCCAGCGACCTCATTCAGGGGACGGACACCCGCTGCGCGTTTGTCTCCACGAACTCCATCACGCAGGGCGAGCAGGTCGCGGCGCTCTGGAAGAGCCTCAACGTCGAGATCGACTTCGCCTGCCGCACGTTCAAGTGGCACAACGAGGCGAAGGGCGTCGCCGCCGTCCACTGCGTGATAATCGGCTTCCATGCGGGGGATTCTTCAACGCAGAGACGCAGAGGCGCAGAGAGCGCAGAGAATTTGAATGCTGAAAACTCCGCGTCCTCCGCGTCTCCGCGCCTCCGCGTTAAAACTATTTTCGACGCTGACGGCACGGCGCATGAAGCAAAGCATATCAACGGCTACCTGATGGACGCGCCGGACGCCTACATCGACTGCCCGGCCCCCGTCTGTGACGTGCTTCCCATGACGAATGGGAGCAAGGCCGTGGATGGCGGGAATCTCTTCCTGACTTCCGGCGAGAAGGAGGCACTTGTCAATTCCAATCCCGAAGCGGCGCAGTTCATACGCAAAACGGTTGGCGCGGACGAGTTCATCAACGGGATTGAACGGTTCTGCCTCTGGCTTCTGGACGCCAGTCCGGCCACGCTGCGCAAATATCCGCAAATCATGGAAAGGATCCGCGCCGTCCGCGAATACAGGCTGAAAAGCGCCAAGGACTACACCCGCAGAAGCGCGGACAGGCCGGCGTTGTTCCAGCAGATACGCCAGCCGACAAGCCCCTTCATCATCATTCCGCGAGTTTCCTCCGAAGCGCGCGAGTATATTCCGATCGGGTTTATGACGCCCGACATCGTGCCGACAGATCTCGTGCAGTACATCCCCAATGCGACCCTTTACGACTTCGGCGTGCTCATCTCGCGCGTCCACATGGCGTGGGTGAGGGCCGTGGCGGGCCGACTTAAAAGCGACTACCGCTATTCCGCGAAGCTGTGCTACAACTCCTTCGTCTGGCCGGAACTTGGGAATGTTGCCAATGTGAAAATGTTGCCAATTGCCAAATCCGATTCCCAATTGGAAATTGGCAACATTGGGACTGGCAACACTTCCACAATGGCAACAATGATTTCCTCCACAGCCCAGGCCATCCTTGACGCGCGGGCGTCGCATCCCGAATCCACCCTTGCCGACCTCTACGACCCGCTGACGATGCCCGCCGACCTCCGCGCCGCGCACGAGGCGAACGACCGCGCCGTCCTCGCCGCCTACGGCCTCAGGCCCGACACGCCGGAGGCGGTCGTCGTCGCCCACCTCTTCAAGCTCTACGCCGCCAAAGCCAAGGAGGGCAAATGACCGTTGCCCGCAACGCCGACGCCTTCGCCTACAACGCCCGCGGCGAGGTGACGAACTCCATTTTCCATTCTCCATTCTCCATTTTCCATTCGTATGCCTACGATGCGCAGAACCGCCTCGCCTCCGTCTCCTCCAACGGCGTTGTCCTCGCCGCATTCGCCTACGATGCGCAAGGTCGCCGCGTGAAGAAAGTCACCCCTTCCGCCACCCACACCTACTTCTGGGACGGCTGGCTCCTCGTGCGGGAAACACTAACAACTAACGACTGTCCACTAGCCACTATCGACTACCATTGGGGCAAGGATTTGTCGGGATCCTTCCAAGGCGCGGGAGGCATCGGCGGCTTGCTGTACCTTACCGTTGATGGCATAACCTATGTTCCGTTCTACGACAACAATGGCAACGTCACCCATTATTGCGATGAGCAAGGCTCCGTTGTCGCCTCCTATACCTACGACGCCTTCGGCAACACCATCGCGCAGTCAGGCCCGATGGCCGCCTTCTTCCGCCACCGCTTCTCCACAAAGTACCTTGATGACGAGACGGGCTTCTACTACTACGGCTACCGCTACTACAGCCCGCAGCTGATGCGCTGGCTCAACCGGGACCCGATTGAGGAAGAGGGCGGGGTGAATCTCTATACAATGTGCAGAAATTGCCCCCTTTCCATGTCGGATGCATTAGGCTTGGCGACGATTTCTGATTACGTCCTTGCAAACTTAGGGTATGATAAAAGCTGGGGGTTGCTCGGCCCTTACGGCCTAAGCGTCCCTGCCATCGGAGCCAGATTGCAAATCCACGCTTATATTCGTGGAAATATTGCAGAATGTTGCCAAAATAGAAAGAAAAAGTCATATTACTTTGGCGTAATTGGTTTCGAAGCATACTTGACATGGGGACACGGCAAGCCCAACCGCCCAAGAGGTCGAGACAGAAACAAGCCCGATCCATATAGACCTGGAAAGCGGAAAAAATACGATACAGATCCGCCAGATTCTGGATACCGAAGTAGATCTTGGCATTTGGACGCATCACTTAAGAACAGAAAATGTCCCGAGCCCGGCTTGCATTTCAATGGATTGTCAGGTGTGATCTTCCTTCGGGGAAGCGCCGGCACGGGCGTTGGAGTTCAGGTTAACGTTCAGAAAGAAATCCGCGAAGGGGTGGATTTGACGGAGGGCTGGTCGGCGACTATCGGCGGAGCCTTGAATGTGTGGGGGGCGACAATTGATTTCGGAGGAGGAGGAAATGCCTCATGGACGTATCTGCGGGAATGAGAAGGCGCAACTTGTTTGTTGGACTAGTATTTAGTGGGTTCTTCCTTTTGCAAACCCTTGGTGGAGTGTACCGACTCGTCTCACTTTTTTTGGTTGTCCCTTTGGCCAAAATAACAATTGATCCGCTGATTCGCCATGTGCGGACAGGAGAAGTTCCTGTTTTCCCTGTCAAGGAAATGCTGGGAAATTTTTACCGCGATTGCTATGGAATATGGTGTGTTCTCGCCCTTGAATTGGTTAGAAGGTTGTTCACAATAGGGCCTTTTACAGCCGTCTTCTCTATGATGTTAATGTCCACGTCTTTGCTGGGATATGTCTTTTCCATAGGCACAGGCGTTTGCTTGACAAATACTAAATGCCATCGGCAGGGAAGCGCGGGGTACGCATTTTACACATGGTTGCTGCTTGCATTAGCCTGCCTATCTGGTTCAGGACTGATGCTGCAACAATGGTGAAGAGACGGTTTCTTTCCCAACCTTGCGATTTAACCGATGAGGTTGTTGCAAAACCTCCGCAATATTTGGCCGGGACAGCGCCCGGCCAGAATGCTGGCATTGCACTTCAATCGCGATTTTTGGGAGGGCCGCCCGCCGTGGCGGCCGCAGGGCAGCCATACTGAAAACGGGGATTGGCCACTGGCAACACTTTCACATCGGCACATTCTCCCAGACCGCTTCCGCCACCAGGCGCGGAAGATCGCCCACCATCATCGCGGCGAAAGCCGCAGCACAAAGTCACTGCGCGACAGCCTGCCAGGCCGAATGCCGTCACTCCAGCATGGAAACTGGCTCCGGCAAGAATCTGTCTTGTCAGCGTAGCGGATAGTGGGTGATATGTCTGCGGGCCCCCCTCTTGCCGCGAAACCGCAATCATGCTAGAATGGTTGCCCCTTTCACGACACAGAAGGACCACCATGAAAATCACCAACGACATCATCCACATCGGCGTCAACGACCACCAGATCGACCTCTTCGAGGGACAGTACACCGTCCCCAACGGCATGGCCTACAACTCCTACGCGATCCTCGACGAGAAGGTCGCGATCATGGACACCGTGGACATCCGCTTCCGCCACGAGTGGCTCGACAACATCGAGAAGGCCCTCGCCGGCCGCAAGCCCGACTACCTGGTCGTCCAGCACATGGAGCCCGACCACTCCGCCAACATCGCCGCCTTCCTGGAAGCCTTCCCCAACGCGACGGTCGTCTCCTCCGCCAAGGCCTTCACAATGATGGGCAACTTCTTCGGCAAGGCCTGGGAGAACCGCCGCGTCGTCGTCACAGAGGGCGACACCCTCTCCCTCGGCCGCCACACGCTTTCCTTCGTCACCGCCCCGATGGTCCACTGGCCCGAGGTGATCGTGACCTACGACGCCACCGACAAGGTGCTCTTCTCCGCAGACGGCTTCGGCAAGTTCGGCGCCACCGACGCCGACGAGGACTGGGCTTGCGAGGCGCGGCGCTACTACTTCGGGATCGTCGGCAAGTACGGCGCGCAGGTCCAGGCCCTCCTCAAGAAGGCCGCGACGCTCGACATCGAGAAGATCTGCCCGCTCCACGGCCCGGTGCTGACCGAGAACCTCGGCTACTACCTCGGCCTCTACGACACGTGGAGCTCCTACGCCGTCGAAAGCGAGGGCATTCTGATCGCCTACACCTCCGTCTACGGCCACACGAAGGCCGCCGTCGAGAAGCTCGCCGAAATGCTCCGCGAGCGCGGCTGCCCGAAGATCGCGATCGCCGACCTCGCACGCGACGACATGGCCGAGGCCGTCGAGGACGCCTTCCGCTACGGGAAGCTCGTCCTCGCCACGACGACCTACAACGCCGAGATATTCCCCTTCATGCGCACCTTCATCGAGCACCTGACCGAGCGCAACTACCAGAACCGCACCGTCGCCCTGATCGAGAACGGCTCCTGGGCGCCGCTCGCCGCCAAGGTCCTGCGCGCCAAGTTCGCGGAGTCGAAGACCATCCGCTTCACCGCGACGCCGGGCCGCACCAACTCGGCCCTCGCCGAC
>JAEEGL015253040.1_pt1 | contig 10395 bp, 11 predicted proteins | sample 9134231 | NCBI WGS metagenome assembly JAEEGL01 (sample SAMN16246548, study PRJNA631951) | gut metagenome | biome: gut microbiome; feature: rumen; material: fiber-attached | host: Bos | place: Iran: Karaj | collected 2018-10
ACCTTCACCATAAAAAACAAAGTCCGGTTTTAATATTCCGTTACATGACGGACATCTTGGAATATCTTGCGATATATCTGTTTCTGAAGTTTTGTATCTTGAACCGCAATCCATACAAACTAAAGTGTTTATTGTTCCATGAAACTCCACTACATTTGTCGAACCTGCTGCTTGGTGAAGTCCATCAATATTTTGAGTAATAATACCTTTAATAATACCTTGTTTTTCAAGGTCACCCAAAACTTGATGTGCTTTGTTAGGTTGTGCTGTTCCCATAGAATTAAAAAATATTTTTCTCATTTCTTCCCAAGATCTTTTAGGATTCGAATAGAAAAAACTTAATTCTATGAATTTAGGATCATATTTGTTCCATAAACCGCCTGCACCTGTAAAAGGAGGTATACCGCTTTCAACGGATATTCCCGCACCGGTAAAACCAATAGCATATTTTGATTTTTTTATTAAGTCAGCAACTATTTCTATATTATTCATAGAAGATATTATACAAATTTTTTTAATATATTTTAATTTATAATGTTTCATTTACAATTTTCTGTTTAAAAATGATATAATAACCCAATCATTTTATTTTAGGAGTCAGTATGAAAAAATTATCTTTACTAGCAGTAGCAACATTTTTGTTGTTTTCAACAACAGCTTTTGCAGGAACAAAAGAAGGTTGGGAATTAGAATTGAAACAATTGTCTCTTAGTATTACAAGCACTGAAGTTCATAATTCTTCACCTACATTCTAATCAGCAAGAGTAAGCGGTGATTCTCAAACGGGAATTCAAGGTAAATTAGATTTTGATGCAAGATATTTTTTACCTAAATTCTTATGGACAAACAATTTGTTAATGGAATACGGTAAAACATCCGTCAGACCGGTGAACAAAGAAGAAGTTATTACAGAAAACTCAGATAAAATATCTTTGATTTCAGATTTAACATACAGATTATGGAAAGTAGATGAAGATTTTATAGGCGGTTTTGAAGCAGGTCCTTTTGTAAATATCGGTTATGAAACAGAATTTGATGCTCCGGAAATTGAAATAGAAGAAGGAGTAAAAGAAAGAGGCAACAGAAAACAGATTCTTAGAGGTAAAGCCGGTGCAAAACTTTTTGAAGGTAAATATTTGAAAGAATTATATGCAGCTTATGTATTTGAAAGAGATTTTACATATACACCCGAAACAAACAGAGAAGCTTGGGAAGCGGGTTTTAGAGTAGAAGCGGAAATAAGAGAAGGTGTAAAATTCGTAGCATGGTCTTACTTTAGAGATTATTTATCATACAGTGAAGAAAATATCAGTGATTTAGATTATGAATCAGAATCGGAAATAAGACTTGATGTTAAATTATGGAACAATCTTTCCATAGCACCGTTTGTTAACTATTATTGTGCATCCGCACAACATTTTAACTGCGTAGCAGAAAACTGGTACACAGGTATAACAATATCTTACAGCACATTCTTCAAAAAAGCTGACGAGATATAATTTTAATAATATAAAATTTTGATAAAGAAAGCTTTGTTATTTACCAAAATAACAAGGCTTTCTTAGTTTAAATGTTGTCCGTCCATAACTTGTAAAGCTTGAATTCTTTCCTGTATAGGCGGGTGTGAGCTTGATAAGTTTGATAAAGAATCAAACAGACTTATAGGTATTCTTAAAGGGCTTACTACACACATAGGAGCCATTATTTCATTTGAGTTAAAGTAGTCTATTATAGGATGCCTGTCTATTTTTTTAAGAGCAGAAATTAAACCTTGAGGATTTCTTGTAAGTAAAGCGGAGTTTGCATCTGCATGAAATTCTCTTGTTCTTGAAACAGCAAAACGAATTGTCGGTGCTATAAAATTTCCGTATATGTATAAAATACTGCCGATAAGTATTAAAATTCCAAAACTTTTTCCGACTTTTAGGCCTTTATTAGTTCTTTTTAAAGAAATGCCGTACATTAGAAGAGAACCGAAAAACGTAAAAAAACCTGTCATAAGTATTATAGACATCATAAGTATTGTATCATGGTTAGTAATATGTGCCACTTCGTGAGCAATAACGGCTTCCAGTTCTGCTCTATCTAACTGTTTTATTATACCGAAAGTAAGAACTATACAAGAGTTGTTTATACTTGTTCCTACCGTAAAAGCATTTAAACTCATCTCTGCTTCCATAATATAAAGTTTCGGAGCCTTTATACCCGCAGTTATTGATACATTTTCTATTATTCTTTTGGTATCTCTGTATTCGTTGTCTTCCGTGATTCGTGCATTTAAATAATTTAAAACAATTTGGTTACCGCGATAAAAAACAAGCAATGTCCAAAGGGCAGACAATATTATTGATAATACAAGATAGTACCAATATGTGCGTAAAACATAAATTATTATATTTTCGTTAAAGAGTTGACGTGTTAATGCTAAATTTATGCCCGAATAAATAAATAAAGCAATAAAAATCAATAATAACAAGCTTACAGGAAACACTAAAATCAATAAGATTGTTTTTCTTTTATTGCTATCAATATAATCGTAAGTGGTAATCTTCATAATTTATTAAAATATTCGATTTATTGTTTTTAAATATTATAACATAAATGTATGATTTATTAATGTAAATATGATAAAATTAACATAATAATATTATGGGAGAAACTTATGAAAAATATGCCGGAATTTAATAAAGTATCGAAACAGTTATTACAAGCAATGCCTTACCAATATGTAGGTAATAACATAAATGTTTGTATAGAAACAGACGAATTTACTTGCCTTTGTCCGTGGACTGGGCTTCCGGATTTTGCTCATTTAAAAATTCAGTATGTTCCAAACAAAGTTGTTGTTGAACTGAAATCTTTAAAAATGTATTTACAATCTTACAGAATGGTTGGTATGGTTCACGAATCTGTTGTAAACAGTATTATGAAAGATATTAAACAATTATTAAAACCAAAACAAATATATGTTGAGTTGGTATTTAAAATCAGAGGCGGAATAACCACAACCGTTTCTGCGGGAAAAATAAAAGAGATAAAAAAATAATTTGTTTCAAAAATTTATATTAAATAAAAAAGTTAATCGTATTTTCGATTAACTTTTTTATTTGGATATTTTTATTAAATTTGACAAATAAAACTTTAATGTATAATATATAATACTACTTTTAATATATCATATAAACTCTTTATAAGAGTATTAAATTTAGTAATAAACATTAGGAGGAAAAAATATGGATTTACCTAAAATGATAGCCGAAGATTTATTAAGTTTAAAAAATTTTAAAAAATTATTTCTTTTGCTTTTATGTGTTTTAGTTTCTTGTTTTATTATTTCTATTTATAATCGTTTTATGACAAATCAAAACATAGAACAAGTTCAAATACAAGGATTGATAAATTTAGCAAACATAAATTCTTTAAAATTTAAAAGTTTAAAGAATGAAATTAATAGGTTAGATAGCAGAATTACAAATTTCAATGAGAAAACAAAAACTCCATATGAACAAATACTTGAAGAAGAAAAGGAAAAAAGAGGCTGTTTATCTATAACTTATCCGCCGCAAGGCAAAAACAAATATAATACCCCTGACGATTATTTCAGTATGGAAAAAGTGTTATGGAACAATGTGTTTAACGAAACAAATTCAACTATTGATATGAATAATTGGATATTAGAATCAACGGATAAATGGGAAAGAGAAATAGATAAAAATATAGAATTGTTAAAACAAGTTACAACTACCGAACAATATAAACTTTTACAAAAATCTCAAAAAGAATGGGAAGAATATAAAACGGCACAATACAAGTTTTTAGATGAAGTTTTTAGTAATCCCGGTGGCAATGCGTGGTATACAATGCATCTTTTGTATAGACTTAAACTTATAGAAGATCGAGCAGGAATATTGCACTCACTATATGAAGATTCATGCAATTTACAAAAGAAAGATTAAAGTAACCAAACTTGTTTTTTAGCTCTTTTGGGTTTAAGTTTCTTTTTCTTTTTTTGTTGTAATTTAAAAGCTTCCAATTTTTTGATGCCTTCAATATCATCTTTATGTGGATTTAATAGAATTCCTTTTTGATTGCCTTGTTCCAAAAATTTTGATAAACAACCTTTGTGCTTTTTTGCTTTTTTCTTTTCCTTTTCTTCATCAATGTCTTCTTCTTCAAAGAATTCGTCGTCTCTATTGGCAACAGTTCTTTCATCTTTTAAATGGGATTGTATTTCGTTGGGAATATTAACTTTGTGACCTGTAAAAAGTTCAATTGAATATCTCACAATTTGTAATACTCTTAAAGCATCAAAATCTTCTAACATAGACATTAATCTTACAATTTCTTTTGTTATTGCAGAATTTTCCGGTGGGTTTTTCCAATATACTTTTTCTGCAACTAAAATATCCAAAGGGATATCAAGTGCTCGTGATATCTTCACAATGGTATCTAAACTTGGTTTTGATATCCCTCTTTCTATATTTCCGAGAAATCTAAAATCTATACCTGCTCTTTTTGCGAGCTCTTTTTGAGTTAGTTTTAAAGTTTCTCTTTCTTCTTTTATTTTTTTACCGATGTTTTTATAATTATCCATAAATACTAATGACCATTCTTTTATTTATGGAATATTTTATCTTTTTATGTGTTATATTTCAAAAGTTTCTATAAATTTTTATTTGTTAATGAATGTAATTCTAATCCTTGTAATGCAAATTGTAATTCTGTTAAAGTATCGGATATCAAATATGGTTCATATTGATGTTTTTCATAATATCCCGGATTTTTATATTGTCGTATTTCGGCATAAAAGATATCTATCTCAAACTTTTTTATAAATTTTAAGGTTTCAATCAATTTTTCGAGTTGAATTTTTTGCTCTTCAATAGTAAATTGATTACTTGATTGTTTATTCCTTTTTAGTGTGAGTTTTAATTCATATAAAATAGAGCTTATAGCATATTTGGTGCCAAATGGGATAATATGTTTATCTTGTTTACTTAAACAACTTAAAATAAATGAAGCTTGTGGATATTTATAACAAAAGTTTATATATTTGTTTGCAAAAACTAAAGTATTAATTAATTGTTTTATTAGATTTTCATTAATATTACTGTTTAATTCCAATTTATATTTATCTGTAAATTCAATTTGTAATTCGTCCAAAAAATGAGCACAAAAACAATATTCAACACCCATTTTCTTTTCTTTTATTTTTTTACTTGCAAATAACAAAACAGTAATAAAGTTTTCAAGGTTTTCTAATTTTTCTTTATTCCATTCCGTTTTCGTTGATATTAATGCTAATTTCTTTTTGTAAATCTCTAAGTGACTGTTGAAATATTCTTTTTTTCTTGATTCTTCCATACTTCTGTAATAAGGTAGTGACATGTTTTTTCTCCTGATTATAATTTAAAAATTAATTTTTTTTTATTCCTCCTCTTTTATTTAATTTGTTCAATGTCTTTTTTTATTTGTTATTGTTTATAAATTTTTTTAGGAAGTATCTATAAATGATGTTGTTGACCATACATTTATTTTGTTTTTAAGTTTTGATTTGTAAATTGCAAAATACATTTTTACTCCTTTAGCCTAATTTTTAAGTGCAGGCAAGTAAAGTGATTAAATCCGCACTGTATTTTTGGTTCCTTTGTTGTTATTTATAGTGTTATCAATTAGAACCGATTGTTTGAGTATCTATATGTTCTTCTATTTTTATTTCTTTGTTTCATACCAAGTACATATTATATTTTCATCTAATGATGCATATAGTCTTTCAATTTTTTTTGATATTTTATTAACAATATCGTTTTTATCTTTAATTTTTACACCATAATAAAAATATTTCTTTATATCTTCTATTTTTTTATATTTGAAGTTTTTTATAGAATCTTTATGTTTTATATAGTCATCATAATGCTTTCTTGGAAAATGGTGTTTTAATAATTTTTCTATACTTGGATAAAATTTTTTTTGTTTGTTTTTAGAATAATATGGAATTATATTAAAATCTACAGGATTTATAAAAATAACACTTGCACTATCAAAATCACTATTTATATAAATCTTTGTTCCTTTTATATAAGATTCGGAAAAACCAGAAGCTTTCATTTTTTTTAAAACTAATTCTTGGAATTTTTTATATTCCTTAAGATTCTCTTTTATTGTTTTTAAGCAAACAATATTTTGTTCCATATTGTTATAATAATATGTTAAATCTTTTGATAATAAATATTCTCTTACTTTTCCTCCAAATAATAAAGATAAATTTCCATCAGTTTTTTTATAAATAAAACAAAGATATTTTTTCTTTTTTAATACATAAAATTTATATTTAAAGCGTTTTTCATTAATAGAAATATTTAGCAATGTATTTCTATAAAAATCAATATAATCATTTATTTTTATTTCATGTATACCATCTTTAAAATCTAAAAAAGACTTCTTCTTTTTTGTTTCAAAATATTTTAGATAAAATGAATGATTTTCACCAATTTGATTGTTAGAATATATGTTAGGAATGTTTTTATGATAGTGATTATCATGAGTGTGTCCGTTTACATATTTAAAATTATCTATATTTCTATTATTTTGACTCCACGACTCTAGCGGAACATGTGTAAAAACAATAGGTGTTTTATCGTATATAGAATCGCATATTTTATTATATAATTGTTCAAATTTTTTGGTTTCCTCTAATAAAGTTGCTTCATTTATTGTTTTCCCATAGCTTTCAGATAACTCATTTGTAATTCTATCAAAGTTACTATATCCTCCAAAACCAATTCCACCAAATATTATTAAATTTGATTTTTGTAACTTTGCTCTTAAACTATTTGTTGATATTTTTGATAATTCTAATTCTGTTATTTCTTTAAAACTACAATTTTTTATATTGGAATCTAAATATAAAATACTATTTTGAATGAAAAACATTTTGTTTTCAATTATAACTTTTTTATATTTATCTATAATTTCATTAAGTGTTTGTGCGGGTTCCCATAATTCATGATTGCCGAGAACAAATATAATTTTAGTGTTAATTTGTAAGTTCGATATTGTTTTTTTTAAAGCATAAATAAAAGTCTTAAATATTTCTAATTCATTTGAAGTATCTCCACCTATTAGTAAAATATCAAAATTATTCGTTTGTAGTTCTTGTGAAATATTGTTTACAATATCTTGTAAACAATCAATTTTAGTCTCTAAATGTATATCAGAAACATAAGCTATCTTAAAATTTTTTGATTTTATTTCTTTCGACATTATTTTATCCTTATTTTGTTTTTTATAAAAAGAGTATAAACTTTATGTAAAAACTCTGCTATAGTTTTGTTTTTGTTAATAAGTTCTGTTTATTTAAAAATTTTATTACTCGTTCAACTTCTTTTGTAGAAACATAGGGACATTGAAGATGAATAGGTTTAAGTTCAGTAGAAGGTAAAAACAACATATCACCTTTAATGCTTAACTTTTCGGCTCCCGAACAATCAAGTATCAATTTTGATTCTTTAGCAGAACTTGTTTTAAAAGATAATCTTGACAAAAAACTTTCTCTAATTTTGTCAGTTATAACATCTTTATAAATATTTTGAATTGTAAATATCAAATGTATACCAACTGCTTTTCCAAATTTCGATAACTTTAGAATTAAATCTTCCATCTCTTTTGATTTGTTGCTATTATTCATTAAACATGAAAACTCGCTTATGATAACAACTATATATTTATCTTTGTTTTCCGAAACTATTTTGGCATTATGTTCTTCAATATCTCTAACGTAAAGAGTGGCATACTTGTGATATCTTTTTTCCATAATCATAACCAAACGAAGCAAAATATTAATAACTCTTTCTATACCACTATCAATATCTTCATAATCATATAACTGTGAAATATTTTTATATGCATACATTTGCTTTACTGTATCAAATAGAACTAATTCTACTTCTTCGAGTTTTACTTTATATAAAACAGATAAAATTATATTATTAATAATATTAGTAACATTATCGTAGTTATTAGTATAATCATTAGAACCCGCTATAAGCAAATTATGCATTTTCGTTAAATCATAAACATATTTGCCGCCATCCGTTTTTACGCCAAGTGCTAAAGGTAATAAACATTGCGAATATTTAAATTCGTTGCTGTCAATAATTTCTCTTAAACAAAATTCTTCTTTTTTTCTTTCTAACAATTCTAATGAAAAATTTCTATTCATACTTTTTAACTCCTAACATTTTGTTTGAGTATTTATATATCCTTCTATGTTTTTTGTAATTTTTAGTATTTCATCGATTTTTTGTTCTCTTTCGATTTTTGTTTGAGCTTTTATTTGTAATTTTTCTTCTTCGATTTCAGCCAAATTTCTCTTTAATATACTGTTTTCACTGTGTAGTTCTGCTAGGTCCTGATACAGGTGCATTATTTTTTCATCTTGTTGTACAATAGTTTTTTCTTGTTCCGTTATAGTTTCTTTAAGACTTTTAATAATTTTTATCAGTTTTTCTATTGATATTCCATATATCATTTGAGAAACATTTTTTATTATATGTTCTATGATTCCAGCTTTTGCTATCTTTAATACCTGAAAATTATTATCAATATACGGATCAAAAGGTTCACCAAACAATTTTGTTCTTATATAATTATCTAAAGTTTTCGATAAATATTTTTTTTGTTGCTTGATTGTTAATAAAGCAGAATATTTTCCATTTTTAATTATTTTTGTCATTATTGTAAGAAATTCGTCATAATTTTTGGTATTAAACAATATTGTAGAAACGTTATAGTTTCCGAAATTTGTTTTGACTATAAATTCTTCGAAATGAAAACAACTTTTCCCATGTCTTTTCAATATGTCTTTTAATTGAGCAAGTGTCCAAGGAAATTTTGAATTTGTATGTTTTTCTTTCACTTTTATCTCCTTAATTTTTAAATGTCATATAACATAAAAACTCAAGAGTTTTTATGTTATAAACTTCTATTTCTTTTATTTTTATTTTTCCATTATTGTTTTCGCAAATTATCTTTAAAGATTGCCAATCAAAATCAAATTCTTCTTTACCGCAAGCATTCATATACAATATGTCCTTTTTTAATCTCTTAAAATTAAAATCATTATCCTCAAATGTTTCAAGTAAATTTTCATAATCTTTTGTTGCTCTTTTATAAACCTGTTCGCTTAAATCCTTCTTACTAAATTCAAAATCTTTCATTTTGTATTTCATGTTTTCTCCTTAATAATACTTTTATAAAAAGTATTTAATACATATTATAAGTAGTATTTATTAATATAATAAAACATCTAAATCTTTTTGTCAATAAGATTAAATAAAAGAAATATTTGTTAAATTGGTTTGGAAGTATAAAAAGATAAATAAAAAGTTTAAAAAATGATAAAATATAAAAATATATAATTTACACTAATAATAATGCCAAAGAAGGTATAAAATAAATGTCAAAACTTATAGCATTTGTCGGCAATCCTAATGTCGGCAAATCAGTAATATTTAATAAACTTACAGGTCAGTATGCCGTTGTTTCAAACTATGCAGGAACTACCGTTGATGTTACAAGAGGAAACATTACCATCGGCAATGAGCAGTATCAGGTTGTAGATACTCCCGGAACATACTCTTTAATGCCGTTATCCGAAGATGAACAGGTTACAAGAGATTTAATAATAAAAGAAAAACCTAACATTATAATACAAGTTTGCGACATGAAAAATATTGAAAGATCGTTACACTTGTTCTGTGAACTTGCATTGTTCAAAATTCCTATGGTGTTAGTTTTGAATATGAGAGATGAAGCGTTGCAGTCTGGTATTAGAATTAACATAAAAAAACTTACTGAAATTTTAGGCGTTCCTATAACTTGCTGTACTGCAACAACGGGTGACGGAGTAACCGATATATTGAAAATCATTCCGCAGGCAACAGTAAGTAATTTAAACATTGAATATAAAAATAATAAAGATATTCAAATCGTAGAAGATGTTTTAAAAGATAAATCTTCAATATCAAAAGCATTATCAGTGTATTTATTGTCCGGCGATAAAGATATAAAACAATATGTTCCGCAAAAAATTCAAGAAAAAATTTTTAAGTTGGTATCGGATACTGTTAAAGACGAATACAAAATGTTTGCTGCACAAATATTTAACGATAATAATGAAACAATATTAAAAATTGTTTCTGAAGTAAAAAAAATAAAGCATAGAAAACATAAAAATTTTATGGAAAAGTTGGGTAATATTTGCTTACAGCCTGTAGCCGGAACAATAATAATGCTTTTTATCATTTTTGTTATGTATGAATTTATAGGAGTATTTGTTGCAGGTACCGTCGTAGATTGGATACAAACAAAAGTTTTTGAAGAGTTAATAAATCC
>JAEEGL015457934.1_pt1 | contig 10395 bp, 9 predicted proteins | sample 9134231 | NCBI WGS metagenome assembly JAEEGL01 (sample SAMN16246548, study PRJNA631951) | gut metagenome | biome: gut microbiome; feature: rumen; material: fiber-attached | host: Bos | place: Iran: Karaj | collected 2018-10
CCTCGTTCAATAGCAGGGTCTTTTGCTAGGCGTGGATGGGTTTGGACTAATCGTACGTATAGCGGCAGGACTACAGCCCCTCCCTGTGCGCGACGGACGCCGCCTCCGGCTGTTCCGGGTCAGACAGCGCTCCGGAGAGCCACTCCCCGAGCGGTTCCTCCAGTGAATTCAGGTAATGAGCGGCCGCCATGAATTTCTTCCTGTCCAGCATCTGGTAATATAGGAAGATGGCAAGGGCCAGAACGACTATGATCAGCAGCAGGCCCGGTATGATCCTGTCCATGGGCGATGCTCAGCTCCTTTCCCTTCCGTGTTTCCTCCGCCATTGTATCAGAGCCGCCTGAAAATGAAAACCCCGGCCGCGTGTTTTCCGCCGCAGGCCGGGGTCGTCTTTTCATCCTGCCGGTCTATTTCCTGGACCAGCGTCCGGACGGCTCCAGGATCAGCGAGTTGTAATACTCAGCCGCCTCCGTAGCCGTCTTCGGTTCGTTGGAGGTCTCTCTCTTCTTCATGCACTTTCCGCAGAACGTGCACTGTTTGCCCTCCTCCAGCACGCAGGGCTTCTGTCCTGCGGAACCGGCATATTCGATCTCATACGTGCCGTCCGCATTGAACCGCAGCTGTCCGAACCCGAATTTTCCGTGGGTCCCCAGCACCTGCAGGTACACGGGCTTTCCGACCCTCAGGTACTGCAGCGGGCAGTGCCACGTGAAGGGCGGGATCCGCACCATGGTCGGCGCGCTGATGATATGTTTCTCCAGTTTGTTGGGCTCCGGCCCGATCCAGAATTCCATCTCGGCGTCGAAGGAGCCCCACGGATCCGTCATGTCGTAGCCCGTGAAGCAGAGATATTCCTCTTCCGGATGGAAATTGGGATACTTGTCGATGAACGCTTCCTTCAGGTACGGCCGGAAGCAGGTATAGATGTCGGAGTCCGGCATGCAGTCATGGCCCCTGAAATAGGCCTGATACGGGGGCATGAAATCGCCCCAGTGGGTATACTGCTTTTCGAACGTGTACACCAGATGGCTGAACCGTCCGGTATTCTCCGTCCAGTTTTTCAGTTTGTACGGTTCGCCGAAATCCATCCCGTAGGGAGAGACGCCGTAGCCCGCCATGTTGTAATAGACCGGTCCCTCGGTCCCCTTCCGCTGGCGGATGGCGTAATAGGTCGTCGCATACAGGATCGGCTGGAAGAACAGGGGCTTGCCCAGGCGCCGGATCTCGATCGGCCCGTGCCACCAGAATTTCGGGATCCGGACCATGGTTGGTTCCGTGATCACGATCTTCTCCATGTCGGTGATGCTCTCGCCCATCCACAGCCAGATCTCCGCGTCGAAGCTCTCGAAGGCGTCCCTCACGTCGTAGCCCACGAAGGCCAGATACTCCTCGTCCCTGTGGAAATGCGGCTCGGCGTCGATGACTCCGGTCTTCAGATACGCCCGGTAGGGCAGATTGATCCTCGCGCCGGGAATGCAGGAGTCTCCCCAGAAGTACTGCTGCGCTTCCGGAAGCATTCCGTCGCTCTTCACCGGCTCTTTCGGCAGTTCATAAAAACACCAGTCGTATGCGCCCATGCGTAACACCTCTTTCTGCGCGGTGCCCGGAACGCGTTTCCGGGCTATTCCTTATCCGGAGCAGCCCGGGCGGGACCGCCCGGGCTGTTCCTCTGCAGTCTATTCCTTTGTGCTGTTCGCTGTTACCGGAAACGATCAGCCGGTAAAGAACCACTCGCCGACTCTGTCGTGCGCGTTGCCGGTCGTACGGATGCCGCCGATGTAGCTCTTCGCGGCGCGGACGTTCTCGGTGTCGCAGATGGAGTAGTAGTAGCACTCTTCCTCGAACTCCTTCAGATAGGCAAGAGCCAGTTCCTTGTACTTGGCGCTGTCCATGGTCGCCAGGATGACTTCGCCCTGAGTCTTCAGGTCGTTCCACAGATCTTCTTTCCACTCGAAGTGGCAGCGGTTGAACTTGCTGGCCTGAGCGTACATCAGGTCGATGCCGAGGCCGGAGGAACCGGCTACGTTGGCGACCCAGATCTCCCAGTCGTCGGGACCGGAGATCAGGTTGCGGACGGTGGCCTGGTCGTAGTTGACGACCTTGGCGTCCACGCCGAGTTCCTTCAGGGACTGCTCGAGGACCTGGGCAATGGAGACGAACGCATCGGAGCCGTTGGTGACGATGCGGACTTCCTTGCCGACAAGGCCGCTCTCTTCAGCGTACTTCTTGGCCAGTTCCATATTGTAGCCGGTGGCATAGGTGTCATGCTGCTTGGCCATCTCGGGCGCGTAGTCAGCGCAGCCGACGCCGACGCAGGATACGGCGGGCGTCGCGACGCCGCTGTAGGCCACGTTGATCATGCCGACGCTGTTGCAGGCGTAGGCGACGGCCCAGCGGGCTTCCTTGGTCGCCAGCGGGGAGTCTTCCTTGCCGTTGATCGTCAGACCGACGTTGCCGGCTGCGGTCTTGCGGATCAGGTTGGTTTCAGGCAGGGTGCTCAGATAGTCGATATCCGCGCTGGGTACGGTCAGGATGAAGTCCACTTCGCCGGCTTCATAGGCGTTGATCTTCTGAGAGGGCTCGGGGATGTTCTTGAAGATCACGTTCTCGATGGCGGGCTTGCCGCCCCAGTAATCGTCACGGGCCTTCAGGACCAGCTCGCTGTTGACGACATAGCTCTCAACGGTATACGGGCCGGTGCCTACGGGGTTCTTGCCGGATGCTTCAGCGTCATAGGTCTCCTTGTCGATGATGCAGATATCGGAGATGACGGGGAACTGGGTGACGTCAGCCTTCGTCAGGCCGATCTTGATGGTGTAGTCGTCGATCTTCTCGACGGCATCCCAGTCGAAGCTCTGGAAGCTGAAGTAACGGGCGGTGTTGTTCATGACGTAGTCCCAGGTGAACAGGACGTCGTCGGCGTTGAAGTCGCTGCCGTTGGAGAACTTGACGCCCTGGCGCAGATGCAGGATGTACTCGGTGTCGGAGATCGTGTCAACACTCTCGCACAGCATGTAATCCACGTTGCCGGTGCCGTCATAGACCCACAGGGGCTCCGCATAGGCGTACATGGCCATCAGATAGCCTGCGCCGGATACGATATAGGGATCCAGAGAGCCGCAGTCGCCGTCGACGGCGATCCTCACGGTGTCTCTGCCGGTATCCGCGGCAGGTGCGGGCTCCTCGCCCTTGTCGTCTGCCGGGGTCGTGTCCGCCGGCTTCGCGCCGTCGTCGGCAGGAGTCGTGTCCGCCGGCTTTGCGCCGTCATCGGCCGGTTTCGTGCCTCCGCCGCCGCAGGCGGCCAGGGACAGGACCATCAGCAGGCACAGGAGCAGAGCTAACGCTTTTTTCATTGTACTTTCCTCCTTATAAATTGTTTATCTCTCTGCACTTGCAGCAAGATACAAAATGGTTGGGCAGGATCTCTTCGATCTTCTGCGGTTCGTTGCACCGGTCCGAGGCGTAGGGGCAGCGCGCCATGAAGCGGCAGCCGGGCTTCGGATCGATGGGGGACGTGATCTCCCCCGCCAGGGTCACGAGTTCGTTGTTCGCGTGGATGTCCGGAACGGGGATGGCGGACAGCAGCGCCTTGCTGTAGGGATGCAGCGTGTTCTTGAACAGTTCGTCCGAAGGCGCCTTCTCGACCACCTGTCCCAGATACATGACGAGGATGTCGTCGGAGATGTACTTTACCACGGACAGGTCGTGCGTCACGAACATGTACGTCAGTTTCCGCTGCTCCTGCAGATCCAGCATCAGGTTCAGGATCTGCGCCTGGATGGAAACGTCCAGAGCGGATACCGGCTCGTCGCACACGATGAACCTCGGGCCAAGGGCAAGGGCCCGGGCGATTCCGATCCTCTGCCGGCGGCCGCCGTCCAGTTCGTGGGGGTAGGTTCCCCAGAAGCGTTCCGCCAGGCCGACCGTCTCCATCAGTTCCCTGGTCCGGTCGATCATCTCCTGCTTCTTCATGCTGTGGCTCAGCTTCATGGGTTCCATGATGGTCTCGCTGACGGATTTGCGGGGATTCAGGGAAGAGAACGGATCCTGGAAGATGATCTGCATCTCGTGGCGCAGGGCGCTGAGCTCTTTCCGCGTCGGCGTCGTGATGTCCTTTCCCTTGTAGAGGATCTGTCCGTCCGTCGCGTCCAGCAGATGCAGGATCGTGCGTCCCAGCGTGCTCTTGCCGCAGCCGGACTCGCCGACCACGCCGAGGGTCTTTCCTTCCTCGATGGTGAAGTTCACGTCGTCCACGGCGTGAAGCATGCCGCGTCCGGTCTTGAAATACTTTTTCAGGTTTTTAACTTCGATCAGCGGAGCAGACATCAGGCCCCCTCCTTTCCGGCGCGCACGCAGCGGATCTGATGCCCGTCTTCGGTCGTATAGATCTCCGGATGGCGGGCGCGGCATTCCTCCGTGGCGTATTCGCAGCGGTCGGCAAACTTGCATCCCTGGATCTCCAGAGTGGGATCGGGCATCATGCCCCGGATGGGTTTGAGCCTCTTCTCTGTGGAATCCAGCTTGGGAAGCGATCCGAACAGTCCCAGCGTATAGGGATGCGTGGGATGGTCGAAGATCTGTTCCAGCGTGCCGTATTCCACGATCTCGCCGGCGTAGATGACCGCCACTTTCTGGCAGATGCTGGCCACGACGCCGAGGTCATGGGTGATCATCAGCACCGCCGTATTCAGTTTCTCCTTCAGCTCGCGCATCATCTTCAGCACCTGCGCCTGGATGGTCACGTCCAGGGCGGTGGTAGGTTCGTCCGCCAGCAGCAGTTTCGGGTTGCAGGCCAGCGCCATGGCGATGACCACCCTCTGCTTCATGCCGCCGGAGAACTGGTGAGGATATTCGAAATAGCGTTCTCTCGGGATGCCGACGAGCTCCAGCATCTGCATGGCCCTCTCTATGGCCTCTGCGTGGCTGATGTCGTTATGAAGGCCGATGGCTTCCTCTATCTGTTCCCCCACGCGTTCGATGGGGTTCAGCGCGGTCATCGGATCCTGGAAGATCATGGCGATCTGGTTTCCCCTCAGGCTGCGCATGTCCTTTTCATGCATCTTCAGGATGTCCTGGCCTTCGAAAATGATCTCGCCCTGGGTGATATCCCCCTGAGGCTTCGCCACGATGCCCAGTATGGCCCGGGCGATGGTGGTCTTTCCGGCGCCGGTCTCGCCGACCAGTCCCAGCGTCTCCCCTTCCCGGATGGTCAGGTCGACGCCGTTGACGGCGTGGATGACGGCGTCGTCGGAATGGAACTGCACGTGCAGATCCCTGATCTCAACGATCGGTTTGTTGTTTTCCATTGCTGCCGCCTCCTCAGTTTCTCAGGCGCGGATCCATGGCGTCGCGCAGACCGTCGCCCAGCATGTTGAAAGCCAGAACGGTGATCATGATGCAGATGCCCGGATACAGGACCAGTTCCATGTGATCGCGCATCAGGTTGCGGCCCTCGGACAGCATGGCGCCCCATTCCGCGATGGGCGGCTGCGCGCCGAGTCCGATGAAGCTCAGGGTGGCGCCGGAGATGATGGAGTTGCCTATGTTCATCGTGGTCGACACGATGGTCGGCGCGATGGCATTGGGCAGGACGTGGTTCAGGATGATGTGGGGCGGCTTGCCGTCGATGGCGCGCGCGGCCTCCACGAATTCCTTGCCGCGCACCGTCAGGATGTTGGCACGTATCAGGCGGGCTGCCGAAGGCGTCGTGGATACCGCGATGGCGATGATGGCGTTTCGGGTACTGGGTCCGAGGATGGCCGCGATGACCACGCACATCAGCATCATCGGCACGCAGGAGAAGATATCCATGATCCTCATGATGATGTTGTCCACCCGTCCGCCGAAATAGCCGGCAATGGACCCGATGATCAGGCCTGCCGCCGTTCCGAAGGCCACGCATCCGAGGCCCATCTCCATGGACTTCCGGGTACCCCAGATCAGGCGGCTGAACGTATCCCGCCCGAATTTGTCGGTCCCCAGCAGATGCTCGGCCGAGGGCTTTGCGTAGGCATTGACCAGATCCTGCGTATCATAGGAATAGGGTGCCAGTACAGGTGCGAATACGGCAATCAGGAGAACGATGACGATGATGACCAGACCGACGATGGCGAACTTGTTCTTCTTCAGCTGATGCCAGGTCTCTCCGAGCCGGCCGCGCTGCTTTTTCTTCGTGTTGTTCATGGTCTCACCGCCTTACTGCTTCGCGCCGGCGTCGGCGCGTTTTTTCTTTTTGGAATGAGCGCTGAACTGCGACTTGATACGCGGATCGACCAGAGCGAACACCAGGTCCACCAGCACCAGGATGAAACTGAACATGACGGTGAAGAACAGTACGCTCCCCTGGACGACCGGGTAGTCGCGGGAGGTCAGGGCACTGATCGTATAGTTGCCCAGGCCGGGGATGGCGAAGATGTTCTCTGCGATGACCGAGCCGCCGAGGGAGGCGCCGAACATCGAGCCCACGATGACGATGACGGGGATCAGGGCATTCTTCAGTGCGTGCTTGTATATGACCTTCCGCTCCGTCTGTCCTTTGGCCCTGGCGGTCGTCACGTAATCCTGGCGGATCTGCTCCAGCATGCTGGACCGGGTCTGGCGCGCCAGCGTGGCGGCGTAGCCCAGGGCCATGGAGCAGGTCGGCAGGATCCATCCCTTCCATGTCTGTATGCCCAGCGGCGGGACCCACCCCAGTTTCAGTGCGAAGAGCCGGACCAGGATCAGCGCGAACCAGAAGCTCGGCATGGAGACGCAGAACAGCGACAGCACGATGGACGTATGGTCCTTCCAGCTGTACTGGTGCGTCGCCGCGTAGACTCCGACGGGTATACCTATAAGTATGGCCAGTATCATACTGACGGATACCAGCAGCAGCGTGTACGGGAATTTGGAAATCACCTCATCCCATACGGCTCCCTTCGTGAAATAGGAGCGTCCGATGTCACCGCGGAAAATGCCCAGGATGTATTCTCCGTACCGGACGAAGATGTTCTTGTTCAGACCCATCTCCTCCCGCATGGCGGCGATCTCTTCCTCAGTGGCGAAGTTGCCCAGCAGCTGACGCGCCGGGTCGCCGGGCGTGAATTCCAGAAGAAGCATGACGATGAGCGTCACGCCCAGCACCGTGGGAATGATCCACAGCAGCCGTTTGACGAAATATCTTAACATCTGCTCTCACCTCGTTCAGCTGCTTTACTTCTTTTTCTCATAGGGGAAAATGCCGAAAGACGGCACGGAATCGTCCTTGGCGCACTTTCCGCAGTACATGCACAGCTTGTCGTGATTGTACACGCACTTGCGGAGGCTGGCCGCCTCGAACAGATACTCGTAATCTCCGTCCGCCGTCTGCTTCCGGACGATCTTGGACCAGTCGCCGTCCCCGTAGAACGGGAAGAATGCCATCGGCTTGTCTATCCGCTTGAAGTTGATCGGGCAGTGCCACATGTTCGGCGGCACGCGGATCACCGAAGGCTCCGTGATCGTCACCGTTTCCATATGGTCGGGATCCCAGCCCATTTCCACCGTGATCTCAGCGTCGAAGGACCCGAAGGGGTCGGACAGATCCGAGCCGCTGAACCACAGATACTCGTCCCGGGCGTGATGGCAGTGCGGCACTTCCATGTGATGCGGCGCCATCACGACGCTGAATCCTCCGAAGAAATTCACCTCCGGCAGCTGCAGGATCCCGCGGAACTTTCCCCTGGGATTTGCGTACGTATCCCCGTAGTTGTGATACTCCACGGGATACTCGAAGAACAGGCCGTCGTACTTCCCGCTGTGCGGCGCCGGCTCGCTCTCGGCGATCTCTTTCGCCCACTCGAGCGCGAAATTGATGCGCGGATGGGGCGTCCCGTTTTCCTTGCTCACCTTCAGGCACCGGCCGCAGTTGCTGCAGCTCTTCGTCCTGTCGAGTACGCAGCGCTTGAGGCTGGAACCCACATACGGGAATTCCACGGTCCCGTCGTCGTTGACCCGGCGCGTGATCTTGCTTCTTTCGCCGTTCATGTAAACGGCGGAGAACGCCACCGGCTTGCCCACCCTCTTGTAATTGATGGGGCCGTGCCACATCCTGGCCGGGATTCTCACCAGCGTCGGCTTCGTGATCACGTACTTCTCCATCCTGTCCGGGTTCTCCCCGATCCAGATCTCGATCTCCGCGTCGAAATCGAAGAATTTCGCCACGTCCTTGCCCGAAAACATGTAGATCTCTTCCACGGCGTGATGCACGTGGGGGATATCCACCAGGGCCTCATGCTGCACCACGGTGAACCCCATCACCATGTTGGCGTGCCACATGTCCGCCGATCCGTTGAAATATGCCTTCGGGCTCGCGTACAGGTCTCCGCCCGGGCCCTCCACTTTGGGCAGCGTGAATACGAATTCGTCCTGCATACTCATGTGCATCAGCTCCTTTGCCGTTTTCTGCCGGATGGATCCGGCCTTTTCCTCATCTTTCGGATTATTTGGGTTTACAGTCCTTCCTGTGTATATTTTAACGTAAGACAGGCTTTTTTTCATTTCGCCTATCGTCCAAATCTCGCGGTCCGAAACTGGGAGAAGCCACAGTGTTTCACTTTTTGAAACGTTTTCGTTTCATTTTCACCGCTTTCTCGTTTCGCCGTGCCCCGAAAGCAAAAAGGAACGCTCCGGCTTGTGCCGGAGCGTTCCTTTTCCATGTCTAAACTCTTGTATCCTTTCCGGCTGAGCCGTCGCGTATCCCGTATTTCTGCATGCGCCGCCAAAGCGTGGCCTTGCTGATGCCCAGTTCTGCCGCCGTTCTCATCTTGCTGCCGCCGTTGCGCTTCAGAGCTTCTCTGATCTGTGCCGCCGGATCGTCCCCTCCGGCTGTTTCCGCCGCAGAGCCTTCCTTCCGTGCGTCCGGCCCCTTCATCTCCTCCAGCGCGCTCCGTATGAACGCCTCGTTCACGCTGTGGCGCGGCGTCGTGAGAACGATCTTCCGGCAGAACGCGTTCAGTTCCCGCGTGTTGCCCGGCCAGTCGTATTCCCTCAGGCAGTCGAAAGCGCCGCGGGTCAGCTTCACCGGCTTTTCGTACCGTTCCCTGTAGACATCCAGAAAATGGATCGCGATGTCGATGATCTCGTCGCCTCGCTCCCGCAGGGGCGGGACCGTCACGGTGGTGGGGTTCAGGGAATAGTACAGGTCCTCCCGGAAAAGGCCCTGCCGGATCAGATCCTTCAGATCCCTGTCCGTGGACGCGATGACCCGGATGTCCGCCGGCCGCTGGTGCAGTTCGTTTTCCGCCACGTAAACACCTCGGACGAGCAGGGCGATCCTGTATTGCAGATCCGCCGAAAGCCTGTCGATATGTCCGAGGAACAGCGTACCGCCCTGGAGGCTGGCGATGGACCGGTTCATGCCGGAGCTTTCCGACTCCGGAGCCCTGTCAAACAGCAGATGGGACACCTGTTCCGCGCTCAGCGCGTCGCACTCGACCTCAGCGTAGCCGTTTTTCCTCCGTCCGCTCTCGTTGTGGATGCACTTGGCCAGCGCGGGGATCTCCGTTCCGTCCTCTCCCACGAGCAGGATCGGATGATCCTGCTGCGCCGTATATTTCAGCAGCTTAATGGTACGCAGAAAGGCCCCGCTGGCCGTTTCAAATTCCGAAAAGAAGCGGTTGGCCGTCACGGAATATTCGGACTTTCCGCCCGCGGTCCTGGCGGGAATGGGAAGTTTCTGCAGAAAGATCACCGCTCCGTCGGGATCGTCCCGCTCCCCTATGGGCTCCATGTTGACGGCAAAACGGGCGACCCTGTTCTGCGCGTACCAGTTGGCGACCGAATCCCCCTGTCGGATTACGTCGTTCAGCAGTTCTTCCTCCAGCAGGGGAAACAGGTTGCAGATGTAAACGCCGGCAACGTCCCTGTGCCGGCAGTCCAGCCACGCTCTTGCGCGGTCGTTGATATCCGTGATCATCCCTTCCCTGTCCACGAGCACTATGCCCGAGAAGTCTCCGTCCATGAACGCGCGGAAGCTCTTTCCCTTCCGGGTTTCTTCTGTTTCGCGATCCAAGGAATCACCTCCAGTACCGCCTGCCGGCAATGGTCATTTTGCACAAAATATTGCGATAATTTTTGGCCGTTTCCGACAATATTTCAGTATCTCTTCTTCCCTCTGGCGATTATTCTATCACAGAACGGCCTTCCGCACAAGGCACTGCTCACGCCGCAGGCTGCGTGAACGCTCTGATTCAACGTGGACTTTTTCCTCCGCACCTGTTATGATTGACGTGTACCGGGCGCCGTGCGGCTGCAGCCGTATCCCTTTCCCTTCCGCCCGCGTTCCGGAATCATTACAGCAGCAGGGGGCAAACGATATGAACACTGAAAACAAACTGGCCAGACTGATGCGGAACTCCGGACCTGCGCGCGTGCTCG
>JAEEGL015829116.1_pt1 | contig 10395 bp, 6 predicted proteins | sample 9134231 | NCBI WGS metagenome assembly JAEEGL01 (sample SAMN16246548, study PRJNA631951) | gut metagenome | biome: gut microbiome; feature: rumen; material: fiber-attached | host: Bos | place: Iran: Karaj | collected 2018-10
AGCAGGCCTGCAATAATCAAAACCTTCCAGAAGCTGCGGCGACTCTTAATTACAAGAGCAAAGCTGTTTACTACGTAAATCAGGGTTATGACAAGGCAGCTGACGGCAATGCTAAGGAGCAGACAAATCCCGAAGATTTTTGCAATTGAAAGATTGTAGCGCATAAGCTCCTGATTGAATTCTGGAAGCTCCTGGGCAACTTGCCTGATAAGATTTGGAAGGTCCATTCTGATGAGACAGAAAAGACCCGAAACAATATTTACAAGTCCGCAGCAGAAAAGCCAGATAAAGCTGGTGAGGAATTTTCCCCAGAGGTGTTCTCCCATTGTTACAGGAAGAGAAAGATTCATGTAGGCTTCTTCTTCCAGCATGCTCTGCTTAAAGCGGCGGGCAATTGCAACAATTGTCATTACTTCGGCAACACAGCTGAATACAGCATAGGCAATAACCAGAGAGACTGTAATAAAATCTCTGTAGCCCATTTTGTAGAAATCAGAATCCCACTGCATAAATCTGTCTGGCGAAATAAAAAGGCCAACCAGAAGTCCCAGTATAAGCAGAACTCCATAAAGCGGCAGGAGCCTTTTTGATGAATGTTTAAGGTCGTATTTAATTACTTTACCAATTTTTGGAAATGGATTTCTCATAGTATTACTCCTTATATTTAAGATTCCCGTGTCAAGCACGGGAATGACATTTCTGTCATTGTCGGTATGACATTTCTGTCATTGTTGGTATGACATTTCTGTCATTGTTGGTATGACATTTCTGTCATTGTCGGGCTTGACCCGACAATCTAACATCTGAACTCCTCTCTAAAGAGGGCATCAATTGATTTTCCTGTTTCTTCGCGGATGTCGTCTACGTCGCCCTGGCGGACAATGCGGCCTTCCTTCAAAAACAGAATGTGATTCAAAACCGGTTCTACATCTGCAATCAGGTGTGTAGAAATGATTACAGTTGCATCCTCCTGATAGTTGGAAATGATTGTGTTCAAAATGTAGTCGCGGGCAGCCGGGTCAACGCCGCCAATCGGTTCGTCAAGCAGATAAAGCTGAACATCGCGGCACATTGTTGTAATAAGCTGAACCTTTTCCTTTGTACCTTTGGACATTTCCTTGAGCTTATCCTTAGGATTGATGTTAAGGCTCTTGAGCATGTCCAGTGCTTTTTCCTTATTAAAGTTTGTGTAAAAGTCACCAAGCATTTTCATAAGGTCTTCTACGTTCATCCAGTCGTTGAGGTAAACCTTGTCAGACTGATATGCAACAAGATCCTTTGATTCTGCACCAGGCTTAAGACCGCAGGCAAAAACTTCGCCCTTTGTAGGCTGAAGCAGGCCTGTAGCAAGCTTAAGCAATGTTGTTTTTCCGCTGCCGTTTGGACCGAGCAGACCAACAATTGAACCCTTTGGAATGCTTAATGTAATATCATCAAGCGCGGTTTTCTTTCCGTATTTTTTTGTTATGTTCTTAAATTCAAGAATTGAATCCATAATTCTACTCCTTATAATCAGAAATCAATTTAACTACAGCATCCTTTGTAATTCCCATCTTCTTCATTTTTTCAAGGAATGCCTTTATTTCGTTTTCTGCAATTTCTTTTTTCATAGTCAGGATAAGCTCCTCGTCATCTGTAATAAAACGTCCCGAGGTACGCTCTGTGCGCACCAGCCCTATTCTTTCAAGCTCGGACAATGCCTTTTGCATGGTGTTAGGATTTACCTTTGCAACAATTGCAAGGTCCCTTACTGAATCCAGGCGTGCACCCTTTGGAAGCTCACCGGAAACAATTGCCACCTTGAACACATCCATAAGCTGAAGATAAATAGGTTTATCGTTTGTGAACTGATATTCCATATTAACCTCCATTCGTTGTAACAGCGACTACCGCATGCTATGTAGTACTACTGTATTAAGTACATAATACAATAACACAATCAAAATGTCAACAAAAAAAATTAAATTTTTTTGTTGTCATTACATTGTTGCACCCGAAAGGGACGGTGTGGTAAAATGGGATTATATGGAAATTGTGGCAGCCGTACAGGATGACTACGAACAGATTCAACATTTTCTCGAGCCTTGGGAGAGCTGCTGCGTCACGCTTTGTTCTAATGTGAGAAGGAAGAAAGATAAGATCTTTGTGATTAGGGACCCTTCGACAGGCTCAGGGACCCCACAGATTATCGGTGTCTTTTTTTTGGATAAAACACTTCTTTACTGTATTCCGCAGGCGGACACGATGCAGGGGCTTACCGAATGCCTTACAGATTTTCTTAGGGATAAAAAGGTTTGCGTTATAAATGGAGAGCCTGTTGCAGGGCAAGTGTTTTTAAGTGCACTGCAGGCACTTGGACATACTCCGTATCAGACAAATTACTATAACCTTATGACGCTCCAGGAGACTCCGCTTGCGCCACCCGAAGAATTAAGCTGTGATGACGAAATAAAGCGCTGCACCGATCCCGATTCCGACCTGGAGCTTTTGCTGCCGCTCCAGAAAATGTATATTGCAAAAGAAGTTGCCCCGGCTGGAAAACAGGTAACAGACCTTGAAGCCTCTGCTTCTCTAAAATCAATCTTAAAGGACCAGCTGTGCTTTGCCCTGGAATCCGACGGCGAAATTGTTGCAAAGGCAAATACAAACGCCATAGGCTTTAATTATGTTCAGCTTGGCGGCGTTTATACTCACCCACTCTACCGCAAAAACCACTACGCCTGGCACCTTGTATATACCATCTGCACCCGCGTCCTTAAAAGCAGCAGAAAAATCAGCCTTTTTGTAAAAGAAAAAAATAATCCCGCCCACGAACTGTACCAGCGAATCGGCTTTGTTCCGGGCGGGAAATACGAAATTGCGTATTTTGAGTGATACTTACTGCATATCCTCTATAGCTTTTATTTCCTTAAACTAAACAAAGAAGAAATGAACAATAAACATAAAAAAACTTTTGAGCGCTTCATAAAACACCTCTTGGACTTTATAAACGAAATGACAATGTAACTCCCTGTCGTTTCATTTGTTTTATTATAAAGGAGTATTTTAAAAATGAAAAGAAATTTCCATGCGCTTTTGTGCACTGCGCTTATGACACTTTTTTCTGCTAATGCTTTTGCCAACGACTATGTAAAATTTAATGGCTGGAAGCAGGCGGAAACTACACACTTCAGGTTTATTTATGAGGATGCTTCGGAGCAGGCAGCACAGGCTTATGCAAAAATTGCGGATGAGGCGTGGGAAAAAATTGCACGCATTTATTCTATGCCGCAGGAAAAAACTAACGTCTATGTTTTCAGCAGATTGAACATTGTAAACGCTTACACTTTTTTTACTCCGCCGGAAATCATTATGTATGATTCACCGATTCTGGAAAATCTTTTTGGATTCCGGGACGACTGGATGAAGCTGTTTTTTACGCACGAGCTTATTCACGTTGCAAACATTACCTTTGAAGATAAAAAATATATTGCGGCCAAGATGTTTGGCGAAGCGTTCCGCGGCTGGGATTACAGTATGATTCCCGGCTGGGCGCTTGAAGGTCTTACAACAGTTTTGGAAACAGAGCTTACAGATGGAGGACGGGGACGAAGTCCTTACTTTGAGCTCGAATATAAAGCACCGACAATGGATAACAACCTTATTCCATACCGCCTTATAGGCACAGATCAGGAGCCTCCTTACGGGCAGATTTATGTAATGGGATATCTTATCATGCGCAGCATTGCCGACCGCTGGGGCATTCAAGCACTTGCCGACATTGAACGCAACCGTACCGTTGACCGTACCTGGGAAGAAAGCGTAAAGCTTGTTACAGGTCATAATCCGCAGGACATTTACCGCGAAGTTAAAATCTCCCTTGAAAAAAAATATGCTGATGAACGAAAAATTCCCGAAGGAAAAATTATTTCTCCAAACGACACAAATGTTCATTATGACAAGCCGGCTATTGTTTTTGATGACGGCTCTCTCATAACAATTCGCTCTGAATCAGGCTCAGATTCTTATGCTGTTCTTCTTAATCCAGCAGCAGAAGACGGAATGAAATACTATGAAGCAGCACTGTCAAACGACGACAAAAAATCAAAAAAACAGAAAAAGGAAACTATTCTGTTTACAGCAGGCTTTAACGATGTCGATTCTATAACTGCAGACGAAAACAAAACAATATATTACACTTCTTCGGTTTCACGCTACGACAGAAATCCCGGCAACGAAACTCAATTCCCAATCTTTAAGTGGACAATGGAAGACGGCTCTACAAGACTTACAAACGACGAAAGCTCTTACTACCAGCCTGCTGTAAGCAGAGACGGAAAGCTTCTTGTTGCTGTTGAACAGTCCGGCCTTAAGATGCGCCTTGTCAAGATTGATACAGAAACTGGCAGCAAATCTGTTCTTTTTGAAGACCCGCGCTACAGCTTTATTCAACCTGCAGTTAATGAGGACGGATCAAAGCTTGCGTTCCTTTTGCTTAAGGACGACAGAGCGTGTGTTGCACTTGCAGACGTTGCAACTAAGCAATACAAAATTGTTAACAACACAGATTATGATTTTATTACAGACCCTTCCCGACCTTCATTCAATGCAGACGGCACATTAACTTTCTGTTCTAATGACCGCGGACGTCTTGAAGCCTTTGAAGCAAAGCTGAACTCCGACGGACAGACCTTTACTTATACTCCTGTTGTTGCAGATCCTATCGGTGTTTTGTGGACATATAAAAATGATTTTGGCATTTTCTATACTTCAATAGCTTCTACAGGAAGTGTAATTAAAATTAAGCCTGTAGAAGAATGGGGAAATGTTCCTGATTTTGAAGGACCTTCTCCTGCAGGACAGATTATGACCTTTGGCGGTCTTGAAGATGATTATCCGGAATTTAATCCTTATCAGACGGTTGCAGAGACAGAGGAAACTGGGGACGATGAGGAGGAGCAGGACACGGATTCCAAGGACACCGAAGCTGCGGGAAAAGAAAAATATAAAACCCGTTCACCGGAAAAAATTGCAAAGCTTGATGAGCTTGAGCCGGGCGTAACAGAGCTTTCAAATGCCAAAGGATATATTCCTCTTCCGGCAGCGGTTTTCTATTCGCCGTTTATAAACGCAATTTCGGACAAAGATAATTCATATCTTGGAATTGGCGGAGTTTATGCGGGCATGTTCCCTAAGCTGCAGATGAAGCAGGGAATTTTGTGGTTTGACGCCTTTTATTATCCAAAGCTTAATAACTTTACAGGCGAGATTCTTGCAGAGATACCTGTTGCAACAGGCTTATTAGATCTTTTTATTTCGCGCAATAATACACTTTTGACTTTTACAAATGAAAACAAAGATTTTATCATGAGCAATATCGGTATGCTTGGCTACACAGTTCCAATCCTAAGCCGTCAGGAAAAAAATGACACAAAGACACTTAACCTTATAACTTACGCAGGCTTTGCAATGAACCAGCAGTCTACCCAGGCCTTTAGCATCACAGAAAAAATTCCGTTTACAAAGCAGCTTGAATTCCAGGCGGGTCTTGATTATTCGCAGAATCTTACAAAAAAGCTTAATGACAAATTTGATTTTTCAGTTGTAAACCTTGCGCTCGGAAACTATGACTTTGATAAAAACAAATTCCAGGTTGGTTTTGAAGGCGATTATTCTGTTAAAATGGGCGACGATACTTACATGCAGGAAGCAGGACTCGTGCTCCGTTACACAGATTTTGCAAGTGACACAGTTACAACCTTTAGCCGCGCACACTTTAACAGCCACAAGGAAAACTGCCTGTTTCCTGGAAAAATCCTTTTTAACTATTCATACATTATGGCAGATGCGCTCCCCGACTTTGCAGATTTGAGCTTTAATGTTCAGGGAATGGCTTCGTTTGGAAAGAATTCTGACGGAAAGACACCGGACACAAAAAATCCGCTTAATTTCCAGATAGAAAAAAAGTTCAACCTTGGTATGGATTTATCTGTTCCTCTCGGAGTTGGTCAGAAAATTGCACTTGGCTGGACCGCGTTGTTTGCACTTGAGGATGGAAAAGTTAAATCACCGGACACAAGCTTTTACATAACCTGTAAACTCAACTGGCTCAGGTTCTAGGTTATTTAGAAATGAACTTCAAATACTCTTCTGGCGTCAACGGATTAGAGAACATAAAGCCCTGGATGTAGTTGCATTCAAGGTAAACTACAAGGTCGTATTCGCCAAGATCCTCAACGCCCTGAGCTACAACCTGCATATCCAGATCTTTAATCATAGAAACTGTCTTGTGCAGAATAATTCTTGCTTTAGGGTCATTTATTGCAGACTGAACAAGCGTTCTGTCAAGCTTAACAACATTAAACGGATATTTTACAAGAGTATTTGTATTGGAAAGTCCCGTACCATAATTATCAAGCGAGAATCGGACAGAGTGTTCTTTAAGGGCATTCATATTTCGTAAAAGAATTTCATTGGCAGCGATTGCGGCAGTTTCTGTAACGTCAAGGTCAATGTATTTATAATCAAGGTTATAGAAATCCATAATCTCTAGCAGATGCTCATAAAGCTTTTCCTGCATACACTGAATTACCGAAAGATTAACATGAACGCTTTCTATTCCTTTTTCCCACAGGCGGTTTTCAGCAACAAATTTACAAACTTCCTTAAATACAAAGTTGCCCATCTGCAGGGCTAGTCCGTTCTTTTCTGCAAGCGGTACAAATTCATCTGGGCCTATATCACCAAGCTCTTCGCTCTTTAAACGCAGAAGCGCTTCTACCGAAGTATAACTTGCTTTTTCAATGTTGTAGATTGGCTGATAAACAATATCAAAAGAATTGTTTGTCATTGCATCTTCAAGAATCTGAACTATTTTATGCTCACGGCGGCGACCTTCCAGAACCTTAACATCTGCTCTGGTTGAATCTCCTGGTGCAGCTTCAATTTTATCTTCAAGAGAATCCTCTATTAAATCGAGCAAATCTTCGATTGTAGAAACATCATCCGGAGTAACAAAAGTCTTTAATCGTATTGGAATAGAAAATTCTACATCACCGCATTTTATCGGTTCCTTAAAAAAGTCCCACATATCCTTTACGATTTGATTATTGTGTTCCTCGTCGTCGGCAGGTAGAATTATTGTAATTTTTTCATTTGTAAAACGGAATACGTTTTCTTTACCACATTCTTTTCTAAAGAAAGAGAAAACAATATCGTAAAAATTCTTTCTGTTCGTTTCACCAACGGAACGAAGCATGTGTGCTATATTTTCACTGTAAATTCCAATAATAAACATTCCGCGATTCAGATCAAGATTTTCGAGAGCCTTAACCTTAAACGCGATTCTATTGTAAATACCAGTTTCCTTATCATAATAATCATCCGGATTTTCAAGCGACAAAAAGGTTATAAGAATTGTCAGGGAGAAAACAAAGCCTGTAATCATCAGCTGAGGGAAGAAGGTCTGAACAATTGCAGAAACAAAGCAGGAAGCAAGGAAGAACACAAGTGAAATAGTCTGACTTGCTGTAAAAAGCTTTCTGTGACGAAGGAAATGAACAATACCGGCTGTTACATAAAAAACATCAAGCACATAATATCCGTAGAAAAGGAAGCCGTGTCGGAAAATAAGATTTTCATCAAACCAGAATACAAGATGTGTAAACGGTGTTGTAAGCATTATAAGATTAAAGCCTATGAAAATACCAAAGAAAATCCAGTATCTTTTAAACGGCATTATCTTATTTCGCTCCGAAAGGAAATACAGGCACAAATAAAAACATAGCGGCATTGCATTAAAGAAAATGTAATACGCCATTATAACTATGTAATTGAGCCAGACTGTTCCCGGTGTAATAAAATGCATAAGAACAATAGACAGAACGTTAAGCAGACAGGAACAAAGACACTGCCAGGTTAATGCTGTAAACGAATCAGAGATTTTTGTTTTAATATGATTTTCTTTAAAATAGCTTAGCATTACGGCTATACAGATTAACGCAGCAGCAACATCATATCTGAAAATATAATTAACCATAAGCCTACTCCTTTCTCCTGCCGTCATTCAGCAGTTCTATGAATGCATCGCGGCTTATTGGTTTTGAATAATAAAAGCCCTGAACAAAATCGACACCCATCTGACGCAGCTTTTCAACCTGTTCTGTTGTTTCTGCACCTTCGGCTACAATTTCCATATCAAGCATCTTAACCATTTCTATTGTGTTCTTAAGAATTATTTCTGCTTTAGCATTATGCATTGCATCCCAGACCATTCCTTTATCAAGCTTAATTGAATGGAACGGATATTTTATGAGAGTTGCAGTATTTGAAAAGCCTGTACCAAAATCATCAAGCGAAAAATTCATATTGCGTTCGATGAGTTTGTTCATGTTTGCCATAAGAACTTCGCTCGAAGCAATTGCGGCAGATTCGGTAACCTCAAGATTGATATAGCGGTAATCCAGGTTGTACAAATCCATAATCTGAAAAAGCTGTTCGGCAAGCTTTTCCTGCATACACTGAATTACCGAAAGATTTACGTGAATATACTCTATTCCCTTTTCCCAGATTTTCTGATGAAGGACAAAGCGGCAGACTGTTTCAAAAACAAATTCACCAATCTGAAGAATCATTCCGTTCTGCTCTGCAATTGGAATAAATTCCTCAGGACTTACTTCGCCAAGCTCATCATTTTCAAGACGAACTAATGCTTCTGCAGTTGTAAAGCGGCCCTGTTCAAAGGAATAAATCGGCTGATAAACAACATAAAAATCTCCGCGGCGAACAGCTGTTTTCATTACCTGAAGAATCTGCAGCTCCCTGCTCTTTTTTGCAAGAATTGTTTTGTCTACATGTTTGATGGAACCAGGCTCTTCATCAATCATTGAGTAGAGAGTTTCCTTCATAAGATTTTCTATATCAGACAAAACAACTGCATCATCCGGGTAACGAAGCAATGCAAAACGTTCTGTAAGCGAGATTTTAAAATCACCCATGAGGATTGATTCAGAAAATACATTATGAACCTTGTCTATGATTTCCTGCTGGACACCGTCATCATCTGGAATTATAATAACAAGCCTGCTTCCTGAAAGTCTGTAAATAGAATATTTTCCACAAGCGGCAAGAAGAAGAACAGAAAGCTGTTTTAAAAGCTCTGTCTTGTGTTCCATTCCGATTGTTTCATTTAAGTAACGTATTCCAACAACCTGAATTCCAATAATCCGGAAGGGTCTTCCCCTGTAAATATACTGCCCCGCCAATGCCCTGAAAGCTTCGACATTCAGGATGTTCATTTCTTTATCAACATAGTTCGTAGGATTTACAAGCGAAAGGAACATCATCATTGTTGAAACGGCAGAAACAAAGCCCATTACAATAAGCTGTGGAACAAGCATTTGAATTATAATTGATGCAATACAGGCGGCGGTATAAAAATAAACTGTAAGCCGCTGTGCAAGGTTTGCTTCCTTACGATAAACAACAAGTTTATAAATTGAACTTAAAAAGTAAATGGCGCCGACGATGTAAAGCACCGCATAAAGATTACCCTTGTGGAAAACACAGTTTTCATCTATATAAAAAACAAAATGAGTCCATGGTGAAGAAAGAACAAAAATTTCTGCAACGGAAATAGGAGTATAATATCTTATCTTTCTAATAGTTGAACGTTTGAAGGTTCCCGTAAGTGCGCAGCGGACACAATTGTAAAAGGCAGGCGAAAACAGAGAAAAAACAGCGTAGTATATTGTATTTATAGTATAATGCACCCATAAAGGACCATGAGGCCAATAGTATAGAAGCTTTATTGCAATCAAATCTACGGAAGAAGAAATCAATATTACAAGAATAACGATCAAAAATATGTTAGCAAGGCGTGTATTAACAATTTTTTTCCTAAAAAAACTGAAAATTACTGCAAGAGATAATATTACTGCTGCTATTTCGTATTCTGTAATAAATTGCATTGCAAATATTATAATGCATAATGGGCAAAAAAAAAAGAGAGAATTTATATAGAAAACGAGCCTGCACTCACGTGGTAAAAGACCTCGTCCAGCTGAAGAAACCTGTCCGAGGTCTTTTCCCACTCCGTTCCGGCTCGTTTTACAATCTATTCTTTAGTTTTTGCCCATTATGCAAATAAAAACCCCCGGAGGATGGCCGGGGGTTAGTTTTTATAAGTTTAGATTAACTTATTTCTTTGCAGCTGGCTTTTTGGCTGGGGCTGCTTTCTTGGCTGCAGGCTTCTTTGCAGGAGCTTTTTTTGCAGCTGGTTTCTTAGCAGGAGCCTTCTTAGCACCAGCTTTGATAACTGCCTGAGCACCAGCAAGACGAGCAAGTGGTACACGGAATGGAGAACAAGATACGTAGTTCAAACCAAGCTTGTAGCAGAGTGCGATAGAAGCTGGGTCA
>JAEEGL015998233.1_pt1 | contig 10395 bp, 7 predicted proteins | sample 9134231 | NCBI WGS metagenome assembly JAEEGL01 (sample SAMN16246548, study PRJNA631951) | gut metagenome | biome: gut microbiome; feature: rumen; material: fiber-attached | host: Bos | place: Iran: Karaj | collected 2018-10
AACTGTACTGCAAAGTTAGCCTGTGCACCGGAATGGGGCTGTACATTGGCGTAATCGCAACCAAACAGCTGCTTTGCTCTTTCGATCGCCAGATTCTCCACAACATCCACACAGTCGCAACCACCGTAGTAGCGCTTTCCGGGATATCCTTCGGCATACTTGTTGGTCAGCGGGCTTCCCATAGCTGCCATTACAGCCTTGCTCACCCAGTTTTCGGAAGCAATCAGCTCGATGTGATCGTTCTGTCTGCTTAATTCGTCCTCAATTGCCTGGGCAATTTCGGGGTCTTCTCTCTTTACCTCGTCCAGTGAATACATCTTGTTCTCCTTCGTTTATGATCGTGGTTTAAACACTTTTACAAGTTAAAGCGTTAATACATCAGTAACGATTGTATCATAAAAAAAATATCTTGCAAACTTATTTTACAGACGCCTACAATAGTCTTATAAACTCGAGAAAATCGGAAAGGATCATGTTTCATGTATCAGTTTATCGTAAATCCCGCTTCCAAATCCGGAAAGGGTTCCCTGCTCTGGAAGGAGCTGGAACTGTATATGAAGGGTGAGGAGATTCCTTACACCGCTCATTTATCGGAAAAACCCGGCGATATCGCCCGGATCATGAGAGAGCTGACCGCCCCCCTTGCCGGAGGAGATGCAGGACAGATCCCTGCGGATCCCGATCCTGCGGAAGGCTGTATGGATCATCCCGATGATTATCCTTTAAAAGTCATTGTTTTAGGCGGCGACGGTACCTTAAACGAAGCCCTGCAGGGTGTCTGCAATTTTTCCAAAACCGCCATCGGCTATATTCCCACCGGCTCCAGTAATGATATGGCCCGGGATCTGGGATTAAAGCTTCCTCCCATCCAGACCTTGAAGAGCATTCTCCGTTCGGATAAGATGCGGCACATGGATCTGGGTGTCCTGACATTAAACAACATGTTTGACAAGAAAGGAAGGCCCATTACTGACGGTTCTTATCCCTCCAGAAGCTATTTCGGCGTCAGCAGTGATATCGGCTTTGGTGCCGCCGTATGTGAGCAGGCCAATTCTTCCAAAAAGAAGAGCTTTCTCAATACTCTGGGCCTGGGCAAGCTTTCCTATCTGAACATTGCCCTTACCCAGCTGATGAACATCGGGGACGTTTCCGCCGATCTGTACCTGGATGATATCCCCGCTCCCATTCATCTGGACCGGCTCATTCTTCTGGCCGGCATGAACCATCGCTATGAAGGCGGCGGTTTCCAGTTCTGTCCGCATGCTGTAGCAGATGACGGACTGCTGGATATCTGTGCCATCGGCGATCTGGATACCAAGACGATCCTGCGGGCTCTGCCCACTGCCTATGCCGGCAATCATTTCAAGTTTGCGCATATCGATGAATACCGGGCGAAATCTTACCGGGTGGAAACCTCTGCTCCCCGCTGGGTGCACACAGACGGCGAAGTTTCCGTTCAGTCCAGCTCCATTTCCCTGACCTGTCTGGAGAAACGGCTGCATTTCATCGACTACTTATATAATTAGCAAATTGCACAAACATTTCGTAAATCTTTATAAAATCTTACTAAATTGCGCATTGAATTGAACCCCTTTTCGTTTTAAGATGTATTCTTGAAAGAACGAGAAGGGGTTTATTGCTATGAAAACCATCTGGGAAAAGAGTAAAGCTTTTCTTCCCTCAATTGCATACATGGTGTTCTATCTGCTGTGGTTCGCCTATCTCGAGAAGACGACCACCCGTAATTACACGCTGATACACACCAAAGTGGATGACTACATTCCCTTTGTGGAAGTGTTCATCATCCCTTACCTGATGTGGTTCTTCTATGTCGCTTTTACAGTGATCTACCTGTACCTGACCAATCGTCGGGAGTACATAAGAGCCTGCATCTTCCTCTTTACGGGAATGACCATATTCCTGGCGATTTCCACCATCTTCCCCAACGGGCACCATTTGCGTCCCACCTATATGAGCCGGGACAACATCTTTACCGCTATGGTTTCCACCCTTTGGAGAAGCGATACGGCCACCAATCTCTGGCCCAGTATCCATGTGTATAATTCCATCGGAGCCCATGTAGCACTGATGCATTCTCCGGAATTTACCGCGCGGAAACGGAATAGAGTCATTTCCTTGATCCTATGCATTTCCATTATCCTGTCCACCATGTTCTTAAAGCAGCATTCCGTATTTGATGTGGCAACTGCTTTCATCATGGCAGCGATCATGCATCTCCTGGTTTACCAGCGGGAGCTGTTCTTTAGCCCCTCTTCCTCCAAGGAGCAGGCCAAAGAACGAAAGATCGCATGATCTGACAGCGATGGTTTCCAACCATTTGTTATGAATATTGACCGTACAACGAAGGGACGCAATTACTTGCGTCCCTTTCTGTTTCTTACCATATTGAGTTATAAGACAAAATGTGTTTCTGACCCCCTAACCCCGTCCCCAAGGGACGAAAAGGTATCCTCACTGCTTGTCGTACAGGTGGCAGCATACACAATGTCCGCCGCCCATATCCTTCATTACCGGCGCTTCATGCTTGCAGATCTCCATACATTCCGAACATCTGGTATGGAACTTACAGCCTGCAGGCGGATTGGCGGGAGAAGGAATATCTCCCTGCAGAAGGATACGCTCCTTCTTGATATCCGGATCCGGCATGGGGATCGCGGAGAACAGTGCCTTGGTGTAAGGATGTAAGGGGTTATCAAAGATATCCCCGGTCTCCCCGGTTTCCACCAGAGATCCCAGATACATGACACCGACGGTATCGGAAATATGCTCTACTACAGACAGGTCGTGAGAGATGAACAGATAGGTCAGCTTTCTCTCCTGCTGCAGCTTCTTAAGCAGGTTGATGATCTGTGCCTGAATGGAAACATCCAGGGCAGATACGGGCTCGTCACATACAACGAATTCCGGATTCAAGGCAAGGGCTCTGGCAATGCAGATACGCTGTCTCTGTCCGCCGGAGAACTCGTGGGTATAACGATCCTTGTAATGCTCCTGCAGACCGCATTCCTTCATGATCTCAGACAGATACTCCTCGTACTGACTTTCCGGTACGATCTTGTGCTCTCTGGCTGCTTCCCCGATGATCTCGCCGACAGGAAGTCTGGGAGACAGGGAAGAATAAGGATCCTGGAAGATGATCTGCATCTTGGTACGCAGCTCTCGCAGTTCCTTCTTATCCTTGGTGCTTACATCCTCACCGTTAAAAAGGATAGTTCCATCCGTCTTTTCCAGTAATCTTAAAATGGTACGGCCGGTGGTGGACTTTCCGCAACCGGATTCTCCTACCAGGCCCATGGTGGTACCGCGCTTTATGGTAAAGGATACATCATCTACCGCTTTTACCTGTCCGGTCACGCCGCCAAAGAATCCTCCCTTGATGGGGAAATATTTCTTCAGGTGGGAAACCTCTAATATGTTATCTGTTTCTGCCATTAGTCGTTCCCTCCGTTCTTACAATATCTCCAGCAGCTGACTTCATGGGTGGGAGAAAGCTTGATCACACCGGGGTATTCCCCGCTGCAGGCTTCCACGCACATCTCACAACGATCCTTGAAGTAGCAGTAATCCGGCATGTTAATGGGGTTGGGCACGTTACCGGGAATACTGTATAACTCGTCTACGTGCTTTCCAACTACCGGCTTGGAATTCATCAGACCGATGGTGTAGGGATGCTGCGGATTCTTGAAGATTTCCTGGGCAGTTCCCTTTTCGACCACACGTCCTGCATACATTACAACCACATAATCTGCCATCTCGGCAACCACACCCAGGTCATGGGTGATCAGCATGATGGAGCTGTTGATCTTGTCCTTCAGATTGCGGAGCAGATCCAGTACCTGGGCCTGAATGGTAACATCCAGAGCGGTTGTGGGCTCATCTGCAATGATCAGTCTGGGGTTGCAGGCAAGGGCCATGGCGATCATGATACGCTGACGCATACCACCGGACAGCTCATGAGGGTACATGGCATATACGCCCTCTTTGTTGGCGATACCAACCATCTGCAGCATCTCCAGTGTACGGTTCTTTACATCTTCCTTGGTCATGGTGGGATTATGAAGGGTAATGACTTCATCCACCTGATCGCCGATGCGGAAGACCGGATTCAAACTGGTCATAGGCTCCTGGAAGATCATGGACATCTGATTGCCACGGATCTTCTGCATTTCGGAAGTAGGCGTGTTCACGATGTTGTATGCTTTCCCGTCTCCCATGTTGAAACGGATCTCCCCTTCCACGGTCTGACCGGAAGGTCTCTGTACCAGCTGCATCAGAGAAAGGCTGGTTACGGACTTACCGCAGCCGGACTCTCCTACGATACCCACCGTTGCACCCTGCGGTACATCGAAGCTGACACCGTTGACCGCCTTCACGGTTCCGATATCGGTAAAGAAGAAGGTGTGTACGTTATCAAACTCCACACAGTTCTCCTCATTCTTCATGTGTGTTACATACTCGGATTCGGGAATGTGCTTCCGATTCCGCTTTTTCTCGATCTCTGAAGTGATCTTACGATTCTTCTTTGCGATTGCCCGCGATTCCTTCGCGGAAATATAATTCTTTTCAGCCATTGTCTTATCTTTCTTCTCTACTTCGTTGTTAACGCTTCATCTTCGGGTCAAAGGCATCACGCAGACCGTCACCGATGAAGTTGAATGCCAGTACAGTGAGCAGGATAAAGAGACCTGCAGGGATCCATACAAACAGATAGTTGGTCATAACGAAGGAATCGTTTACTGCGTTGATGATACTTCCCCAGCTGGCTGCCGGATATTTGATACCCAGACCCAGGAAGCTTAAGGTAGCCTCTGCCAGGATAACTTCACCCAGGCCCATACTTGCAAACACGATCAGCTGCGGAACAACGTTGGGGATCAGGTGCTTGAAGATCCTCCGGTAGGTACTGATACCGGTTGCTTCTGCTGCGATCATGAATTCCTGCTCGCGAAGAGAAAGGATCTGACCACGGACAATACGTGCGATTCCGGCCCATCCCAGAACACCCATGACGATACACAGGACGTAGATACGAACCGTGGAGCTTGCCTTGTAATAATCCATGATGGAACCCAGGATCATGTACAGCGGGATGGAAGGAATACAGTAGATCACATCTACAATACGCATGATCAGGTTGTCTACCCATTTGCCAAAGTAACCGGCAACACCACCCATGATCATACCGATGAATACTTCAATAAATACAACGACGAAACCAATGGACAGAGAGATACGGCCACCGTACATCAGTCTGGCCAGAAGGTCCATACCGTTTGCATCCGTTCCTACCAGATGCTTTCCGGAAGGAGCTTCATAGGTGGCAATGACCTTGGTCTCTTCAAAACGCTTGATGGTATACTGACCGTTCTTGTTCTCAATCTCATACTCGGTCAGGTTGCCTTCTGCATCGGGAAACTCAAAGGAGGTACGGCCCTCTTCGATGGCTTCCAGAGCGGTCAGCTTATATTCCGGTGTCAGATAGACATTGGAACCGATGGCATTGAAGTTCATGTTGGACAGGAAACAGAAATCCTCCCCATCCTTTTGGATCAATGCGCTGTCCTCTTCTGCCTCCATGGTAAACTCTCCTTCATCGGACCAGAAGGAGTTTGCACCGTCCGCAAAGCAGCGCAGAGCCATCTGACAGAAATCCAGACTTAAGGATACATCTGCGGAATAAGGGGTAAAGGACATCTGGGAAGCTGTCGCGATCCGCTCTCCTTCAAAGAAGGTAGGGATGGGTGCATCGGCCTTTCCTTCAAAGAAGAAAATACCGTCCTCTGCACTGATCACGTTTTCCCCCTCAGCCAGGTCCTTATAAGCCTTTAAAAGCTGGGGTGTTCCCTTGATCTCCGTAAGTGCATAAAGCACATACATCTTATCTCCTACCTTTTCGGCGCCCAGCTTGGTGCCGTCCTTGGAATTGATCACGGAATCCCCCTGCATATCTGCCAGGATCATCTTGGAATAAATATCCTTGGGAAGGCTCACGCCTTCTCCCAGCTGGAACTGGAACTGATCGATCAGGGTCGCACCGGCGTAATCCTTACGCATCTCGGTGGTGGTGTAGAACACCTGGCTCTGGGAATAGGGGATCAGCATGCCGCCCACAAAGGAGAACAGGAACATACAGGCAATGATCACCAGACCAACGATCGCCAGTTTATTACGGAAGAAACGCTTGGCAACCATCATGCCCGGGGATAATACGCGGACACGGGTCACATCATCCAGTTTCTTTTCAGTTTGCTTGTTATTTACATCAGCCATTCTCGCATTCCTCCTAACTTACTCTGACTCTCGGGTCAACCACTGCATAAAGGATATCTGCGATCAGATTTCCCAGCAGGGTAAGTACCGCAAGGAATACCATGTAGAACATAACGAAGGGAATATCTCCCTGCATGATGCTGACATAAGAGGTGTATCCGATACCGGGGATCTGGAACAGGGTCTCTGTGATCATGGCACCGGAGAACAGTCCGGGAAGGGATCCGCCAAGCAAAGTAACAATGGGGATCAGAGTATTCCGGAATGCGTGGTGATTGACCACCTTCCGCTCGCTGACACCCTTAGCCCGTGCCGTACGGATATAGTCGGAATTTAATACTTCCAGCATGTTGGTTCTGGTATAACGCATCAGACCACCGATGCTGACCACGGAAATGGTCACAACCGGCAGCACCATATGCCAGATGATATCCCCCAGCTGCTGCATGGGCGTCATGGACTCATGCATACGGCCTACGATACCGTACAGATCAAACCAGCCCAGCTTTACGGAAAATACATACTTCAAAATGGTCGCAAAGAAGAAGCTGGGCAGGGAAATACCCAGAAGCGCGATCACCGTAACGGAATAATCCGTCAGGGAATACTGCTTTCTTGCAGCCGAGATACCTGCCGGGATGGCAATGATGATCTCAATGATAAAGGTTACCAGACCAAGGAAAAACGAATACCAGATGACATTCTGGAACTTGGTCAGAACCGGCTGGTTCCAGTACCAGGAATCTCCAAACTGCATGCGCACTGCCTTGGATGCCCAGATAAAGTATCCCTGGATCACACCTACATCCAGACCATACTGGGCATTCAGCTGTTTTACCCATTCTTCGTAACTCTTTGCACCGGGTCTGGTAGCCAGAGCCATGGCCTGTGTCTCAACGTAGGACATGGGCATACAGCGCATGATCGCATAAATGATCAGCGATACGAAGAATAGCAGTACGACCGATATCAACAGTCGCTTCAAAATAAACTTCTTCATGAAAAAACTACTCCTTACTTTCCTTACCTATAGCATATGTATTGCTTACGCAAAAACATTTCGTGACGGGAAGAACCTGTTTCGAACCATCTTTTTCTTCTCCTCACGAAATGCTTTTTACACGAATAATCGTCAGCTGCCCATAAAAAGCCGGACAGCTGACGAATTCATTCACTTTCCGTGGATTTTGCCGGAAATGAAGATTAGTTCATCTCTACGGTTTCAATCTCATCCAGATAGCTGTAGTAGGTGGTCATATCAGGGCAAAGGGAATCAACCTTTACTCTCTCTGTACTGATCAGAGTCAGATCCTGTCTCTGATATACAGGGATCTCTACTGCGTAATCTACTACGAAGTCAAGTGCTTCCTTGTAGATAGCCTTTCTGTAAGCCTGATCGGTATTGGTTCTACCTGCTTCAACCAGCTCATCCAGCTCATCAGAGTAGATTCTGTACATGTAAGCAGAACCACCCTCGCTGTGATAGATCTGGAACATATCGGGATCAATGGTTGTCTGCCATGCAGCACACCACAGATCTGCTGTACCACCTTCGGTTGCGGACCAAAGCTGAGAAGAATCAGAAAGGTCTGTAACAACCAGGTCAAAGCCGATAGTCTTTAATGCTTCGCTTGCTGCAGTTAAGATACCGAAGGAAGGATGATCACCCTGGCCGGAACCACCGATGAGTACTTCGTAGCTCATCTCAGCACCTGCAGGAGCTGCAGTTAACTTGCCATCTTCTACGGTATAGCCGGCAGCCTCAAAGAAGCCGAGTGCTGCTTCCAGTGCTGCTGCTTCCTTTTCTTCCTGGCTCATGCCGTCTGTGTAGATGGGATCTCCATTTACATCTGTGGAGAATGCAATTGCATAATCGGGATCAGATGCCTGAGGAGCTGCCCAGGAAGTATTGGAAATAGGATAGTTGATAACAGAAGCTGCTTCTCCGTAGTAGGAGTCGATCACAACATCACGGTATACGGACAGAACAGTTGCGATTGCCTTACGAAGGTTCTTGGACTCTTCGCTGGAGCCGTCATCGCCAACCTTTACGTTCTGAGAGTTCATACCGATGTAACCGTATCCTCTGGTATCGGTCAGGATCGTGGTCAGCTTGTCACCGGTGATCTCGCCGTTGCTGTTCTCGCCTGCGATCTGAGCCAGAGCATCCTTGGATGCGGAAGGATCGGAAATATCAATGGTACCCTGAACGACACCGGGTGTCTTATCAGGATTGGAAGTAACCTTCCACTGCAGATTCTTGGTCTTGGGAGCACCCTTGAAGTACAGGTCGTTTGCTTCCATGTAAACGGTCTTGTTCTCATACTTCACGAACTTGTAAGGACCTGCACCAAGAGGAACAGTGGTCTTTGCACGTACGGAAGAAAGGTCACCCTTTACAAAACCGAACTTGTTGTTTTCATAGTCATACAGAGATGTATCACCATAGTAGTGAAGAGGTGTTACATAAACTGCCAGAGAGTAGATAGCGGTTGCATCTACTTCGGTCAGCAGGATATCAACGGTATAATCATCTACCTTTGTGATACCGGTAATGTGATCTGCGGAAGCGCCGGTCTCAACCGTGTTCAGATAGGATACATCCAGCAGCTCGGTAAAGGAAGCGTTAGCCTTCTCCGTAGCGGTAGCGTGTTCCAGATCGTAATCGTAAGCTGCCAGGATCTCCTCGCACCACTCAGCGGTAGTGTGCTCTTCGCTTGCCAGATCCCAGGTCTTTCCGGAGGGAGCTGTCAGAACGCCGTCTTCGATGGAACCGTAGCCCCACAGAGTCATAGCGTTTGCAACATCACTGGATACGCTTGCATCAAAATAATCGCCGTAGTTAGCTACACAGTAATCTGTGATATCCTGTGCAAATGCAGCACCTGCAGCAGGAAGATCAACCTCGAAGAACTGCTTCTGCTGCTCTTCTGTGTAAAGGCTGAAATCGGTGTTTGTATCACCGTTCTTGTACATAACCTTCCAAAGAGGTTCTGCACCGCTTCTATATGCCTCAAGACCTTCGATGGGCAGAGAGTACAAGGAAGTTGCACCATCATAGGAAGGATCCAGGTATGCATACATGGTAAAGATAACGTCGTCTGCAGTTACAGGCTCGCCATCGGAGAACTTCAGGTCGTCACGAAGCTTGAACTCATAGAGTACAGTTCCGTCAGCGTTCTCGGTTACAGTACAATCGGAAACGCCCTGATAGAAGTAATCGGTTCCGTTCCAGGTCTTTGTTTCACCTTCAATACCATTGTAGATGATCTCGCCTGCACGGTCGTTTCCAAGCAGCAGTACCTGTGTCATTGCCTGAACATTGGTATCCGGTACGGAGTTGGAGAAGAACGGGCTGAACTTCTCAGAGAAATCATCTGCGGCGATTACAAGGGGAGTATCGCTGCCTGTGCTTGCTTCTTCAGCAGCAGCGGTCTCTTCTGTAGCGCCTTCGGCTGTAGTCTCGGTTGTTGCAGCGGGTTCTGCGCTCTGTTCAGCAGCACCGCAAGCAGCTAAAGATACAGTCATTGCCCCGGCAAGTACAAGTGCCAGGAATTTCTTAGCTCTTTTCATAATATCCTCCTTAAGAAATAAGTTTTATGTTAACTTCCATATCATTAGGAAGAAAACAACTTACTCATGTTCCAGTTCCACCTTCTCAATGGTGATCCCGGAAAAGCTGCGGTCATAGAACTTTCCGAACAGGAATCCGGCCGCAAGGAATATGGGATAAAACAAAGCAAAAAACAGCTCTTTTTGCAGATCATAGGTGCCTCTGCGAAGGATCAGGAACACGATCTCGCAAACAAAAGCGATCACGGAAAGGACCATGGCGCCGATGGCGGAATGCTTCATCCGCTCCAGCCCCCTCTCATACTCATCCCGTCGCATGGGATCATGGGAAAAAGCGTACTCCACTGTTCCCAGCCCCATAAACAAGGTAGGGAGCAGAACAAACAGATACGGGACCAGCACCCAAAGTACTCTGGAGGATGCCTGATTCACCAGGCCCTGCAGGACCCAGATCCCTGTCATTCCAAGGAAGAACAGGAAGCTTGCGGCGACCGTCTGTCTCTTTTTCTTCTGATCAAAGGGAAGCTTGTA
>JAEEGL016600316.1_pt1 | contig 10395 bp, 9 predicted proteins | sample 9134231 | NCBI WGS metagenome assembly JAEEGL01 (sample SAMN16246548, study PRJNA631951) | gut metagenome | biome: gut microbiome; feature: rumen; material: fiber-attached | host: Bos | place: Iran: Karaj | collected 2018-10
ATCTCTTGATAATCCACCTGGACCTAAAGCAGATAGACGACGTTTATTAGTTAATTCTGCTAATGGGTTAGTTTGATCTATGAATTGTGATAATTGAGATGAACCAAAGAATTCCTTCATAGCAGCTGTAACTGGACGAATATTAATTAACGTTTTTGGGGTAACTTCATCCATTTCAAGCGTTGTCATACGTTCACGAATAACTCTTTCCATACGAGCTACACCAATACGGAATTGATTTTGTAGTAATTCACCAACTTGACGAACACGTCTATTACCTAAATGGTCAATTTCATCAAAATTACCTACACCTTGTAATAAATTTAAGTAGTAACTAACAGCAGCATAAACATCACTGATGGTTAATCTCTTAACATCTATATTATAATCATTACCAATAACGATTAATTTTTCTTTCTTATTATTAGGATTATAAATCTTAATAGTTTGAACATTTCCATAAGTATCTAATTCTTCATTAATTTTAACAGTTTTTAAATTATAACCATTATTAAATACTTCTTTTAATTGTTCAAGAATATCCTTAGTAACTAATGTATCTTTAGGGAATTTAACTTCATCGCCTACTTTGATATCTTCAGCTAATACTTGACCTAATAAACGATCAGTAACATTTAATTTACGATTAAATTTATAACGACCTACACGAGCCAAATCATAACGGAATTCATCAAAGAAACGAGTAATAATTTGGTTTTTAGAACTATCTAATGTAGATGGTTCACCTGGACGTAATTTTTCATAAATTTCAATTAAAGCTTCATCAGTATTTCTTGTACTATCCTTAACAATTGTATTTTCAATATAAGGATCTTTACCAAATACCTTATATATATCTTCATCACTTGATAAACCAAACGCACGTAATAATGTTGTTAAAGGTACTTTTCTCGTTCTATCAATACGTACATATACAACGTCACGAGCATCTGTTTCAAACTCTAACCAAGTACCACGTGTTGGGATAATTTGACTAGTAATTAAACTACGACCATTATTATCAATTTCACGATTAAAATAAACACTTGGACTTCTTACCAACTGTGATACGATTACACGTTCAGCACCATTTATAATAAAGGTACCACTATCCGTCATTAAAGGCATATCACCCATAAAGATTTCTTGTTCTTTTACTTCACCAGTTTCATGATTAAATAAACGAACATTAATTTTTAAAGGTGCTGCATAAGTAGTTTCACGGTCCTTACTTTCCTTTATAGAATATCTAGGTTCATCAAAATAATAATCACCGAATTCTAATGATAAAGTACCAGAAAAGTTTTCAACAGGGAATAAATCTTCAAATACCTCTTTTATACCAGTTTCTACAAACCATTGATAACTCTTTTTTTGAATTTCTAGTAAATCTTTCAATTCAAAATGTTTCTTGATCCTTGAGAAAGATCTTCTTTGACGATAATCGCCACAATTAACAAGCTTATAAGCCATTAAATTCACCCCATTACACTATATTTATTACTATTCATATTATTAGAAATAATATGCCGCCAACATATATTATTAACACAAATAAAATTGTTAGTCAACAAAAAAACCAAACAAATTAAAACTTGTCAAGATTATTTACAGAATAATATAAAAATAAATAAAAAAAGAGAAACCAAATCAATAATTTTTAATTTAGTTTCTCCTTTCACAATTAACATATTCTATAATATTTTTCAATCAAAATCAAGTATTATTTTAAAATTCTACCATATCTATTGTATTAACATCAAAATTAAGAGAATTTACAATAGATTCTATTTCGTATTCATCAAATACTTGTTCAATTTCCTTTTTAGTACGATGATAAATACCAACTTGTTTAATAAAGAGATTTAATAAAGTTTCTTTAGTTAAACCAATATCATATAAATAATTGATAACTTCTATAACATTATTCTTTTCCATAATTAAGTTATTAATTATTTCTTCACAATTATTAGCTTTAATATCATCAATATCTTCATTATTAAATTTATAATCTAGTAAGAAATCCATTTTATATTCCTCCTCTATTCTTGATAAATTCACGTAAGCTATTATATTCACTCTTAGTAATAACTAAGTTATGACAGAAAGCAAATAATAATGCATTACCTTTATCAACACCCTCATTAATCAAAGCATTATAGTTATATAATACTTTATTATAAGAAATATTAATATTATCAATAATATACCGATTCTTATGATGATATTTCTCAAATTTACTTAATAATTCATCTTTTAAGATATTAACATTTTTAGCATTACGAATAATCTTTTCATATTTAGCTACATCAATACCTTCAAAACTATTATCAAAGTAATTACTCATAACATCTTCAGGAATATTAATAGCATCAACTCTTAAATTGGTTATCTCACTAGCAAGCTTGTTTTCTTTACTAAATAACTTCAAGCCATTTTCTGAAGAATAACGAAGACGTTTAATAGTAAGATCCGTAACAACATTAATTTTATTAGGATAATTATTGATGAAATCAATTCCATCAAATGTCTTACCAGTACCACCTTTCATGGTATCTTTATAAACAGCTTCAATATAATAATCTAATTTTTCTCTTAAATTTGTTAATCCTAAATAATATTTAGCATTCTTTTCATTAAGTTTTAAGTTATATAAACCTAAAGTTTCATAATTTTCCATTATTAAGTTATGATTAACAATAAGTAACTCTCTACTAAAATCAAATAAATTAATTAAATCAATATTCCATTTCTTCATTAATTTAACGTTTTCACTAAAGCATTCATAGTTACCATATGGTTCTTTAATGAAAATTGTTGGCATCGTTTCAATCGTAATAGCTAAAGTATCACGATAATCATTATTATCAATAGATAAATCATGTTTAACAACACCTAATACTTCATTAATAGCTTTAATGTCAGAATGAAGTAAAGTATTAATGAATAAATCTTCATTCTTATTAAATTGATTAATTATTTCTTTATCTTTTAATAAATCAAGAATTTCACGATAATTATCTAAATCACCAGATGTTAATTTTTCACCATCAAGATTTAATTTATATTCATCTAATAGTTTTTTAACTTCAGCGTAATCTAATTTATTAGTATTTTCTTCAGGAACTTCTTCTTTTACTTCGATTTCTTCTTGAGGTTGTTCAACTTCTTTTGGAGCTTCTACTTCAATTTCTTGTGGAGTTTCAACTTCTATTTCATTTTCTTCAAATGTTGGAACATCAAATGTTGCTTCTTCTTGATATTCATTATGATCTTCTATTTCCATAGAAGGTGTATCAACAAATGGAACAACGAATGGAGCTTCAACTTCTTCTTTTTCTTGTTCTACCTCAGGTTCTTCTTCAGCCTCTGGTAATTCGTCTTCTTCAGCTTCAGGAAGTTCATCTTCAACTTCAGGTAAACCTAAGTCATCATCGTCCGCTTCTGGTAAATCAATATCAGAATCTTCTTCTTCATTTGCTACTGGAATACTAAATGGAATATCTTTTTCTTCTTCATCATTATTAATGATTGCGTTAATATCAATTCCTTCTTCTTTCTTTTCTTCAGTAGCCTCTTCCTTAACTTCTTCTTTTTCTTCATCTAAAGAAGATATTTGTTCTTTAACTACATCATATTCTTTTTTATCGATATCATTAAGAATAGTTTCAACATCAACTTTTTCATTTAAGAAATTATAGAAATCCCAATCTACATCTTCTTCTTTTGTTTCTTCAATTTCTTCAGGTTCTTTTTTCTCTTCAACTTCTACTTCTTCCTTAAGTTCTTCAGGAACTTCTTCTTTTTCTTCAGGAATAATATCTGTTTCAACACTAGTAAAGCTTGGTACTTCTTCTTTTACTTCTTCTTTACCAGTTACATAGATATCAGCATTATAAGTTAAGATATAAGATAAGATATCAACAATCTTGTTATTATCATATCTCGAGAATATTAAGGCTGAGTTAATTTCTTCAACTTCAGTAACATATTCATTATTTTCTAATTTACGAACAATTTTTTCATATTGATCTTTAATTCTCGTTAATTCATCAATATCACTTATTTCTAAACGATCTTTAGCCATTTCGATACCATCAATCGTTGCCATATAATTAAGTCTTGTATCATCTAAACTAGAAATAAAATCTTCAATAGCTGATACTTGTTCATCATTAAGCGATAATGATATACCAGTATTAATACCATTGATTAAATAAGTTAAGCCATCATAATTACAACTATTAGTACTAAACTTATCAGATATATAAGGAGGTAATTCATTTTTAAGAACTTCTTCGAATTCTTCTTTACTTAATTCAGCAAAATGGTAAATATTATATTTATCATCGTCATCTTTGAAGATATCAAGAATACCATTTATATAATCTAGCTTTTTATTTTCTTTAGCTAAATTATCAGTAATCTTATTCAAAGCATATATATTATCTTCAACATATTTTATTTTGACATTTAATGCTTTAATTAATTCTTCCTTCATTATTTATCCTCCTTTATTATTCTTATTACTTCTTCATCAGTTCTACCATTTATACGATTCTCTAACAAATTCAAATATTCATATTCAGAACTATAAATAGTAACTTTTCGATATTCACATTTATGATATTTTTCATTAATATTTTTTAATAACCAAATCTTTTTAGCTTTAATTATTTCATTAATGGAATGTTTCTCTAAAACAGTTTCATTAATCGTATCCTTTAAGATTCTACCAAGATTAATATCTTGACCTACATGAATCATAAATTCTACACTATCTTCTTCTAAGAGCTCTTGGTTTTCATGAAGTAATTCATGAACAATAACATGAGTACTTTCACTTGGTCTATATTTTTCTGATTTATAATTACTAACATTTGATTCAATAACTTCTTTTATGATATTTAATTTAACTTTGTAATCTAAATTAATACTATTCATAAAATTAATAAATTCTACAGGATCAGTAACATAAATATTACTTTCACTAAAGATATCATAGTACTTATTAGCAATAAATTTTTCATTATAGATAATTGTATAATTATTTAATTCAATTTCTATTTCATTTTTCTTACGATTTAAGAAAGAAATGAATCTTTTTAAATAATTGATAGCTTCTTTATATTGTGGAAGAATATGAATATTAACATTATCATTATTAGCTAGATAAGTATTAGCTTGATATTCAACTCGCTCAGAGCCAAATTCTACTAAATATTGATTAATAAAATCTTGATTATCATACTGACCAATTAATTTAACATCATTTTCTACACACGAAAAAAATCTGCTTAATTCATCAAATTCTTCTTTACAACTATCCATTTTTGTTCTTATATCACTTAAATCCGCAATAATTGGTTTTAAGTAATCTAAAAATAACTCTGTATCACTCATATATATACCAACCCTTATTATATATAATAATCATATCATAAAGAATTTTGTTTTACAATAAAAAAAAGACGAATTTCTTCATCTTATTAACTAGCTTTATTATTACTTGAATAAACCATTTGTCTTCCTTTAGTACGAGACATTTCATTTAGTTTTTTTAATTTACTATATTTAGAATTAACAACATTAAAACTATAGTAATATTGTTGCGTAGCAACTGCTTTTCTTGGTAAAACATTACTTAATTCATAAAAAGCAGCAAAAGCATAATTAGGTACTAAATTCTTTCTTCCTTTTTTTAATTCTTCAACCACTTTTAAGCATTGTCTTAAAATAGTTAACTCTGTTGGATGTTTATCATAATTAAAGGAACTTAATACTTTGCATACATCAACAGCTTTTTTTACGGCATTATATTCATCATCTAATTGTCCAGCTTGTTCAAGTTCATGTAATCGATCTACAAAAGTAGGATACAATTCTCTTGCTGTATATGTTATTTCTTGAATATTCATATAACACTCTCCTATAATAAGGATAATAAGAAAAATGCGTTTTTTCAACACTTTTAAATAAAAAAGATTAGTACTTGACTAATCTTGACAAAAACTATATTTGCCAATTTATAGGCTTAATATTGTTCTTAATTAAAAAGTTATTGGTCTTAGAAAATGGACGACTGCCAAAGAAGCCATTATATGCAGATAAAGGACTTGGATGTGCTGACTCGATAACCAAATGCTTTGGATTAGTTATATATTTTTTCTTGCTTCTTGCGTATCTTCCCCAAAGAATAAAAACTACTGGTTCATCTTTTTCATTAAGTAACTTAATAACTTCATCCGTAAATATTTCCCATCCTAATCCTTGATGGGAAGCAGCCATATCTTTAACAACCGTTAAAACTGCATTTAGTAATAGTACTCCTTCTTTAGCCCAACTAACTAAACTACCACTATCTGGAATAGTACAACCAAGGTCATCATACAATTCTTTAAAGATGTTCTGAAGACTAGGTGGCTTTCTAATACCAATTGGTACTGAAAAACTTAATCCTTCAGCTTCACCTTCACCATGATATGGATCTTGGCCTAAAATAACAACTTTCGTATCCTTATAACTTGTATAACGAAAAGCTCTAAATACTTGATCTTTTCTCGGATAAATCGTTTTATTAATATATTCTTTACGAACATTATTTATTAATTTTATAAAATACTCTTTTCGAAATTCTTCTTTTAAGATATTATCCCAATCATTACCTATCATATTACCCTTCAATTCTTTATCATTTGTCCGTGACTATCATATTGAAATTCTGTTAATTCATCACTTAACATAACATCCATTAAATCTATTAAGTCACCAACTATATTATATCTCTCTAAATCATCTTTATGAACCCAATATATTTGTCCTTCTTCGGATGATCTTACTTCACCTTTAAATTTATCTGCTGTAAATAATACTACTATATATCGACCATCTTCTTTTGGAAATTGACGAATTCCACATAAATGGGGATTGAGAATCGTTAAACCTGTTTCTTCTTGCATCTCCCTTATGACTGCTTTTACTATTGATTCTCCTTTTTCAACATGACCACCAGGTAATGTTAAACCACGCCAATCGTCTTTAAGTCGATCTTGTAATAAATAATAATTGCCAAATCTAACTAGGCAAAGTACTCCTAATTCTACTTTTTCAAATCTGCTCATGAGATTATTCTAACATAAAAAGATGTCTTCAATATCATAAAGACATCTTTTTAACACCTATTACATGTTTTCTTAATTTAAATACGGCATATGTATTAACTAATATTAATAAACCATTACCTAAATCAACTAAATTCCATAAATATGTTGGATTAATAATAGCTCCTAACAAGATAACTATACAAAATAATAGTTTAACAAAAAATAAGCTTTTCTTTTTAAATTTACTAAAAACATATTTAAAGTTATTTTCACCATAATAATATATTGAAATAATTGTGGAAAAAGAAAAGGAAAAAACGATAAATGATAGAACAACACTACCAAAATTAGTATAGTGAAAATTGATAGCATCTTTAATTATTTCAATACCATTAGGTTCATAATAGAAAGAATACTCTAAATTACTAGTTAAAATAATAATAGCGGTTGATAAACAAACAACAAAGATAACAAAATAGATACCTAACATTTGAATATAACCTTCTTGTTTAACATCTTTGGTATTACTTGAAGCGCTTGCTATTGCTCCACTACCAATACCTATTTCTGATGAGAAAATCGATCTTTGAATAGCAATTATCATTGATGAAAAGATTCCCCACTTCAAACTATCATAAGTAAAAGCCGCTTTTACAATATAAAGTAAAATATTAGGAATATACTTTAAATTAAAGAGAATAACAACAAAAGCCATCATAATATATATAGTTCCCATTAAAGGAACAATTCTACCAGTAAACTTTGTTATTCTTTTTATATCGCCAAAAATAATAATTAAAGTTAAAATACTAATTATTATTCCTGATACTATTAAAGGAACATTTAAATAAGTAAAAAAGAACTTAGATATTGTATTACCTTGAATAGCATTAAAGAAAAAGAAGAAACACATTATTGAGATTATTCCATAAAGAAGTGCTAAATACTTTTTCTTTAATCCTTTTTCCATATAGTATGTAGGACCACCTACATATAAATTATCTTTCTTTTCATGGAAAATAGCTCCTAATGTGCTTTCCATATAAGCATTCGGTAAAAGGAAAATCGTAAATAACAAAATCCAGAAGATAGTACCCATTCCGCCACGATAAATAGCAAGAGCTATACCAGATAAACATCCAACACCAATTCTTGAAGCTAAAGATAAAGAAAGTGATTCTAAAGGATTAATACCAGTCTTATTTCTTTTATTTATCTTTAAACTTTTTATCATTGAGCGAAAATGAAATTGGACGCCTTTTAGCTTAATTGTGTAAAACAATCCGCCTAAAAGTAGTATTAGTGATACGATTATCCACAATATCGAATTAATTATTTCCATACTCCACCTACTTATGATATTCCTCATGATGAATTATTTTAAAAGAACGATATATTTGTTCTAATAATATAACTCGAAATAATTGATGAGGAAAAGTAAGATTAGAAAACGATAAACGATAATTAACTAATCTCTTTAACTCATCATTAACACCATTAGACCCACCGATAATAAAGGTAATATTACTATAATTAGAAATAACATTATCTATTTTCTTTGATAGTGATACACTATCTAACATTTCACCATTAATGTCCAATAAAATATTATAATCACTCTTATTTAGATGATTAATAATATTTTCTGATTCCATATTAATGGTTTTACTAATATCATAGGCATAATCATCTAATTCTACGATATTAACTTTAGAATATTTACTTAATCTTTTAAGATACTCATTAATAGCATCTTTATAATAATTTTCTTTGATTTTACCAATACAAATTATTCTTATCATAATTCACCTAAATCTAAACTAACATCTTGCGAAGCTACTAAAATATTAACATCGCGATTAAGGATTTTCTTAACCGTATCATAAGCTAGCTCATGAGTATTATTTGTTTCACTAAGATGAGCTAATACCACAAGATTTGTATTATCACCCATTACTTCATTCAAATAGTTAGCACACATTTCATTACTTAAGTGACCTCTATCACCAACAACTCTTTGTTTAAGAATATATGGATATGGGCCGTTCATAAGCATTTCAATATCATGATTACTTTCTAAAATATAAACTTTTTTGTTAATAAGTTTTTGTAACTCTCTTTTATTTAGATAACCAGTATCTGTAATATAGACTAAATCATTAATAATAAAGCCTACTGAACCTTTTGCATCATGTGATGTTTTAATAGTTTCAATATTAATATTATCAATTTTAAATTTATTATCTATTTCAATAATATCATTTTCATCAATAATTTTTATTAATTGTTCTTTTAATATATTATTAGCATAAACTTTAATATGTGTATTGTGAATAAAACTTTTTAAACCCGTAATATGATCTTTATGATCATGTGTAATTAAAATAGCATCAATATCTGTTGGACTATAATTATATTCTGCTAATTTTAATTTCATTTGCGGATAAGAAAAACCAACATCTATTAGTATTTTCTTATTATCAAACACTAATAGTGTTGAGTTTCCTTTTGATCCACTACCTAAAATAATGACATGCATTAATAGTACAATAATGGGTTAAAGTGTTGGCCACCTTGATAAGGCTTTCCATCCCAAATTTCAAAGTGTAAGTGTGGTCCTGAACTACTACCACTACTACCAACTTCACCAATTACTTGGTGAGCTTGAACCCTTTGTCCAACAGTTATATATTTTGCGTATGAACCTGTACTACCACCACCATCGCCACCTTTAATATTACGCATATGCATATATTGTGTGTAATATCCATTGTCATGTCTAATGATAACGTGGTAACCACGAGATCCATCGTATTTAGCTTCCGTTACAACACCAGCTCTTGCAGCATAGATTGGTGAGCCACGACCAGTTCCAGCGATATCAACACCAGTATGCATACGACCCCAACGCCATCCATAACGAGATGAAATAATATAAGGGAAGTTTGTAGGCCATAACCATTCGCCATCACCACGAGCGATTTGTTTACCACCTTTAACAACAATACGATTGACAACGGGAACTAATTCCTCAGTATTAGTAATAACTGCTTCACTAATTTCACCATTAATAAATTTTACTTTTTGCGTTACTCTATTAACACCATTAATACCTTGTTGTTTAGTCTTGGTTTGTCCTTGATACATATTATTATCATATTCATATTTAGTTTTATATTTAACTGTTTGATCAGATACAATATGTTTTTCAACAATTGTTGAGAATACTGGATCCAAAGTACCGACACTTAAACTTTGACCAATATATAACAAAGTATTTTCTGACTTAATA
>JAEEGL010824040.1_pt1 | contig 10394 bp, 7 predicted proteins | sample 9134231 | NCBI WGS metagenome assembly JAEEGL01 (sample SAMN16246548, study PRJNA631951) | gut metagenome | biome: gut microbiome; feature: rumen; material: fiber-attached | host: Bos | place: Iran: Karaj | collected 2018-10
ACTTTAATTATAATTTTTATCTTCTTCTTGCAATACTTCTGCTTATTCCTTATTGCGTACTGCGTATTTTCGGAAAGCAGGAGATTATGGTGGAGAAAAAAGAGGAGGCTGAGATTGCTATTGAGCCTCCAAAAGAAATAATCGTTGAGGATGTAAAGCCTGAGGAAATAAATCTGATTGACAAGGGCGAGAATTTCATAAGCCTTGCCGCACAGAGTTTTGCTCTCGATGGCGATACAAAAGCTCTGCTTGACACAATCAATAAGACCTGTATTGAAGTTTCTAAGGCTGACGGCGGCGCTGTTCTTATGGTCGATGACTTTGATGATGTTATTGCCGTCAAATCTTTCTTCGGAAATTTTCCGCCGCCGTACAAGCTGGCAGATGATTTGCCGCACAAGCCCGAGAGAGTGTCAATCAGGTTCAAGAACGAGCAGTTCCCTCTACGCGACAATATTTTCGGAGAGGCTGCTACTGTCGGAAAGGCGGAGCTTCTTGTTAGACCCGCAGATGACGAGCGAGTGTTCCAGAACGGTCCTGAGGATTTCCTGAAGCTCGGAAGCCTGATTCTTGTTCCGCTGAAGCTGCGTGCCAAAGATACTGTTGTAGGACTTCTTGCCCTCTCCCGTGATTTTGGCAAAGAGGCGTTCTCTGAGAATGAATTCAATTGGGTAAAAACTCTTGTCGGGTTTGCTGAAGTTTCTTTGCAGACAACAATCAGTTTTAAGACTTACAGGGAACAGAAAGAGCTTACTAAGGAAAGTGAGATTGCGTCCGAAATACAGGCTGGCTTAATTCCCAAAAAGCTGATTCCTGTAGCCGGGCTTTCAATCGGAACTTTCACCGCGCAGACGGCTGGTGTTTGTAGCGATGTCTTTGACTTGATTTCTGCGCGTCAGGATAGGTATTCTTTCGTCCTTATGGATGTAGCCGGCAAAGGTATGAATTCCCTTCTTGTTCTTACGATGGTTCGGGCTATGCTCCGCCTTATCGTTAACACAACGCAGACGGCTGGTACTATTCTCAGTTGGACCAACAGAGGTTTGTGCAGTGAAGGAAATTTAGACAGATTTGCTTCTGTTGCGTTAATCAATTATAATCCTATAAGCAGGAAAGTTCAGCTTTCTACCAGCGGAAATATTTCCGTTCTTAGGTACAGCGCAATATCGCAGTCGGTTGACCTTCTTTCGGTTACTTGTGAGCCTTTGGGAGTTGAAAAATCGTCAACATACAAAGATATTGAATTTTCTGTAGGAAAAGATGATATAATAGTTGCGTTCACGGATGGTGTGAATGAAGCGTTGAATACGAGCGGAAAGCAATATTCAATCGATAAAATAAAGAGTATAATAAAAGAAAATAACAAACTATCAGGAAATAAAATTGCTGATGTTGTAAAAGCGGATTTGAAGAAGTTTATTGGATCAGAGATGCTGCACGATGATCAAACACTTCTTGTAATAAAAGTTCAGTAAATAAAGGAGTTTTTATGGAACTGAAAATTAGAAAAAACGGTGAGATTTATATCATCGATGTAAACGGGGAGATGGACTTGTACAACTCCTATAAGCTTAAGGAACTGGTAATGAAGATGCTTGAGAAAAATGTCAAGAGCTTCATAATCAATCTTGAGCAGGTCGATTATATTGACTCGTCTGGAATTGGTGCTCTTATTTATATTTGTTCAACTATTAAGAAGATGAATTTGAAACTTGCTATTTCAAATATTCATGGTTCTGTTAAAAAAGTTGTCGAACTCACAAAGCTGATGGGATATTTTCCGATTGCCAACAGTGTTGAGGAAGCCCTTTTGATGGTTAATGAATAAGGAGGATGGATTATGGAAGATTACAAAGAGCTGCGTTCGGACGATAATGATCCGCTTTTCGATACAACGAATATGTTGTATAAGGAGTTCCCTTCTGATTTCAGACAGATTAGGTATTTTACTCTTTTAATCGTTCAGTCTGCCCCACTTGAGATAAAAGAAATTAATTTGCTTGAGCAGCAGATTTCGGAAGTTATTAAAAATGCAGTAAAACACGGAAATAACTGTGATATAAACAAAAAAGTTAAGGTCTGGTATTCATTCAGCCCTTCTCACGCGCATATCATCGTGCAGGATGAGGGCGAAGGGTTCAAGGAGCTGGAGAAATGGAATGAATTCAACCGCAAGCGATTGGATGCTCTCCATGCCTCTGACTTTGAGGAGCTTGCCAATTATGTATCGTTCCGAACGAAGAAATCGGACGATCAGGACGGCGGAAACGCTCTTTTTGCAGCTCTTGAATATTGGGACGGCGGTTATGTTTACAATGGAAAAAGAAACGGGGTTGCAATGCTCAAGCGTTTCCAGAAGAAACATATCGGCGTGTCTGTAGACGAGTAGTAATTTCTTCGCCGAGATATTCTTTCATCAAAAAGGCTGTCCAAAAAGCAGTGGTGTTTTGGTCGTTTCTGTAGGTTTGCTTTGGTAACGGTCGTAGCATCTGTCAGTAAGGTCATTCGTATGAATTCAATGACCTGATTGAGGCTTTTTCAGGCAGCTTTTTTATTGACCTTATTTTGCTATAAGTTTTTTTATCGTATTCAATAATTCTTCGCTTGTTTTTGCCCAGTCGAATCGTTTTGCCCAGGAAATTTCTTCGGCTGTGTTTATGTCTTTCTTGTTCTTTTTGGCGATTGTTTCAAGTGTTTTTGCAATTTCGTCTATGTTGCGGCTGTCAAAGAAGAGAGCCGAGTCGCCTGCAATCTCTGTAAGCGCGCCGCTTTTTGAGCAGGCTACCGGAATGCCTGCCGCCATTGCTTCTATAATCGTCATGCCTACGGATTCGTTTTCTGATGGGAAAATGAATCCGTCCGCCTCAGAATAAAGTTTCGGAAATTCTTCGTGCGGAATGTAGCCGGTAATGATTATATCGGTTGCAAACGGAGACTGCGCAATTTCGTTCTGGACTTCCTTTATGTATTCTCCTTCATTTCCTGTAAGAACAAGTTTGTGTTTGAAGTCTTGATGCGTGCTTCTGAAAATAGAAAAAGCCCTTATCAGCTCACAGTGCCTTTTTTCTGGCGAGGAAATTGCCGCCACAAAAATAAAATACGGTTTTTGGATTGAGAATGTTGAGACTTCGACATATTTCTCAGATACCTCTGCCCTTGCGTAAAATATTGAATGGTCAATGCCGCTGTGGATTACTGATATTTTCTCCTGATTTATGCGGAGCGATTTGAGGCTATTTTTTATGAATTTGCTTGGCACTATGATTTTTTTTGCGTTTTTAAGACCTATTTTTATACATAACCGTTTTAGGAAGCTCTCGTTTTTGTAACTGTTTGAGATTACATCGGTTAAGATTGCAATTATTGGTGTAGGTGAAAAAAGCGGAATGAATTTGATTGCCGACGGAATTATGACCAAATCGTATTTTTGGATTCTGCAGAAAGTGTTGAAGCCGACAATATGCCACCAGAACGGAGAATTATGTTTTTCAGGAAGATACATAGGAACGAATTTAAAATTATTGTCGTGGTTGAAGATGTAGCGGTCTTCTTCTTCGCCGAAAAATTCGAATTCCATATTTTCATCATTCTTCAAGTACTTTGCGAGAGATAAAAGGTATAATCCCGTGTCGGAATTTCCGTGGTTGCACCCGAAGGTATCTATTCCAATTTTCATAATTTTAAAATTATAGTAAATTTTATTCAGCTATGCTATATTAACATTATGAATGAAGTCGAATGTAATAATGAGCAGTTGAACGCATCCTCGTTTGGGAATCTTGGAATTGAAGAAAAATACTCGGCTGCCCTTTCTGAAATCGGTATAAATGTTCCGACGAATGTTCAGAAGGCTGTGATTCCTGAGATTTTGTCAGGTAAGTCTGTGTTTTTCCAGAGCGAGACAGGAACTGGAAAAACATTCGCATACCTTCTGCCCCTTGTTCAGAAAATTTCTGGCGCGGAGGGCGTAAGTTCTCAGAAAAAAGATGTCAGGCTGATTATAATTTCTCCTACGATAGAGCTTGCTTCTCAGATAAAGGCTCAGGCAAAGGCTGTTACGGAGGAAAAGACCGCGCTGCTTGTGGGCGGTGCGCCAATAAAAAGACAAGTTGAGCTTCTTAAGGAAAAGCCTTCCATAGTCATAGGCGGCCCTTCCCGACTTCTTGAATTGTTCCACCTTCGCAAGCTAAAGATTGATTCTGCGATGGCAGTTGTCCTTGATGAGGTTGACCGTCTTGTTTCACCTGAGCTGAGAGACCAGACCCTTGAATTCTTAGCTTCGCTCGGACATGAAGTTCAGCTTGTTGCCGCAAGCGCGACCATAACGAAATCCACGGAAAAAATCATGTCGGACTTGCATTTTTCTCAGAAGCCTGTGATATTGCGCCTTCCAGAGGAAGATGTCCTTAGAAAGCGCATCACCCACATAGCGATTTTTTCTGAAACGCGGGACAAAATCGAGACGCTTCGCAAGCTGCTTTCTGCAGAAAAAGGCGGTAAAATCCTTGTGTTCACATCAAAAATAGATCAGGTTGCCAACATTGTATCAAAGCTCAAATACAAGAATGTTGACTGCGAAGGAATCCACGCAAAGGCTGACAAAGTTTCAAGAAAGCAGACGATTGATAAATTCCGTAGCGGAAAGGTACGGATTCTTGTTACTAGCGATTTGTCGGCCCGTGGACTTGATTTTCCTGATGTTACCCATGTGGTTCAGATGGATTTTCCAAGCAACGATGATTTTTTCATACATCGTGCGGGAAGGACTGCCAGGGCGGGAAAAACCGGACTGAATATTGTTATTGGCGATGAGTATGAGATGAGAAAATATTCATTTTTGGAGAAAAAACTGAGAATCGTTGTTTATCCGAGGATGCTTTACAAAGGAAGGCTCGTTTCGCCGCAAGAACTTTCATCATCTGACGAAATTGAAGCAAATGGAAAAAAATGATATAATGTTATTTTCATAACATCTGACGGAGAAAATTCGTGTTTCTAAAATACCTTGATATTTATGGCTTCAAATCTTTTGCAGATAAGACTCATGTTGAATTTGCAGACGGAATAACGGCTTTGCTCGGACCGAACGGTTGCGGAAAAAGCAATGTCGTTGATGCCATAAAATGGGTTCTTGCGGAGAACAAGGCAAAAAATCTTCGGGCTGACACAATGGAATCCGTCATTTTCAATGGAACTGACACTCGCCCTCCCCTAAATATTGCGGAAGTTACGCTTACAATTTCCAATGAGAACAATCTTCTTCCGATTGATGAGCCAGAGGTTGCCTTGAAGAGAAGGCTTTACCGCTCGGGCGAAAGCGAGTACTACATCAATAACCGGCAGGTTGGTCCCACGGAAATACGCCGGCTTTTCATGGATACGGGCGTAGGTAAGTCCGCATACTCCGTCATGGAGCAGGGAAAAATCGACCAGATTCTATCCAGCAAGCCTGAGGATCGCCGCTATCTTTTTGAGGAGGCGGCAGGAATTTCCAGAAGCAAGGCTGAATGTGCGGAGGCTGAACGGGAACTTGAGCGCGCCCGGCAAAACATGGAGACAATTCAGGCTGCACTTTCTGAGAGCAAGAGAAATTACGAGACTCTAAAAGTACAGAGCGAAAAGACAATAAAATATCGCAAGATAAAAGAAGAGATTTTCAATAACGAGCTTGATATACAGCTGTTGAAGCTGAAAGATTTCATTCAGAATCAGGCCCGGCAGACGCAGGAAAAACAGGAAATCTCGGAGAAAAGAAATCAGATTCAGTCTGAAATCGATGCTATCCTCAGCACTCTGACCGAGAATAATGATAAAATCAAGGAATTTCAGGCTCAGCTCAATGAGCTTCAGCAGGAACTCATAAAGATTCAGGCCGAGAAAAATGGCAAAAGCGATATGGCTAAGAGCCTTAATCTTGAGGCAAACAGAATACGCGAGAAAATCGGGCAGCTTGAAGTTCATAAGCGGGCAATCGAGGAGCGGATTGAGAGCCTGACGGAAGAAATTGACGAGCAGGAAGCTGATTTGCATGATAAGACAAGGCAGCTTGAAGATGTCAGAAAGAATATTGACACATTCAAGGAAAGTATCGATACGGCCGCAAATCAGATAACCGAGAACGCAAAAAAAATCTCTGAGAGCGAGGCTGAGATTGAAAGCCTGAACGACAACCGGGCTGAGTTTCAGAAGCAGCTTGAGTCAATAACGGAAGATATAGTTACGGAGCTTGACGCAAGACTCAGGGATTCTGGTTTTTCTGCGAGCGCGAGCCGAAAAGCGAAGGAAGAGCTTGATGTGCTTATCGGAAAACTCAAGGTCTTTGCCGAAGGACGGAAAAATATTTTCTCAGACTTCTCAAGGATAAAAGGACACAGTGAATCGGAGAACATATCTTTCGCTGAAGATGCAGTTTCTGTAATGAGCGAAATTTCTTCGCTCGTTTCAAAAATCGAGGTTGCTGTTTCAGATTATTCCAAAACTACCCCGAGCTTTATTGACGAATTTTTGTCTCCGGAAGGAATTATCACGAAAAAGCGTGAGATTGACAGGAATATTTCCGAGAATCTTGAGCGGATAAAGACAATCAGGGAAAGAATAGAGACATTCAAGAAAGAGAATGCGAATCTTTCCGTAAAAATAGAAGAATACAAGGAAACTCTTTCAAATCTGCGCGTAAGCGAGGGGCAGATGTCGGCCCAGATTTCCGCCGCGAAGAATTCAGGGGAGCTTTTGAAAAGAAACCTTGCGAGCGAGCAGAATTCGCTGCGGACTACGGATGAGGAGCTTTTCAACGAAACAAGGCGTCAGGATGATGTCCAGGAGCAGATTGAGGATATCCAGAGCGTCCTGAGCCAGATTGAGCGGCGCGGCTCGGAATGTGCCGAGAAAATGAGCGAAATTGATATTGAAATAAAGCAGTGCAGCTCAAGCGTTTCAGGAAAAAGCGAGCTTCTTGAGAAAAAGCGCGAGGAGCAAAGGAAATGTCAGGCTCAATTCGAGCAGCTTACGCTTAATCTTGTCACGAACGAAAACGATATTAAGAACATCAAGCAGAATTTTATCGAAACACATTCCAGGGACTTGATGGAATTTGAGGAGCGGATGTACGAGATTAATACATCTTCTGCTGTTCTCCGGGAATCTTTGTCAAAGCTGAGGGAAGAATTCAAGGGGCTTGGTCAGGTGAATTTAATGGCTCCTGAGGAATTTGCCGAACAAAAAGAAAGGTACGAGAAGCTTCAGGAAAATTTTGACGACACGAAGAATTCTATGGAGAATCTTCTGAGAATCTCGGAGGAGATAAAATCAAAATCCACGGAAATTTTCTTGACGACTTACAACCAGATAAAAAAGAATTTCCACAATATGTTCAGGAGGCTTTTTGGCGGCGGACGAGGTGAGCTGAAACTGAGCGACCCGCAGAATGTTCTTACTTCGGGAATTGATATTTTCGCGCAGCCGCCAGGAAAAAAGCTGGCGAATATCGCGCTTCTTTCCGGAGGCGAGAAAACTATGACAGCCGTTGCGCTCCTGTTTGCGACTTATCAGGTGCGCCCTTCTCCGTTCTGTCTTTTGGACGAGATTGATGCGGCTCTTGACGACAGGAACGTTACGAGCTTCGTTCAGGCGTTACGCGCGTTCGGGAAGCTGTCGCAGTACATTGTAATCACCCACAACAAAAAGACGGTTATGGGCGTTTCGACAATGCTCGGAGTTACTATGCAGGAATCTGGCGTGAGCAAAATCATTGCCATGCGCTCCGATGTTGACATAAAAACAGGGGCTGTGATTGATGAGGAAGATACTTTCGTTGACGAAGATGTTGAGGTAGATGAAAATGCTGTTGTTCCTCCGCGCCCGCCAAAAAGGATTTATAATGATGACGGAACGATTACCGATCCTGTAATCGTAAAGCACAGAAAAGAGCTTAAGGAGGCACAGCGCAAAGCGCGGGAAGAGGAAAAAGCCGCGAAGGAAGCTGAGAAAGCCAGGCTTGCCGCTCAGGAGCAAGCTTTGGTTGCTGATAGTTCAAGCGAAGAAGGAGATAAATAGAACATGGATATTGATTTTTCTGAAATCAAGGAGAACATATCGGATTATATGAACGAGAAGCCTCATGTGTTCATTATTATTGCCCTGATATGTGTCTTGTTTGTGCTGGGGCTTGTCATTTTGTTCATTCAGAGCAGTCCTCCGAAAGTTCAGGAGCAAGAAGTTGAAGAATTTGTTGCCGATGAGCAGATAATGGGTCCGAACGAGCCGATAATTGAAAAGGATTATTATCCGTTCAGGACTACGGAAAATAAATGGAGCGATGAAGAATTGAACACATTTTTCACCTATCCTGATGCGAAAGCAGTAAGTCAGCTTGAGTCCGTGAACGATAAAATCGTAGATGATATAACAGGAGCGGCACCGTGAAAAAAGTTTTAGCTGCAGTTATTTGTTCGACAACAGTTTTAGCATTTGGCGAAACTGCGTCATCTCATGGGAGTTTAACGACTGTCTTTGAAAACGAAGGTCAGGAGACGAAGGTGACTTCGGAAGCCTTGCCTTTGCCTGAAATCGATGAGCCTCAGCTGGAAAAAATCGGGAATATCAATTTCGAGAAAGAATCTGAGGCCGCTCCGACTACTAATCAGGCAAAATCTACTCCCGAGGAAGAAGTCGTCCTTGAGGAGCTTGAGAAAATCGAGGCTAAAGTTATAACGGTGGACTCTGAGGGAACGGTCATCGTTCCTAATGCAAGCGAGCCGACTCCAAAGCCTGCAGCGGAGAAAACGGAAGTTCCTGAGCCGGCCGTAAAGCCAGAAATTCAGGTTGCGGCTAAGGACACGGAAGAAGCTGCCCAGGAGCCTGCTTCTGTTCCACAAGCTCCTTCCGTGATTTCGGCGGCTTCCGAGGAGAAAAAATCCGAGGAGCTTTCGGATGATAAAATCGCTTCTGAAGCTGGGCAGCCTGAGGAAAATGCAGAGGAGACAAATCGGATTGTTCCTTCGCGCTCTGTGACTATAAAGAACAATCAGTACCTTGATGTCGTTTATGCGGGCGGCGGATGGGCGTATATTGGGGAGGACTCTCCTGACAAGCACATGACATTTTTCGGGCGGAAGCTGGGAAAGGGAGACACATTGTTCACGCTCAGGTCCAAAAAGCCTGGCACAACTTTGCTTCATTTCTACAAAAATGACAATCTTACGGGCGAATATATTGACGATTATCTTTCTGTCACTGTGGAGAACGAAAGCTCTTCAACTGGCTCAAGGGTTACAGCTCCTAATTATGCGGACATTGTGCCGGCAAAAGCAGTGCGGAACCTTGACTATGTTGCGGAAAATGTCGTGTCTCCGACTGTTTCTGAGAAGCCTGAGCTTTCTGAAAATGCCAAGCCTGAGAGTAATGGCGCGGAGGTGAAAAAATCCGAGCCTCTGAAAGAAGAAGTTCCTTCGGTCAAGGGCGAGGTAAAGACTGTTATTGAGAACACAACGGGAGCTGCCGTGGCGTCAAATGCGGCAAAAACTTCCGAGCAGCCTGTAAAGGCTCTGGAGAATATCGTCGTTCCTCAGGACAAAGAGCCGGAGGTTTCAGCTCAAAAAAGCGCTAATCTTTTGGAGAATGCAAAAAAATCGTTCACTGACGGAAAATTTGAATCCGCGTTGTCACAGACCCAGGAGTATCTTAATTCGGACACTGACAGGGAGGACGAGGCTCTTTATCTTCTCGGCCAGATTTATGAATCTGAGAGTAGCGTAAGGAATATTCGCTCTTCAATTGACTCCTATGACACGCTTGTCAAGAATTTTCCTGCAAGCAGCCTGTGGCAGAAAGCTAATCAGAGGGTCATTTATCTTAAGCGGTTTTACATCGATATTCGCTAAAATTGATAGTGCGGATTAATTTTAAGGGTGGGAATTATAATGAAAAGAAACTGTTTGAAAAAAGTGTCAGTTACACTTCTTGCAATCGCGTTGTTTTCGTCTTGTTCAATCAAGCAGGTTAATTATCCAAAAAGAACCGTGAGCGTTCATGGTTCAGGTTCAGTTACGCTTGAGGCTGACAATGCCACGATTGCTCTTTCGGTTGTCACAAGGGCTATGGAAGTTTCTGCGGCATCGAAAGAAAATGCCGAGAAAATGTCTGCCGTTCAGTCGGCTGTCATTTCAAAGGGCGTTGATAAAGATGGCGTTACGACGGAGAATTTTTCTGTGTACCGTGAGAATTCTTATGTCAACGGAAAATCAGTTCCTGGCGATTACATCGTCACGAACCAGATAAAAATCGTTGTGAGGGATATGGACAAAGTAAGTGAAGTTATTGACACTGCTTTGGCAGCTGGGGCAAACCAGTTTTCAAATATCCAGTACGGAGTTACGAACACGGAGCTTGCCGTAAAG
>JAEEGL011516790.1_pt1 | contig 10394 bp, 9 predicted proteins | sample 9134231 | NCBI WGS metagenome assembly JAEEGL01 (sample SAMN16246548, study PRJNA631951) | gut metagenome | biome: gut microbiome; feature: rumen; material: fiber-attached | host: Bos | place: Iran: Karaj | collected 2018-10
CGGTCGGGCAGCATCGATTTGATTCTGTCCTCATTCCCGTCTGCAATCGCCGTGTCATAATACCAGCACTTGAAGCGAAGCATATCCAGCGTTCTCTGCAGTTGCCGGATCTCCTCCTCGACAGCTTCCTTTCTTTTTTCGAACATCTGCCTGCGCTGGGGATAAGTGGCGCTGCCTTCCGTACACCACTGCATAAACTGTTTGATGTCCCTGATTTCCAGTCCGGAGGCTTTCAGGCATTCGATGACGCGAAGTGCCTCCATTTCCCGCTCGCCGAAGCGGCGAATTCCGGACTGTCGTTCCATGTCGGGGAAAAGCCCTTCCTTGTCGTAGTAGCGGAGGGTGGAGATGGGAAGATCGAACATCTCCGAGATCTGGCCGATCGTATACATTAGCACTTCCTCCTTCGCGAAAACATCTTGACCTAAAGTCAGGTTCAGGTGCTATACTAAGTATAGTAACACAGCAGGAGAGAGAATTCAACTGCGTTTCAGGAGCAGCCCCACGGCAAGGCCCGTCGCAGAGTCTCCGTACACATTGAATGAACCAATCTAATTAACAGGAGGAAAAGCATGAAGAAAGAGAACCCCATTCCGGGAAAAGACGGCAACCGCTATGTTCCTTACGAGGAACGCACAGGTGAGAGCTCCGTAGTGTTCTTTACGCGCGACCTGTCCGAAGACGGACTGAAGAAGATTTATGACCGGGTAGGTTCCGTTCTCAGCGGCAAGGTTGCAGTGAAGCTGCACACCGGTGAGGCAGAAGGCCCGAACATCATCCCCCGTCCCTGGGTAAAGGAGCTTTTGGCCGAGCGACTTCCCGACGCAGCGATTATTGAGACAAACACCTTTTATGAGGGCAGCCGCTATACCACCGAGGCACACCGCAAGACGCTGGAAATCAACGGCTGGACCTTCTGCCCCGTGGATATCACGGACAGCGAGGGTGTAGCTGCACTGCCGGTAAAGGGCGGCAAGTGGTTTACCGAGATGCACGTCGGCAAGAGCATGCTGAACTATGACTCTCTCCTGGTGCTGACCCACTTTAAGGGCCACATGATGGGCGGTTTCGGCGGCTCGAACAAGAATATCGGCATCGGCTGCGCAGACGGACGCATCGGGAAAAAGGAGATCCATCAGAGAGTTGGCTCCGACAACATGTGGAGCATCTCCCAGGAAGAGCTTATGGAGCGCATTTCTGAGAGCACCAAGGCAACGATCGGTTTCTTCGGCCCGCGCGTCTGCTACATCAACACCATGCGCAACATGTCCGTCTCCTGCGACTGCGAGGGTCCCGGCGCAGAGCCTGTGGTCACGCCGGACGTCGGCCTCCTCGCCTCGCTGGATATCCTGGCTGTGGACAATGCCTGTATGGATCTCATCTACAATCTCCCGGGCGGCGGCGGGAAAGCCATGATCGAGCGCGTTGAGTCCCGGCACGGTCTCCGCCAGCTGAGCTATATGAAGGAGCTCGGCATGGGCAACGACCGCTATACGCTCATCGATATCGACAACAGCGACGCTGTCATCACCGCTGCAGAAGCTGTCAAAGACGTGGATCCCGAGTGGAAACCTGACCGCTACAACACCTTCTGGGGCCGCAATCGCCGCAGATAAATCACACCCTGAAGGGCCGCAAATCAGATTAAAAGAGCTCCGGATCATTGGGCTTTGTCCGTGATCCGGAGCTTTTCCTTTGCCGCTTCACGGCAGTGCATCGGTTGACATTCATCTTCCAAAAAGGTATACTGCTTACTATAGAACACTTCCTGAAATGATACTTATTACATATGATAAGGAGCGGATTGTGTCATGAGCAGCTTTAAAGATCTTCGCATCGTCGACAACTTTTATCAGACCAGCTCGTACATCCCGATGCCTACCGTGATGATCTCCTCTCTGGCCGAGGACGGCAGCACATCTGTCGGTTCGTATTCCCTCTGCTTCCCGTATTACATTGCCGGCAAGGACTACTATGCCCTGATCCTGGAAGCGCGCAACTCCTCAAACACTGCCCAGCACCTGCTGGCAGGCCGCAAACAGGTCGCCATCAACTACATGCCCGACGGCCGCGGCTATCACAAGAAGATCGTCGCCCAGGGCTGGCCGGGCGATACCCCTGCGGAGAAGATGAAGAACTTCGGATTTCATCTGGAAGACGGCCTCTGCATTGCGGCGGATCCCTCCACCCCGCGCCCGAAGGTCATCTCCGAGGCCTATCAGGTCATGGAATGCACTTGGATGAGCGATCTGGAGAACGCCACCGAGGACATCGGACGCCAGCTGGTTGACGGCTGCTACCCGCCTCCCTACAGGGATTTCAACGGCATCACCAGCCAGTACGGCACGCACTTTATCCTGCGCATTGACAAGGTCCTGATGAAGCCCAAGTTTTATGACAACATCATAAACGGCGTAAAAGGAAAGCTCTGGCCCAATGTGCTGATCTGCCACGGTTACCGCGACAGCAAGAACTTCTGGTTTGCGAGAACCCCGCGCGTGGTTCCGGAGCTGCTGCCGATCCGCAACGCCACGCTCTCGTCCGTGCGCTACGCCGCCGACCGCACCGATCCCGACGTCCACTTTACCGACGATGCGCTCGAGATGCTGCTCAACGTACCTCGCATTTTCCTGCCGACCGTACTCAAAGGCTGCGTCGCCTGGGCGAAGGAGCACGGGGTGAAGGAAGTAACTGCCGTGGAGATGAAGATTATCAACGACAAGCGTTCAAAGGAGAAGGGCAAGGGCTGAGAAATAAGCGGAACATCCGCGGCTTTCAGCTGCCGAACATGGGCTGCAGCCGAGTTAAGGCTGCAGCATTCAGCAAAAACGGAGTACCGGTATGGTACTCCGTTTTTCATTTATCAGGCTGTGTTTTCGTCAACCCATTTTGTAAGTCCGGATAAACTTCTCCGGGTCGGCGCCGCTCTCCATATAGCGGAGAAGGATCTCCGCGCAGGCACGGCTGTCGCTGTCTGCATGATGGTGGTTCAGGCAGATACCGTAGTAATCGCACATATCGTTTAGCCGGTGGCTGATCCCCGGGATCAGTTTTCGCCCCATCACCACCGTACACAGGCCCTTCACCGAGGGTTTCCACTCTATTTCATAGCCGGACAGGCACCGCCGGAGGACGCCGAGATCAAAGCCGGCGTTGTGAGCGACGAGAATGCCCGATGACATCACCGGCTCAATCCGTTCCCACAGCTCCGGGAAGGCCGGCGCGTCAAACACGGTCTCTTCGTTGATTCCGGTCAGTTTCGTATTGAACCAGTCGAACGGCTGTTCGGGGTCGACCAGAGAGTAGAATTCATCCCCGATTCTGCCGTTTTCGACAACGCTGATCCCGATCGCGCTCATCCGGTTGTTATAGCGGTTCGGCGTTTCAACGTCAAAGACAATATATCGGGTTTCCAACCCATTCCCTCCTTGTTCTTCCGTTTGACAGGCGTATTCCCGCTGTCATTCTGCGGTGCTCTCCTCTGCTTCTCTCGCACCCAGCTCCGTGTAGATCATTCCGTTTCTTCCCCGGTCGGACCGCATAAGCGAAACGGCGCTGACTGTCATGGATATCGTACGCATCTGTATCCCCGGCACCTTCCCGGACGCCTTCCGGAGCAGCGTAACGTGCGGATGAAAGCGTTTCCTGTCGAACGGGATATTGTTCTCTGCAAGAGCCCTGCGGACTCTGCGCACAACTGCTGCGAGCGGGGCGGATTCTCTGATCCCTGCCCACCAGAGGTCTCCAAAGCAGCCCATTCCTTCCAGTGTGATCTCAAAAGGTGTGAAGGAGGCCTCCGACAGAGCTTCCAGGACAGGCTCCGCGTCCGGGTATTCCCCGATAAAGGCGACCGTCAGATGCATATTCTCTTCCGATGTGAAATTGCCCCGTACACCGCGGTCATACAGTTCATTCTGTGCGGCGATCAGAGCGTCCTTCATTTCATCGAATAAATTGATGGAAACAAACAGTCTCATAAATCCCTCCAATGCTCTTTTCCGGTCTGCTGCACCATCTTTCATGCATACGGAGTATATCACGGATCCCCTTCGCTTTCCAGTCCCGAACATAAAATGCGCCCGGGAAACCGGGCGCATTGAAAAAAAGAGCGGTTTAACGCAATTTCATCGTGTTCATGTGTGCCACTGTGCGTTGAGGAATGAGACCCGGCTGTCCAGCCATTGCCGCAGGAACTCCGCAGCCTCAGCTTCGGTTTTGCAGGCTTTGGCAGGTTCGGAGAGTTCCGCCGCGAACTCGTCCGGATGCCGGATGTTGTCCCATTTCGCGTAATTCTTTTCAAACTCATCCCGCAGCCGGGCACTGTCCGACGCAATCAGGTCATTGCAGCGCGCAAATACGCCGCTGTCATACACCCGTGTCCAGGTCTCACGAATAAGATCCTGATACCAATCCTCGTAGACAAGCACCACCAGCCACGGGTTGATTGTATCATATTCTCCGCCGCCCCACCGGCCGCCGTTGACGTCGGGGACAACATTGCAGGCGTAGAAGCCGGTGCCGTCCAGACAGCGGTTTTTGTTCCCCATGGCGGAATCAAAGTCCCACGGCGCTTCAAAGCGCAGCTTTCTGCTGCCTCCTGCTCCGAAATCCGCATCCATAAAGAAACTGGACCAGTAGATATCCGCATCGCAGGTCAGCTCGCTGATGATGTACATATCCACCAGCGACTGGACGTCCACAACGCTTTCCACTGCCTGGCGCGGTGTAATCGTATCCGTCTCGTGGATGCTTCCGTATGCGTCATCAAAAACAAATGCCCTGTCGTGATATGCCGCTTCGTACATGATTCGAAACACATTGTTGACGAAGCCCTCAATGAAATCATGCTGTTCCTGGGAGTAGATATCGCTCTTGATACTGATTCCCACGGGCTTTTTCGCGTCGTATTTTGACTTGGGAAGCGGCTTCATTGTGCGGGTGCTGTTCGGATCACCCGTGAAAAACCGGAGAGCAGCGTTCCCGGCGAAGTCCAGCGGGAAACGGTTCAGCTCATCCTCGTCACGAAAGTAGCCGTCATATTCGAGGAAATAGCCGATATCGGTTCCGGTATACCCCTCTTTCGGCTCCGTGATGCGAACCCGCCGGGCATTGACCTGCTGCATATCGGCGAGTAGAAACAGCCCCAGATATTCACCGTTCACCTCAACCTGAACGAAATCCGCGTCGGCCGCGTACAGCCCGTCCTTCGCAAGGATTTCACGGGAGAGATACAGTGCGGCCTTGTCCCGCAGCATGGACGCATCCTTGTATTCCGCCAGAAGCAGCCAGTTTTTCTGTTTTGCGCCGTTGTTAAGTCCCAGCAGATTCTGTTTTTCGGAAAACTTGATTCGCAGCGATTTCTTCGGATAGCTTGTCGTCCAGTTCCCGCGCACTTTCACCTTCGCATCGCAGGGGCTGAGAAGCAGTTCCCCATCCCTGCTCTTCAGGGACAGGCTGCACTCCTCATAATAAGGTGCCGGCGGCATGACGTAGTCCGGAGTCCATGTGGCAATCTGCTCCGCAACATGCGGTGCAACGGGTTTTGTGATGAAGTCCGTCACGTTGGGGTCCCGGCGTTTCGTTTCTATGGAAAGAACCGGCAGCCTGACCTGTTCAGCTTTCTCCGCGCCTGCTTTTCCCGTGCCGCAGAACACACCGAGCAGCAGAACTGCGGCCAGTGCCGCTGAAAGAATACGGGATATGGCTTTCATCTGATCCCCTCCGCCAGAAACATAAATCCGGAAAACGCCGTTATGATAATGCCGTTCTTATTGTAACATACTGCGGCCAACTATTCCAGACAATTTGCAGTTTTTACAGGGTTACTATCCTTGCCGTCCCTGCCGCCATGTTCCAGAAGCGGTCTTCCCCGATGGCCACAAAATCGGCATCGGGATCCAGGTTTCCCTGGTTCACCAGGGCACGAACCGTCATGGCAACCGCAAGAAGGTGCTTGCAGAGGCCGGGATAGGGGCAGTCGCAGTACATCTCGCTCATCTTCTCTCCGTGCAGGCGGAAGTTGACCTCATACCAGCCTGATCCTTCGATATAAGCGGTTCCGATGCCGTTTCGGACAGAGATATAGGCAACTTTCCCGCTGCAGCAGTAGTCCACCGCACGTCCGAGGACAGCAGCACTGACATCCTCGTTCTTTTCCAAATCGGAAATGTCGAGTTCATAACCGTCCCCGATAATGATCTCGTCGCTTTCCTCTCCGCTTCCATCTCCGTCCCAGTGTGCGGGCGGGAGGATCCATGAGCGGAAATTCTCCGGGGACATGGCGGTCCTGTCGTAGCTGACCATCTTGTCCAGGACGGCTTCATAGGTACCATGAATCTCGGTATTGGCTTTCGAGATGACCCGCTGATAGTCCGCGAGATTGATCTTGAACCTTGTCGTGACCTTCTCAACAATCCCCGGCTGTCCGGCAAGTTTACCGCTGACAAAGACGCGGTCTCCGGCCGTGAGCGCAAAGCTGTCATTATAATAGGTCAGGGTTCTTCCGTCCTGAAGAAACCGGACCGAGACCAGGGACCGGACGGGGTGCAGTTCCTCTTTCGGCGTCACGGTGACATTCTCCGAGGCAGGCGTCTCCCCGATGCTGAAGCCAAGAATACTTTTCATCGCCTTCTCCTTTCTTTGCTTTCCTTATACCCTCTTTACAGCTATACTGTACACTTCCACATGTCCAAAAAATCGGACTTTATCATTTGCCGGCCACAGAAAAAGCAAGCAGTCTCCTTTGTTTTCAGAGACTGCTTGCTTTTTTCGTTCGAACATCGAAATAATTTCCGAACAGTATATCATGAATGAGGCTGTGTATAACTACCATCTGATGGATACCTGCTCTTTCTTCAGCAGCAGGATATAACACGCAACTGTAGGAAGCAGGTCGAATGCCATGCCAATCCCAAACATCAGGGCAATGCCATTCAGGGTTGGAACCCAGGTACCGGTTTTCCAGAGGACATACATAGTCGTATAATAGATCCCGTTGGTAAATATGCTTTCGATAAGCATGTAACCCGTTTTTCCTCTTCCGTAAATTGTGCCGTCGAATACGCAGTTGAAGATGTAGATGAGGTAGAATGGAGAAGAGATCAGCACCACATGATAGATTTTCTCATACGCATCGCTGTTAAGAACATATTGAATAAACGGCCGCCAGGAAGGAATAGAAAGCAGCCACGCCAGGCTGAATATAGCCGCAACGAAAAAATACCCTTTCGTTTTTGTGCCGATATTTTCCTTCGTTTCCGCAGTTTCTTTCTTGATCACATCATATAATGCCTCTGCCGGCAGCAGCAGCCATGTCCAAATGAAATTATTGGCGATCCAATATGTCCCCGCTTCAGAAATGACATTGACAAGCCGAGATACCATCAGCATAAAAGCGATGTTTCTCACAAAGGACTCCAGTGCGGAAAATGCCCCAATCGCGCCGTATTCTTTCATCCAGTGAAAATCAAGCTTTTCCCGTCGAAACACATGAATATTTTCTTTATACAGAAAAAGAAATGCGGCAGCGACACTGATTGCTGAAACTGCAATATTGGAAAACGCGATCCCATTAACCCCAAGGTGAACCGAAATCGGTAGTTTGGACAGAAGGAATGTATCCAAAAGCATTGTCATTCCCGTTCGAATGCCAAGCAGGCTGTACATATACTTTTCTTTGTTAATCGTAACAAGCAGTACCGTAATGAATTGCGAAAGAATACCGATCACGGAGGCAATGCTTTCCAGCCGGATGTATGTAACAGTCGCATCTATTGTTGACCTGTCACTCGCCATCCATATACACAGCGGTCTGGCAAATGCAGCAATAATCAAAGACAGACACAGATATGCTCCACCGCATACCAGCAGGCCTGTTTTCGTTTTGTTTTCCAGTTCTTTCTTTGATCCAAGCGATTTCCCCAGGAGGAAGAACAGCGGCAGTATCAACGCTTCTTCCAGAATTTCATATATCAGATTCACCCATGCCAGCTGTGAGGCAATATTCACGCCCCACTCTCCGGGCAAATCACCAAGGAAAAAGATCCTCAGCGTCTGATAAAGGGCCGGAACGAACAGCGTAACGGCAAGAACAAGCCATAAGCGCCAATTAAACTGCTTTATGGTTTTAACCATCGATTTCATGTTTCATTCTCCTTGGGAAAGCCACGCGTCCGCTTCCGCCCGGGAGCGGAAAATCGTTATGTTTCGACTGTCCTGATACCGATCAGCCAGATCGTATATTCCGGGTAACTGATCTTTTGGGAAATCAAGAATATACTGCCGGAAATCTTCGTCAAATTCCAGTTCTGCCCAGGGCATATCTTCACGGGTCTGGCCTACCCGCGAGGCTGCCCCTTCCAGGCATTGCTCCACGGGAATATCAAAAAAGAAAACATCCGTGCACGCTTCAAAACGAAGCGCAAGTGTCCTTTGGTAGTTGCCGTCAATAATCCACTCCGACAGTTTTATAATCTCGTGAAGTTTTGCATCGAAGTCCTCCCGGCATACCGTTGTTCTGTCAGGCTTATGAAAAAGCATGTCCAGATAGTAGGCCGGAATGCCTGTTTTATCTCTCAGTTTCCGTGCGAACGTACTTTTTCCGGAGCCGGGACTTCCAATGATAATAATCTTTTTTCCTCTCATTTTAAACTCTCATTCCAATGCGCAGTAAAACGGTAAATAGAGCTTTGCACACTACTGCTGCGAAAGCCCGGGCATCGGTTTCCGCTCGCCGATTTCAAAATGAATGGCAGAAAAACTGTCGTGCAGGTTTTTGACTACGGCAAGTTTTTCCTTTCTTTCCAGTCCCAGTATGGTCACTGCCTGATAGAGCGAAACCGTGGTGATGATGTCAAACAGGTAGAAAAAGAGTTCATTCCACACGGTCTCCGAATTCCATACGCATCTTACCAGGAACATGAGCAGAAAGCTCAGCACCCCTGCGGCAATAAAGCTGTACGCCAGCTTATCTCTGCTTCTGCTTGCAGACATTCTGCTCTTCAGTTCAATTGCCATGTTCTTTTTCAATATATCGACGAGCTGCTCTTCCGTATAATCGCTGAAATCGTCAAAACGCAGCGTCAGATCCACCTTGTATTTCGGTGAAACCTTGCCAAAAATATTCCTGAAATACCCCAAAGTCTCCAATCTCAGGAGCGGTATCTCAGAAACACAGGTTCTGTCCAGAATATCTTCCGGTTTTTCATACTTCAGAACGATCTTTGCAATTTTTTTCTTTTCGTCGATCTCGAAAAAAGTATCATCGATTCTCTCCCATTCTTTCAGCTTCATCGTTAAAACCTCTCAAAGTCAGTCAGCATAGGGTATACACGTTTATATACTAATACTACGAACGAGAGAAAAAAGCAATTGTCGATTTTGGTTCGCTGCAGCCGCAGCCAGGTCGGCGGGTTATGCTTTTTTCAGATCCCCGCCTTTCTCCAGAGCCTCAGAAAAGGCGGAGAAACTGACTTTTACGCCTAGGCGGAGGAGAAGAGCCTCAGTCTCTGGAAGCGGTCAACAGCCTTGGAAAGACGAGATAAACCCCCATATGTTTCGGCAAACATGAATGTCTGTCGAAGCATACGGGGGTCGTCTGGTGGGAGAAGTTGGATTTGAACCAACGCAGGCTGAAGCCAACGAATTTACAGTCCGCCCCATTTGACCAGGCTCTGGCATTCTCCCATATGGTGCGCCTTGAGGGGTTCGAACCCACGGCCGTCGGATTAAGAATCCGCTGCTCTGCCTGCTAAGCTAAAGACGCATGTGGCGCGCTCTACAGGATTCGAACCTGTGACAAGCGGATTAACAGTCCGCCGCTCTGCCAACTGAGCTAAGAACGCATATGGTACGCTCTGCGGGGCTCGAACCCGCGACCTGCGGTTTAAAAGACCGCTGCTCTGCCTGCTGAGCTAAGAACGTATACGATGTGGTGATCCCTGCGGGATTTGAACCCGGCATTTCCGCCTTGAAGGGGCGGCGACCTCGCCTGTTAGTCGAAGGGACCACGCCGGCCCGATCATTTGGGCCGGTTAATAATCATTTTAAGGTCTCTGTCCGTGTTCCTGTAAACACAAAATAACATTCCGGAACGGCTTTTTCATGGAAAAAAAGTTGCGAACTCTTCCTTTTGGGAAAGTGTTCGCAATTCTTTCTGTCATTTCAGTTCCTGCGCTGCATTCCGGCGCAGCGGATACAGAAGAAGGGGCACCTGAGATAAACAGCTGTAGACAGCCGCCAGGTCGGCAATTCTTCCACTTACAGTCCTTCTATCCAGGAGAAAAACTTGTCCAGGCCTTTGTTCTCCTCCCTCTTTTCCAGAAACATGCCGGCGGTATACCAGGAATGTGTATTCTTTCTGTCCGTCACGGTGTAGAGTTCACACCTGTTTCCGA
>JAEEGL011988770.1_pt1 | contig 10394 bp, 7 predicted proteins | sample 9134231 | NCBI WGS metagenome assembly JAEEGL01 (sample SAMN16246548, study PRJNA631951) | gut metagenome | biome: gut microbiome; feature: rumen; material: fiber-attached | host: Bos | place: Iran: Karaj | collected 2018-10
ATTTTTCAAAATTATCTTCATTTTCTTCATCTTCTTTATCAATTAATAATAAATTTTTATTAATTGCATTTGGATCTTTTTCTAACCAACATTCACTTAAAATATAATTTCTTAAAAAACGTTCATCTGATGATAATTTTTTATCATCACCCCATATTTCTTTTAATAATTTCATATTTATATTTTTTGTATTTATTTTTGATTTTTTTAATGCTTCTTCTATTGTCATTTTTTTTATTCTTTCTTCAGCTTCTTCATTTGTTTCATTCTTTATTTTATTTGATTCTATTGATATTTGAGATGAATTTTCTTCATTTGAATTATCTTTTTTATTTTTCTTTTTTAATAATCCATTATCAAAAAAATCATCTTCTTCATCTTCATTTACTTTATTTATTTCTTCATTTGCTTTTTTAATAAATTCATTTTTTTCTTTTTTATCATCTTCTTTTCTTTTTGGTTTATAATTTATGGAATAAACATTATTTTCATCTTCAATATTATCATCTTTTATATCCATTAATGCATCATTTATATTATATTCTATTTTTTTATCTTCTTCAGTATGTATTTTTATTCTTTTTTCTTTAAAATCTTCATCATTAAAAATTGGCTTTTTATTTTCTAATAATTTTTTTGTTTCTTCTTTATCTTTTAATTCTAATAAAGTATTAATAAATTTATCTCTTATTATTTCATTATCTAATTCACCTTCTGAATCTTCACTTTCTAAATTTTCAGAGTCTTCTTCTTCTTCTTCTTCCTCATTTGAATAATTTTCTTTTTCTTTAATTGGAAAATTTTTTCCATATTTTGATTTTATTTTTTCTATTTTTTTTCTATATTCATTATGTTGGAACCTTTCTTTAAATTCTTGATTAATATTTAATTTATTAATATCTTCTGATGAACTATCATTATTCTCATCTCTATTTTTATTTTTATCTTTCATCTTATAAAATAAGAATAAAATTAAATAATTTAAAAAATTAATATTAAAGAAAATATAATTGAAAAGTATTAAAAATTAGGAAATTATTTTTTATTCGATAAGATTCATTTTTAAACATGATATAAATTTCACAAAATTATTTTAAGTAAGCTTGAAATATCTTTTATTAACAACAAATTCATTTTCTTAATTAGATACATTAATATAATTTTGAAATTATAATAATTGTTTGATAGATAACTTTTTTTTTGTTTTTTTTATGTTAAATTTTATGATAAAAAATTTAATTTGTTTAAATATTAAATAATTAAATTAAACCCTTTTTTTATGGAATCATTTTTATTTATAAAAATGATGAATAATATAAAATTTAATCAACATTAGAAAATTCATTAGAAAATTCAGATGTTTGACCTTGAAGATTATTTTTTAAAGAATGAATAAATTCTTCTTCATTAATATATTTCCCATAAGCATTGGGCTTTTGACTCATATAACCATAATTAAAATTATTGTAATTATTAAAACCATTATAATTATAATAATTATTATTCATATTATTCATATTATTCATGAAATTATTATTACCATTATTATTCATATTCATGTAATTATTACTATTATTAATATTCATGAAACTATTATTAATATTATCATTCAAATTATTCAAATAATTATTATTAATATTATTATTAATATAATTATTATTTCCATTATTATTCATATTATTTATGAAATTTTGATAATTATAATTATTATTATTATTATATGGGAATTTTTTATTACTAACTAATTGAGGAGAATCAATACTATTATTATTCGAACTATCAGTTCCTGTTACATTTATACTTGTATGTATTGTATTTGTACTTCCATATGGATTTTTTCCTTTCATATTAAATTCAATTATATTATAATAATGTCCATCTTTCCCTTCAACTAATGCATATCTTTCATCAGAACTAATATAATTATCTACAATAAATTGACAGAAATATTTACCTGGTTTTATATCAGATTGATTAATTTTTAATATAAATATTTTTCGAACAGAACATAATTCAAAATCATATAATCTAGAAACTTTTAATTTATTATCCAAATATAATTTTAATTGAACTTTTTTAGCATAATATGGATAAGTAATCATATATTTTGTTTTTTCAGACATTAATAAATGAGAAATTGCATTATGAGAATATTTAGCTTTAAAAAATCCTTGTAAAAATAAAAGTTTATCATATCTTTCTTTTAATACTGCATTAATAAATAATTTTTTTTTGGCTTCAATTTTCATTTTATATGAACGAAAAATATATTTTAATTTATCTGATTTATTAATTCTATCTTGTAAAATTAAATTAATTAAATGATTTACTTTGAAATTTTTTCTACAAGAAAATCTTCTATATTGTCTTTGAATTTTAAGTATACATAATAAAAGTCTTTCAATTATTATATAATCAATAATTCTAACTAATGAAATTCTTTTTAAAAATCCTCTCATGTATTTTTGAATTTTAATTAAAGCTTTATTATATTCATCATTTCTTAATTGAATTTCAACTTTTTGGAATCTTTGTAAATTTTTACAATTTCTTAAATTAAATTGAATGGGTTTTTCTTTAATTTCAAAAACTTTATTCATTTTTTTCATTTGAGTTAAGTATTTGATTGCATTTGTCATTGAAGCATAATTTAAATTATTTTGAAATAATAATTTTTTTTGTTTTTTATTTATTTTAGGAGTATATGGAACAAAATAGCAAATATACATATATAATGGGTTATTAGGATTAAACATATTTAAAGTCTTATAAGTTAAAATTAATTCCATAAAAGTTTTAAAATCCATTTTTGATATTCTTGCTTCAGCCATTTTTTCAAAAGGATTTTGATTTTGAGATTGTTCCATTTTTCCTTTAATATATAAAAAAAATAATAATCAATTTAAATTCTTTTTTATATAAAAAAAATTAATTAAAAATAGAATGAAATATATTATTAATTATTATATACGAATATACTATCCAAAAAGAATCTCAATTGCTATGAAAGTTGCATTTACAATCATTAATGGATCTATTTTTTATTATATAATTTTTATTTACATTTTAAATATACTCTAAAGAAATATAATAATAAAGCTAATTGGTTTTTTGGATTGATTATTGTTGTTTTTCCTTGAAAAGGTTCATTTAATCCAACTATTATAATATAATTAAAAACTTTTATAAAATACATTTTTTTAAAAATCTATCACTTAAAATTGCAATTGAATTTATGATAAGTAAAGAACTTTCTAAAATATAAAATAATGAAAATCCCATTTATTAATATAAAATAAATAAATATAAATTAAATATATTAAATTATTCAAATATTTATTTATTCATAAACTTCAAGGATTTAAAAAAAATCTATATTTCAAAAAGTAAAAATTAGCTTATTTTATTTTCAAATTTATTTAAAAAATTTTTATAATAACTTTTATCAATATAATTAGTTTCAATACCCTGCAAATTATATTTTTTATTTCTACTATTTAATCTTCTATCAGATAAAGTTCCATTATTTTTCTTTTCATTATCATTAAGATTAATATTAGAATGATTTCTAAAATGATAACTTGTTTTCATCATAGGTAAAGTATTTTTATTTTTTTTTATTTTAACATTTTCTTTTGAATTACTACTTTTTTTAGCAGTATAATTTGTTTTTTTCATATCATTTGACTTTATTGATTCAACCCATTTATTTCTTGTAGTTCTAGGAAAGAAAGTATCATTAAAATTTAATTTTTTTTTATGTTTTATATTAAGATTTATTGGTCCTATTGAAATTAAGTTATTATAAGGAATATTTATTTTTTTTAATTTTTTTGGTATTGAATCAGGATCTTTAAGTACTTTTAATTTTTTATTAACAAAACCTAATTTCATTAAATGTTTAATATTATTATGATTATATAAAAAACTTTGACAATACATATCTTTTAAGGGATTATATTCTTTTTTTCTACTTGAATTTTCATTTGTACAATCAAGAATAAATCCTTTTTCTCTTTTTTGATTTATAATATTATTAATTTGAATTTGTTTTTGCATCTTTTGGATTTTTGTTTTTTTTTTAATTGGAACTATTACATTATATAAATCAATATCAGTAATATAATCAATATTATTATTAACAATGTCAATCATATTTTTAACACTAAAACATCCTGCAGTAATACAAGTTTTTATTGTTTTTCCATTTATTAATCTTGATAAATATCCTCCAATAAAAATTCCTTTAAATATATCAAGTCTTGAATTAATAATATCTTTAATTCTATTTTCTTTTTCTATATTTTTTGATTTCCATATTATATTTCCATCAAAATAATCATCTGATGTTAATTCCATTTTAAAACCTTTTTGAGTATATATATGAAAGTAATCTAAATTTTCCATTAATATTGTTGTTCTTTCAATTCCTTTTCTTTTTTTATCAGAATCTTTTAATATTAAATCTTCTTTTTTATCAGTAGAATTAATATTAGTTTTATTTATTTTATTATAAATTTTATAAAATTTATTTAAGGTATTTTTATCTGTAAAAATATAATCTGAGTATTCTATAATTTCTTTATAAATATCAATGAAATCTTCATTTGAAGTAAGTAAACTATTTTCATTATAAATTGTTATAATTTTCATTGAAGGAGATGATTTAATTAAATATTTATAAAACGTTGAAATTTCTGTATAATCTTTTTCTTTATATTTAATTATATTTAAAAAATTTGTTAAAAAAAATTGTGTGCTTCCGAAATTGTAACTTATTCTATTAAACAAATTTAAATTTGAATTATCAATTTCATTTTCTTCTTTTTCTACATTTTTTTCAAATAATTCAAATGATTTATATGATATAATCTTATCATTATCATCTTCTAAAATTTTTATATTAAATTTTATTTTTGAAGGAATATCATATACTTTATTTTCAATAATAAAAAAGTAATTTTTTGAACAAATTTGTTTTATTAAATCTTTCAAAAAAAGTGTTTCTTGAGAAAAATACATTTGATTTAATAAGATTAATTCAACAAATGTTTTATTTTTAAAAGCTCTATTAATAAAAAGAAGTGTGTTAATAAAATCATTTTTTGATGATAATGTAACATAATCAAAATAATTAATATTGTTTACTTCTTCATTATTTTCTACTTCTTCAGGATAAAATAATTTTTTTAAATCTAATGGAGAATTAAACTCATTGATTTCAAATCTAAAGCATTCAGCTTCAGATTGTCTTAAAACTAAATTAAATTCTATATCAAGATTCCCCATTGCACATAATTTTGTAATTGACATTATTTTATTTTTTTAAAAATGAATAATTATTATTATTTAATATAAAAAAATCATTTGGTTTTTTAATAATTTATTCACCAATAAAAAATTGAATAATTCATTTTTTATTGATAATTGATTTAATCAGTTATATCTTATTTTTCAATTCTATAATAGAATATATCTAATTATAATAAAATAAATAAATAGTTAAGATATAAAAATATTAAAAAGAATAATCATCAATAAGCAGAAATAAAGTGAATAAACTAAATATTATTTAAAAAAAATTTTTTTCTTTTATTACAATATTTATTTACTTATAATTTTTTCTTTTTAATAATATATATTAATTATTAATGAATATATTCATTCAAACATATTATGAATATATTAGACTACTTAAAATAAAAATAATTTTCCTTTTATTACTCTTACAATTAATATTATATTGAATTTATTACAACCTTTAGTGTTAGATTTTTTTAATATTTTTTGAAAAATAACTTAAATTCTAATATATAATTATTTCATTATTTTTTTATTTATACTTTATAATTATATAAATCAAAATCTTTATAACACTCTATGAATTTACAACAATGAAAGAAGATCAAAAAAAGATCTAAATTATTTATTACAAAATATTATTTTGACATTTTATTAATATAAAATTATTGAAATATTTATTATTTACTACATAAATAATCCAAAAAAAAATAAAATTTATTTCCCATTTTTTAAAGTTTTCTTTGCTTGTTTTATTATTTCAGGACTCCCATAATATTTTTGGAATTTACTTTTTTTAATTGGACTTTTCACATTCGAAAAATTAAAACTGGGTTTAAAAGTTTTTGAATATTTAGGTTTTGGTGAAATATCTTCATTTTCTTTTAATTTCAATTCTTCTTTTTCTTTTTCAATTCTTTCTTTTTCTTCTTTTTTTTTTTTAGCTTTTTCCATTTCTAATAACTTTCTTTCTTCTCTTTTTTTTTTTTTAATTTCCTTAATCATAAAAATAGGTTCAATCATAAATTCAATACATTGCCAATCAAATAAATTTTCCGAATTACTTCTTCCAGTCATTCTATCAGCAAGAGATTTAATATAATGATAATTAGGTTTTTCTTCATATTCTAAATGATAACAATAATTAAGTAAATCACTTAATTCATAAGGTAATTTTTTAAATTCTTCAGAATCTTTATAATTACTTTTAATTTCAAAAGTTTTTTGAAAAAGTTCTTCTTTAGTTTTAACTTTTAAATTACTCCAAGGTAACTCGCCATAAAAAAAATATATTATAATATAAGCTAAAGATTCTAAATCATCTCTTCTACTTTGTTCAAATCCTTTATGTGAATTTAATGAAGTATAAACTGCAGTTCCCATTAAAGGACGATTAGTTTTATAAGGAATATGTTCTTTAGTTTTTGGATTTAAAATTTTTTTAGATAAACCAAAATCAATTAAATAAATTATACCTTCTCTTGTATTTGTACTAACTAAAAAATTTTCTGGTTTTAAATCTCTATGTATTATCCCATAATCATGTATATAATTTAATCTTATATTAATTTGTTTTAATATCATTCCACATGTTTTATAAGTAAATTTTTTTTCTTTTGTATCTAATAAAATATCTTCTAAATTTGGTCCAAGTAATTCAAATATCATTACTGTACTATAACTTGTATTTTTTAATAAAAAAGTTTTTGGTATTCCTTCACCTCCTTCTAAATATTTTAATATTTTATATTCGTGATTTAATTGTGGTTTAATTGAATCATTTGATTCTATTTTTGCAGCAAATTCTTTTTTTGGTTCTTTTAAACTTATACATTTATATACTACTCCAAAGGCACCTCCTCCTAATATCTCATTTTCTATTAATTGATATTCATCATTTATTTTTAATATTTCTGGATCTTCTTTATCTATTTCAAAATTGTCTTTTATTTCATTTTCTATTTCTAATTTTTCTTCTTTTTCTTCTTTTTTATCTTTTATTATATTTTCTTTATTTATATTAATTCCTTTTATTTGAAGATTTTTTTTCATATTGTTCATTTTAATTTATTTTATTTTTCAAATTATATATTATATATATATATATATATATTATAATAAATAAAATAAAACATATTTTATAATTAAATTAAATAAATGTCAAAAACTTTTAAATTCAGAACTAATATTATTTCTAATGAATTCCCTTTACCAAGATGTACATATGAAGAAGTTAATTTTCCTGTGAAACTACCACCGACAAGAAATATAACAAATGCATTAAATTTATATAATAATGAAGTTCCAGATCATATGAGATTAAATACAATGAAAGAAAATGAAAGTGGTTACAATAATCCATTTTTATCTGAAGTATTAAAATTTGATAGAAGTGAACAATTAAAGAAAATTAACTCAACAAGAGAACAAATTAAATTAATTGACTATATAAAAAGTAAAAGAGAATTAAGTCAAAACCCAAAAATTTTAAGATATATTAGAACAGAATATGATATGGAAGTACAAAATAAAAGAGATAAAGTAAAGGAAAAAACATTAGAAAAACCACAAAGTTTTAGATATGTTTTAACAGAAGAAAATGAACCTAAAAAAAATGCATATTCTAATACTTTAGGAAAATTAAATAAATTAATACCAAAAATTCCTCTTAAAATTAGTAAAGATATTATAACTGATAATTTTGTACCAATTGGAAAGAATTATAAAACTGCATCATGTGATTTTAATAAAGTTAAAACAATAGAATCTCAAATTCCATATAATAAAAATGCTTATTTTGGTAATTATAATGATTTTAAAATACAAGAAGCTGAACATCCAGATAATGATAAATTATTACATTTTGATAGGAAACCAAGTATTGAATATAATGCAATTACTGATTCTTTTGAAGTTAAAAATAGACCTCCTTTTGTTAATAGAAAATGGGAAACTTTTAATGAAAATTTCTTAATGATGATGAATAGAAAATCATTTCCTAAACAAGGTGGATTATTTACTGAGTTTACTAATAAAAATATTAAAACTATTCATTTTAATAAACAACAAAATAAAGAAAGATTACAAAAAGAAAAAGAAGAAGCTGAAAAAAATAATAGTATTATTAAAGGAAAATTTACTATTAATAGAGATAATCAACAAATTAAAAAAACTAGTACTCTTTCTTTAGATGATAAATTTACAATTAAAACTGAAAATATTTAAAAAAAAAAAATTTTTATTAAAATGATTTACTTTTTTATTTATTTTATTATATAAGATAAGTATTTTTAAAAAAATCATTTCTTTACAAAAATAAAATAATTAAAATTTATCTTTTTTTATTCACAAAAAAAAATTATTTATTAATTTATTTGAATAATAAGGAATTGATTCTTTAATAAAATAATCTTCACTAAATAATTTATGATGAAGTCTATTTAATTCATTTTTATAATATTCTTTATTAAATGGACTATTTTTTTTAATAATTTTAACAGAAGAACTTTTATTTAATGGTTGTTTACTTCTAAAATTTCTTCCAGTTAAACTACTATTTGTTTGACTTAAATTATATTCAAATAATAATACATTTTTCTTTTTATTTGATATAATAAAATTATTTTTAACTTTTATTGGTTTTGAATAAGAATTCATATTATTTAAATCTAATCTTCTTCCACTTATTACACTTACATAATAATCATTATAAGGTGATTTTTCTCTAAATCTTAATTTTGGAATATTATTATTTTGATAATTATTATATTTATTTAAATGATTTTCTACATTTAATAAATTTTTAATTTCTAATAATTTTGGATTTGGTTTAATTTCTCCCCATGTTTGACTTAATAATTTATTTAACTTTTGAATATCAATTAAATCATTTTGTTTTCTATTTCTATTTTTTATTATTTTTTCTCTTAAACTATAAATTTTATTTTTCATTCTATCAAAAGAATCTTCAAAATCATCTTTAATTATATTATTATTTCCAATTTTTAAATTATTAGCAACTTCATTTATTTCATCAATATTATCATTATTTATATTATCATCTTCCATTTAATTTTTCTAAAAAAAAAATTTAAAAATTATTATTATTCAATTATTTAATAAATAATAAAAAATATATTAAAAGAATCCTTTATAATTTTTAAATTGTTTCTTCATTTCTTCTTGTTGTTCCCTTAATTGATCTTCAGGAACCATTTTCATACAAACAAACATTAAAAGTGTAATTCCAATAATAATAGCATAAGGAGACTTAATTAAATTTTGTATAATCCCAGGACCAGAATTATTATAAGGAATTTTTATAGAAGCATTAATTTCAAAAGGATATCTATGTTTAAATCCTTTTCCAAGTTTAAAATCATATTCATATGCTTTAATTTCATTATCTTTAACATCTAAAAATATTGGTTGATAAAGATATAAATTATCATTTACGTGTATTATATAAAATCCTGGTTCAATATTATGAAAAGAAAAAAATCCATCTTGTGTTATATGTGTTATTTTATTTGTATTTTCTAATGAAATTGTCACTGTTTTTAATCTTTCAATTGTTGGTTCTGCTAAATTTAATTTTCCTTTTATTGAAATTGAATTTATTATATTTATAAAAGATATAAATATAAATATTAGAAAAATAATTTTGTTAATACCAAACATTTTTTTTTTCCAATTAAATGAAATTATTTATTTAATTAAAATATTTCTATAAAATAAATCATTCGAGAAAAGAAATATAATTTCTATAAAATAAAAAAATAATCAAATAATTTTATTCAAATATAATATTTAATAATATAAATTTTTAATTAAAAATAGAAAAAAATGAGTCAAGAAGAAAAATGTATGGATAAAGAAATGAATGGAGTATGTACAAAAGGAAAAGATTGTACAATATGTAATAAAGTAAGACAAGAAGAGCAAAAATTAAATATAAATGCCCAAGAATATAAACCAAAGAAAAAAAAATTAGAAAATGAGAAATTAAAATTTAATTTAAATGCAAAAGAATATGAACCAAAAAATTATAATAAAAAAGAAGAAGATGAAGATGAAGATGAAGAAAATAATGA